>PJUB01000152.1_pt1 | contig 45582 bp, 34 predicted proteins | sample 1512141 | NCBI WGS metagenome assembly PJUB01 (sample SAMN08177677, study PRJNA422409) | Soil metagenome, whole genome shotgun sequencing project. | isolation source: Soil enriched on filter paper: alkali lignin treatment | place: USA: Madison | collected 2015-01-15 | reverse complement strand
CGATAGCTAAGATTGCCTGACACGTAATGCTTAACTGCCTTGAGCTTGAATCGCTCATCGTACTTCGTCATGAAAAACACCCCAAAGGTTGGATCAGTGTCCAACTTTTGGGGTGCAGTTCAGAGCGATCAAGGGGCTTTTTTCTGGCGGATTGTGCAATAGGGGACGGCTTTAGGCCCTGTATAGCCCGGCTGGCGCTGGCTGCTGAACCATGTACAATACCGCGTAAGCTAGAAAACATTCCGCAGCGGCTGAGCGGGCTTACGCCCCCTCAGCCGCTTTTTCGTTTGGGCGACGCCCACGCATCTCTAGGCGTTATTCAGGTAAACATTCATGGGTAACTGGTTGCTGCCCGAGAGCCTTGCCGACGTACTTCCGGCAGAGGCCCGGCGCATCGAGGAATTGCGCCGCGAACTTCTCGATCTGTACCGTACTTACGGCTTCGAGCTGGTCGCGCCGCCCCTGGTCGAGTACATCGATTCATTGCTGTCCGGCACGGGCAGCGATCTGGATCTGCGTACCTGCAAGCTGGTTGACCAGCTGTCGGGCCGCACGTTGGGCGTACGCGCCGACATGACTCCCCAGGTCACGCGCATCGACGCGCACTTGTTGAACCGCGCCGGCGTTACCCGCCTGTGCTATTGCGGCAACGTGCTGCATGCCCGCCCGGCGGATCTCCTGTCCAGCCGCGAGCTGCTGCAGATCGGCGCCGAAATCTACGGCCATGCCGGCTTTGAAGCCGACCTGGAAATCATCCAGCTGGTGCTGGAAACGGTGGCCATCGCCGGTGTGCGCAACCCCCGGCTGGACCTGTGCCATCCGGGCGTGCTGCGCGGCATCGTCGAGGCAGATCCCGTTGCTGCGGCGGTGTCCCAGGACATCATCCGCCTGATGCGCGAAAAAGACGTACCGGGCCTGGTTGAGCTGGCCGAACGCAAGCCCGGCATGCGCGCCGAAACGCTCAAGGCGCTGCAGTTGCTGCCCAAGCTGTACGGCGGGCCCGAAGTGCTCAAGCAGGCGCGCCACGATCTGCCCCTGTTGCCGGACGTGGCCGCCGCGCTGGATGCGCTGCAGGTCTTGGTGGATGCCATGCCCAACGTGGCGTTCGGCATCGACCTGGCCGATGTCAATGGCTACGGTTACCACTCGGGCGTGAAGTTCGCGCTGTACGCCGAAGGCTGGCGCGATGCGCTGGTGTCTGGCGGCCGTTACGACGATGTCAGTCGGGCGTTCGGGCGTGCGCGTCCGGCCACCGGCTTCAGTCTTGATTTACGCAAACTGGCGGCGGGTTTGCCGCCGGCGGAACGGGCGCGTGCGGTTCGCGCGCCCTGGGGGCAAGCCCCCGCCCTGACCGAGGCGGTCCGCCGTCTGCGCCGGTCGGGTGAGATTGTCGTTCAGGTATTGCCCGGTCACGAGCAGGATCAGGACGAATTCGTTTGCGATCGCGAGCTGGCGCTGCAAGACGGCGCCTGGACGGTCAGAACGCTGTGACTAACTCCCTCTCGGCAACGAGAGGGCCGCGGGGAGATTTCCGGATTTCCCGAGAAACTCGATATTGATTCGTAACATGAGCAAGAACGTAGTCGTAATCGGCACTCAGTGGGGTGACGAGGGCAAGGGCAAGATCGTTGACTGGCTGGCGGAATCCGTCCAGGGCGTGGTCCGCTTCCAGGGTGGCCACAATGCTGGCCATACGCTGTGGATCAATGGCAAGAAGACGATTCTTCGCCTGATTCCGTCCGGCATCATGCATCCTGGCGTCACGTGCTTCATCGGCAACGGTGTCGTGCTGTCTCCGGAAGCCCTGCTCAAGGAAATCGAAGAGCTCGAGGCCGCCGGCCTGGACGTGCGCTCGCGCCTGCGCATTTCCGAGATCTGCCCGCTGATCCTCCCGTACCACGTCGCCGTCGACAAGGCGCGCGAAGCGCGCAAGGGCGAAGGCAAGATCGGCACGACCGGTCGCGGTATCGGCCCGGCCTATGAAGACAAGGTCGCTCGCCGCGCGCTGCGTGTGCAGGATCTGTTCAACCCCGCGCTGTTCGACGAAAAGCTCGCCGAAGTGCTGGATTACCACAACTTCGTGCTGACCCAGTACCTGGGCGCCGAAGCCGTTTCGGCCAACGAAGTGCGCGATCAAGCCATGGCTCTGGCCCCGGCGATCGCCCCGATGGTTGCGGACGTTTCCAGCACGTTGTTCGCCATGCAACAGGAAGGCAAGCGCCTGCTGTTCGAAGGCGCCCAGGGCGCTTTGCTTGACGTCGACCACGGCACGTACCCCTTCGTCACCAGCAGCAATTGCGTCGCAGGCGCTGCTTCGGCGGGCGCGGGTGTCGGTCCCCAGTCGCTGGACTATGTCCTGGGCATCACCAAGGCCTACACGACGCGCGTCGGTTCGGGCCCGTTCCCCACGGAACTGGTCGACGAAATCGGTACTCGCCTGGCGACCATCGGCAAGGAATTCGGTTCGGTCACTGGCCGTCCGCGTCGCTGCGGCTGGTTCGATGGCGCCGCGCTGAAGCGCTCGGTGCGCCTGAACGGCATCACCGGTCTGTGCATCACCAAGCTGGACGTGCTGGACGGCCTGGAAACCATCCAGTTGGGCGTCGGCTACCGCGTCAATGGTGAATTCCGCGACGTGCTGCCTTATGGCGCTCATGCCGTGGCGCAGGCGCAGCCGGTGCTCGAAGAGCTGCCGGGCTGGAGCGAATCGACTGTCGGCATCACCGAATACGACAAGCTGCCGGAAGCCGCCCGCCGTTATCTCGAGCGCGTGGCCGAAGTCTGCGGCGTGCCGATCGACCTGGTGTCCACCGGTCCCGACCGCAACGAAACCATCGTGCTGCGTCATCCCCTGAAGGGCTGACATCGGGTTATTATTCCCAAGGCCGCCGCCGGTCTCATACCGGCGGCGGCCTTTTCGTATTTTCACGCAGGAGATCCTTGCCTATGAGCGCGCCGACCAATGACGATAGCCATCTGTGGGTGACGTGGGACGACTACAACCGTTTGATCGAACGCCTGGCCTTGCAGGTGCATCAATCGGGTTGGGAGTTCGACAAGATTCTGTGCCTGGCGCGCGGCGGTATGCGTGTCGGCGACGTTATGTCCCGTATTTTTGATGTGCCGTTGGGCATTCTGGCGACCAGCAGCTACCGCGAAGCGGCGGGCACCAAGCAGGGCGACATGGATATCGCGCAGTTCATCACCATCACGCGCGGCACCTTGTCCGGGCGGGTGTTGCTGGTGGACGACATGGTCGATACCGGCAAGACGTTCATGAAGGTGTACGACCACCTGAAGAGCCAGTTCGCCGACATCACCGAATTGCGCAGCGCCGTCCTGTGGTGGAAGGGGCATTCCCAGGCGCAGCCCGACTATTACGTCGACAAGCTGCCGACCAACCCCTGGATCCACCAGCCGTTCGAAGACTACGACAGCCTGCGCCCGCATCAGCTCGAAGCCTGGATCCGCAAAGGGTCGAAGGGTTGACGTATTTCAGGGGGACGGAATGGCTGGCGGCCTATGGCACCAGATCGTTCCCCTGGTAGTCAAAACGGCCATGACCATGCTAGAATCGCTGGTTATCGCTAAACCGAACTTGGCTTGTTACTCTTTGGGTAGTCTTTGGGTAACGGAAACGGCCAGCGAGTGTTGGCGCCGTAGTACGCCGCAAGGCACGCCGTAAGGCGCTTGGCGCTTTGGTTGGCGTTGCAAGGTGCTGTGGCGCAGGGGTTTGTGATTTGCCGGAATCCCCGCCAGAACCCGCGCAGCGCCGCTGGCAAGCAAGCCAGGTTTGTCATCAACTTTTGTTACCCTACAAGCAGGCCAATTACTTTATGCCTATCGTTCGACTGAAGGAAAACGAACCGTTTGAAGCCGCTCTGCGCCGCTTCAAGCGCACCATCGAAAAGACCGGTTTGCTCACCGAGCTGCGTTCGCGCGAGTTCTACGAGAAGCCCACGGCCGAGCGCAAGCGCAAGCACGCCGCCGCTGTGAAGCGCCACTACAAGCGCATCCGTAGCCAACAACTGCCCCCGCGCCTGTATTGATCTTTGATTCCAGAATCTATTGATTCCAGAATCATTCATCCAGGAACTACTCGCCCGGGTCGACGTTGTCGACATAGTCGGGCGGTATGTGCAGTTGCGAAAGGGTGGGGCCAACCTTCTTGGCCTATGCCCCTTTCATAACGAAAAAAGCCCGTCATTCACTGTCAGCCCCACCAAGCAGTTCTATCACTGCTTCGGTTGCGGAGCGCATGGCAGTGCCATCACCTTCCTGATGGAACACACGGGCGCCAGTTTCCCCGAAGCCGTGCGTACGCTCGCGGCTTCGGCGGGAATGACGGTCCCCGAAGAAAATCGCAGTCCCCGCCAACAGCAGGAAACCGCGCGCCGCAAGGCCGAGGAATCTCGCCACACGCAGGTGCTGGACGCCGCACAGGCTCACTATCTGAAGCAGTTGCGCGCATCGCCCGCGGCGATCCGCTATCTGAAGCAACGTGGCCTGACCGGCGAGATTGCCGCGCATTTCGGCTTGGGCTGGTCGGGCACCGACCGGCACGGGCTTTCGCAAGTTTTTCCCAATTACGACGACCCCACCCTGGTGGAGTCTGGCCTCGTCATCGAATCCGAAGACGGGCGCCGCTACGATCGCTTTCGTGAACGGGTCATGTTCCCGATTCGCAACGCGCGCGGCAGCCTGATCGGTTTCGGCGGTCGCATCATCGGCAAGGGCGAGCCCAAGTACCTGAATTCGCCCGAAACGCCGCTGTTTTCCAAAGGCCAGGAGCTGTACGGCCTGTGGGAGGCCCGCCAGGCGATCCGCCAGGAAGGGCAGATCATCGTGGTCGAAGGCTACATGGACGTGGTGGGCCTGGCGCAACAGGGCATCGCCAATGCGGTGGCCACGTTGGGCACGGCCACCACGCCGGACCACGTCAAGAAGCTTTTGCGTTCAAGCGACAAGGTCATTTTCAGTTTTGACGGGGATGGCGCGGGGCGGCGCGCGGCGTGGCGTGCGCTGCAGGCCTGTCTGCCGGTGCTGCGCGACGACATCGCCATTCGTTTCCTGTTCCTGCCGACGGAGCACGACCCCGATTCGTATGTTCGTGAACTGGGGGCCGAGGCCTTCCGTGCCTGCCTGGGCGAGGCGGTGGCGTTGTCGCGCTTCCTGCTGGACGAATTGGCTTCGCGGCACAACATGGACGAGGCCGAGGGGCGCGCCAGTTGCCTGCATGAGGCCAAGCCCTTGCTGGCGTCCATTCCCGAGTGCGCGTTGCGGGTCCAGATCGAACGCGAGATGGCCAAGCTGGTGCAGTTGACGCCGGAGGAAATGGCGCAGGTGTTGGCGCAGCAGCCGGCCAAGCCTTTTGGCGCGCCGGCCAAACCCGCGGCGGCGGGTGAGGCGCATCCGGCCGGGCCGCAGCACGAGGGCGGCCATCCGGATGCAGGCTACGATTTTGGCGGCCACGATTTCCATGACATTCCCGCCGACGACGGTGAGTATGTCGATGTCGGCCAGTTTGCGTCGCCGGGCGGTGAGCCGAGCGGCGGCGGCGGCAACTGGGGTGGTGGTGGCAAGCAGGACTGGAAAGGCAAGAGTGACTGGAAGGGCAAGGGCGATTGGAAGGGTGGCAAAGGCAATTGGAAACGCCGCGACGACGTCGGCGGCTTCGAAGGCCGCCGCACCATGCCGTCGCTGGCCAAACGCCTGTTGGGACTGCTGCTTGCCCACCCTGAGCTGGTGGACTCCATGGGAGACCAGCAGCTTGAAGTCATCGACCATGGCCCCCATCTAGGATTGGTAAGGGACTTGATCATGCTGGCGCAATCCAGCGGTGCCCGCCATGTGGGGGCCTTGTTGGAGGCCGCAGATCCCGATTCAGACCTGGCAACGGTGCTCAAGGGCTTGCGTGCCGACATCCTGTCGCAAGAGGACCTGCCCGACCCGCAGACTGAATGGGACGACGCCCTGCGCAGGATCGAATTTGATTCGGCCAAGGCCGAAATGGCCAAATTGGCGGCCACTGGCTTGACGACGGATGAGCAGCGCAAGCGCTATCTCGAGCTGTCCAGTCGCATGGCGGTGCTGAAAGGTGCCGGTGTGCGGTAAATGCGGTAAAATCAAGGGTTTTCCGCAGCAAACAGGCATTGGTAGCAAATTTGGCGGTGCTGAATATTGGCTGAATTTGTGGTGGCTGAATGTCGTGGCTGGACTTGTATCAGCTGAAGTTGTTGTGTCGGCTGAACTTGCGGTTAGCTGCGGAAGCAGGTTAGCTGCGGAAGCAGGAATCGAGGGCGAGAGAACTCGAGAGCAGGAAAATGGTGGCGCACGGAATCTATTTGCGCCGCTGGAATCTAATAGTGATGCAGTTTGACGAGCAGGCCGGCTGAGTTATTCGCCAGTAGTGTTGCCCATCCTGTCGCCAGCAGTATTGGCGAGGGACCCGGATGATCGGGAAAGTCCCAGGGCGCCGCTGCGAAAAAAAGCGGACGTGTACGTCAAATTTGTTACATAGTTAATTACTATAGCTGAGCGGTGAATTACGCAGTTCGGCGACGGGTATCTCCGTGTAGCGTTTGTGGTTTGGGTGCTGTGTCTATCTAGCTGCCAAGGGCAATGACCCGTTAGCAAGCACAGCCTATTTATAGGCAGACAGCCCCCCCAACGCCCGGGTTCCGCCGCTGGATGAGGCCATGCACGTCAGGCGCCCAGCCGGTATTGCACCGGAACGGCGCCAAGCGGGCTCGCAAGAGCTGGTGCTGCGAACAACGCAGCCGCAAGGCCTTAGCCGATTCACCAGTTTTACCCGTATCGACGCCGCAATGGGCCTTTGCCCGGAGGCGGCGTTGTACGGTGCAACATGCCCACACGGGTTGCGACGACCACGGAAGCGACTATGACCAAATCCACCGGCAAATCCTCCTCTGCAATTGATGCAGCCGACACCAAGGCCACGACGGCCAAGCGCGTCGTAAGCATGGCGGCGGAAAAAGCACCCGCCAAGACGGCGGTGAAGGTCGCCAAGCCTGCAGCCAAGACGGCCGCCAAGAAGGCGGCGACGAAGACGGCAGCGGCAGACAAGCCCGAGAAGGTGACGAAGGCCCGCGCCAAGAAGGCCGAGGACAAGCTCGCCGACCTGGTGGGCAGTGCGCGTCCGGTGCCGAGCGGCCGCCGCCCGGGCCGCCCCGCCAAGAACGCGAACAACGATTCCGACGGTTTCGATGACGCGATGGACGGCGAGGGCGAAGTGTTGCCCGACCTGAAGCCGCCCAAGCGCGGTGGCAAGCGTGGCAAGGCGGATCCCAAGGATCTGATCGCCCGCGGCCCCGTCACGCCCGAAGAATACGAAGCCCGCCGCAACCGCCTGAAGCAGCTGATCAAGCTGGGCAAGGACCGCGGCTACCTGACCTACGGCGAAATCAACGACCATCTGCCCGACGACCTCGTCGACGCGGAGGCCATCGACGGCATCATCAGCACGTTCAGCGACATGGGCATCGCGGTCTATGACCAGGCGCCCGATGCCGAAACGCTGCTGATGAGCGAAAACGCGCCGGTCGCGTCCAACGACGATGACGTCGAAGACGAAGCCGAAGCCGCCCTGACCACCGTGGACTCCGATTTCGGCCGCACCACGGACCCCGTCCGCATGTACATGCGCGAAATGGGTTCGGTGGAGCTGCTGACCCGTGAAGGCGAAATCGAAATCGCCAAGCGCATCGAAGACGGCCTGAAGCACATGGTCATGGCCATCTCGGCCTGCCCGACCACCATCAATGAAATCCTGGCGCACATCCTGCGCGTTCGTGATGGCCAGGCGCAGATCGACGAAGTGGTCGACGGCCTGGTGGATCCGGAAGACGGCGAAGAATACGCCGGCGCCGGTGTCACTGCCGACGAAGACGAAAGCGACGACGGCCCCGCCGGCGGCATGTCCAGCAAGCAGCTGGAAGACCTGCGCGTGAAGGCGCTGGCCAAGTTCGACGAGGTCAGCAAGCAGTTCGACAAGATGCGCCTGTCGTACGAAAAGGACGGCTACAAGTCGGACGTCTACGTGCGCGCCCAGGAATCGATCCAGAACGAGCTGATGGGCATCCGCTTCACCGCCAAGATGGTGGAAAAGCTGGCCGACACGCTGCGCAACCAGGTTGAAGAAGTGCGCCAGCTTGAACGCGCCGTCCTGCACACGTGTGTGGACCGTGCCGGCATGCCGCGCACGCACTTCATCAAGGTGTTCCCGGGCAACGAAACCAATCTGCAGTGGGTCGTGGACGAAGTGGCCGCTGGCCATCCGTACGCCGAAACGCTCGAGCGCCAGATTCCCGCCGTCCAGGAACTGCAGCAAAAGCTGATCGACCTGCAAACGCGCGTCGTGCTGCCGCTCAAGGACCTGAAGGACGTCAACAAGCGCATGGCCACCGGCGAAGCCAAGGCCCGCAAGGCCAAGCGCGAAATGACCGAGGCCAACCTGCGTCTGGTGATCTCGATCGCCAAGAAGTACACGAACCGCGGCCTGCAGTTCCTGGACCTGATCCAGGAAGGCAACATCGGCCTGATGAAGGCCGTGGACAAGTTCGAGTACCGCCGTGGCTACAAGTTCTCGACGTATGCAACGTGGTGGATCCGCCAGGCAATCACCCGTTCCATCGCCGACCAGGCACGCACCATCCGTATCCCGGTCCACATGATCGAAACGATCAACAAGATGAACCGGATCAGCCGTCAGATCCTGCAGGAAACCGGCGCCGAGCCGGATCCCGCGACCCTGGCGCAGAAGATGGACATGCCCGAGGACAAGATCCGCAAGATCCTGAAGATCGCCAAGGAACCGATCTCGATGGAAACGCCGATCGGCGACGATGACGATTCGCATCTGGGTGATTTCATCGAAGACACCTCGACGCTGGCGCCTTCCGACGCTGCGCTGCATGGTTCCATGCGCGACGTGGTCAAGGAAGTGCTAGACTCTCTGACCCCGCGGGAAGCCAAGGTTCTGCGCATGCGTTTCGGTATCGAAATGAGCACCGACCAGACCCTGGAAGAAGTGGGCAAGCAGTTCGACGTCACGCGTGAGCGCATCCGCCAAATAGAGGCTAAAGCGCTGCGCAAGCTGCGTCACCCGAGCCGGGCCGACAAGCTGAAGAGCTTCCTGGAAGGGCAGTAAGTTTCCTGGGCCTCTAGCTCATGCCTGGTTAGAGCAGCGGACTCATAATCCGTTGGTGCCGAGTTCGACTCTCGGGGGGCCTACCAAAGAAATCCTGCGAAATCAGGTACCGACAGCCGCCAGCAATGGCGGCTGTTTTATTTGGGCTTCGAATAACATCAACGCGTTTCCCGGCCGTCTTTACGAGCGAGGCGATGCATGTCGACTGAGATGAATCGATCCGGCAACCGGCTGCTCATTGGCATCTTGCTGATTGCGGTGGCGGTGGGGGGGCTGCTGATTCGTATCGACTGGCTGATGTTGGGGTTGGGGCCGTACTTTCCCGCCTATTGGACCGCCGTCATCGCGTGGTCGGTCTGCGTGGTGCTGCTCATTCGTCGGCAACGCCGGTGGTGGGTGTTGGGCACGGCGCTCGTTGTGCTGTACCCCGCCGCTCGGGTGGCAGGTTTTCTTTACGAGTGTTCGCACAAGGCGTGCCTCTTCTGACGGGGTGCCTTCCGCTTGGCGGAACCAGCGGGGGAATATCTCTCGCGGGAGCGGCCTGACGGTGGCGTTCTGCCGTGGCACAGGGGCTACCATGCTCGGTCAGCTCGGACTGGCCCGTGCTTTGCCTGTTTTAGAATTAATTACTTACATAAACAGCAAAGATCTTAACAACGTTTAAAAAAATGCTCCAACCTGGATGGGAGTGGCCGCCTATATTCCTGGCGTATTGCTGAATTTACAAAAATAGCGTTTCAGTCGATTTCGAAGGGATTGCGGCCTGTCGAAACGGACATCACGAACGCAGTCCATCAAGCGCCTCCATCCATGTTGCTGCGATCCCATCGGTTTTCCCGTGGCCTGTGCCGCAGTGCACTGTCGCCGGCTCGCGCGCAACGCGGAGTCGGACCGGTGCTGTCTTCGCTCTCCCGGCCGGCGCACGTCGGCCACGTGTTTTTGTCGCTGTAGATCCCATGCAAATCCTGCACACGCTTTCGGGCCCTAATTTGGGTGGAATGGAGTTTCGCGTTCTGGAGCAGTCGCGATGGCTTCGAGAGCAGGGGCACGCGGTGGCAATTGCAGCGCCGCCCGCCAGCGAAACGCTCAAGCTGGCGCGCGATTGGGGGCTCGCGACCATCGCCATGGAATTCCGCTCGCCGTATTCCTGGTCCTGCGCGATGAAACTGCGCCAGATCGTCAAGGACTTGCGCATCCAGGTCATCGACGCGCATGGCACGCCCGACGCCAAGGCCAGCGCCTTGTGCAGGGATCTTTGCTCGCTGGTCAGGACCTGGCATTTCGCCCGGCCGTTGCGCACATCCTGGCGACGCAGGTTGGAGTGGCGCCTGGGATGCCACCGCGTCATTACGACCAGCGAGGGCGGGGCGCAGGACATCCTGGCGGCCGGCTTTGCAAAACGTGAGCGGATCAGTGTGGTGGGCGAGTGGGCCGATCATGTCTTCTTCTCGGAGACGGACAAGCTTGCCGTGCGCCGGGCCGTGCGGCAGGAGTTGGGCCTGGATGGCGCCGCATTCGTGGTGGCCACGATCGGCATGTTGCGACCCGACAAGCGCCAGGAGGACCTGCTGCGGGTGGTGCACGCATTGCGCCGCCAAGGCATCCCGGCCCGCGCGTTGGTGGTGGGCATGCCGACTCGCGCGACGGCCGCGTACGGCCAGCAGTTGCACGATCTGGTGGCGCAATTGGGTATCGGTGACTATGTGACGTTTGCGGGCCATCGGGAAGATGTCGCGAACATGCTGCATGCGGCGGACGCGGTGCTTGTTCCTTCGGTGAACGAAGCCTGGTCGAGGGTGGTGCCGGAAGCCTTTGCGTCGCGGTGCCCGGTCGTCGCCAGCGCCGTGGGCGGCTTGCCGGAGATCGTGCATCCGGGGGCTACCGGTTGGTTGGCGCCGGCAGGCGACGTCGCCGGGTTCGCCGCCCGTCTCGCCTGGATCTGGGCTTACCCCGGACAATCCGCTCAGATTGTCGAGCAGGCGCGTCAATACGCCGAACGGCACTTCATGCTTGCGCAGAAAATGGGGGAAACCTTGAGTGCGTATCGGATGGCGGCGCAAGCCGCGAAGCTTGCCCGGAACGTCGAAGCGATGGTCTGACCGTGGTGACGGCCATCGCCGTCGGGCAATACCTTGAAGGCCGGTTACCCGAGAGCTCGGGAGCCGGCCTTGTCGTTTGCCGATCAGCGATGTTGTCGGTGGACGAGGCGGCCAAAGCAGCGCATCACTGCCGAGACGGTGGTGGCTTCACGCCAGTATTTTCGGCGCATGGTGCGCAGGGGCAGCCACCACGGTTTGACGATGATGTTGGCGGCCCAGGCCGGGCGCCAGCGCGGCATGTTGCGGGGGCGATCGACGATGGTGACGGTAGGCAGGCCGCAGCATGAGGCCAGGTGGCCGATGCCGGAGTCGGTACCGATGAACCAGCCGGATTCGTAGACCTCGGCGGCAACGCCGTCGATGGAAGGCGCTTGCACATGGCCGGCATGGGCGGGTTCCAGCAGCGGCAACCAATATTCGCGCTCTGACGGGGCCAGCACGAACACCGGTTCGTATCCCATGGCACGCAGGCGCTTCGCAACGATGACGTACTTGCCGGGTGTCCAGCAGCGTTCCGCCTCGCTGGAGGTCGGGTGCAGGATGACACGCTTGGGGTGGCGGCGCGCCTTGAAACGGGCGGGAGCCTTCAAACCGTTGTCGTCGCTCCAGTGGGTCAGGCCGAACGCATCAAAGGAGAATCGCCGGAATTCATCCAGGATGCCGTTGGGCGAGCTGTGCGAGCGCGGCGTGGGTTGGATCTTGCCCCACTCCTTGGTGCTGAGGAATCGCTTGCAGACGCGGCTGAGGCCGTCGAACGGGCTGTCCGGGTCCATCTGCACGATGGTGTGGTAGCCGGCCAGGCTGTTGATGTCCGCAGGCAGGGGCTGGATGTCGAAATCGGGGAACCATTCCCTCAGGGCATAGCCGTGGACGCCATAGACGGCGATCTCGCGACCCGCCTTGCGCAGGCTGTTGGCGATCGTCATCTGGTACAGCGAATCGCCCAGCCGGTTGGACAGCACCAGGGCCAGTTTTTCGGCCGGCGGAGTATGAGCTTGGCTCACGGCAAGTCTTCCATTTTTTCGTTGACCCGGAGGATAACCGATCGGTGGCCGCGCTTGGATCGGCTGGCGCCCCGCAGGGCTGTCAGCGGCTCGTTGGCTGGTCGGGAGTACGATTCAGGCATGCCCGCACCGTCTTCGCAACGCGCCCTGCTCTGGGTGGTCGCCGCCTGCTTTTTCATGCAGACGCTGGACACCACCATCGTCAATACCGCCTTGCCCGCCATGGCACGCAGCCTGGGCGAGGATGTCCTGGCGCTCAAGCCCGTGGTGGTGGCATACACGCTGACGATGGCCATGCTGACGCCGGCATCGGGGTGGCTGGCGGACCGTTACGGCACGCGTCGCGTCTATCTGGCGGCGATCCTGGTGTTCGCGGTGGGGTCCGTGTTTTGCGGCCTGGCACAGAGCCTGACGCAACTGACGATCGCGCGCGTGGTGCAGGGCGTCGGCGGATCGATGCTGTTGCCCATCGGGCGCCTGGCGGTGCTGCGGCGGGTGCCGGGCGATCAGTACATTTCCGCCCTGGCGTTCGTGTCCATCGCGGGGCAGGTGGGCCCGATCTTCGGCCCGACGCTGGGCGGCCTGTTGGTGCAGGTGGCAAGCTGGCATTGGATTTTCATGATCAATGTGCCGATCGGCCTGGCGGGCCTGTTTGCCGTGCGCCGCTATCTGCCCGAAGACGCGCTGGCTGATGTGGCGCCGTTCGACGTGCTGGGTTGCAGCCTGTTGTCGTTGTGCATGGTGGCGTTTTCGTTGGCACTGGACCTGCCCGCCGGTGACGGGCGGGCGGCGTGGTCGGGCGGGCTGTTCGCCTTGAGCGCGCTGACGGTAGCGTTGTATGTGGTGCACGCTCGACGGCGCGACAATCCGCTGTTTCAACTGCGCCTGTTCCGCGAACCCAATTTCAGCGTTGGCCTGATCGGCAATCTGGTGTGCCGAGTCGGCAGCAGCGCCGTCCCCTTTCTGTTGCCGCTGCTGTTGCAATTGCAGCTGGGCTACACGCCGCTGCAGTCCGGCCTGATGATGCTGCCGGCCGCCATCGCCGGTACGGTGTCCAAGCCCTGGATCGCGCCTTTGGTGCGGCGGTTCGGCTATGACACGTTCCTGCTCGCCAATACGGTGCTGGTGGGGGTCTCCATCATGTCGTTCGCGGCCATCTCTCACGGCTGGCCCATGGCTTTGCAAGTGGCGCAATTGGCGCTGTTCGGGGCGGCCAACTCGATGCAGTTCGCGGCCATGAACAGTGTGACCCTCAAGGGACTGAGCACGCGCGACGCGGGCAGTGGCAACAGCCTGTTTTCGATGGTGCAGATGCTGGCCATAGGCTTGGGCGTGACCATCAGCGGGGGGCTGGTGGGCGTGTTTTCGGGGCCAGGCAATGCGGCGCTGGGCTGGGCGTTCACGCTGACCTTCCTGTGCGTGGGCGCCATCACGTTGTTGTCGGCGCTGGTTTTCAGGCGCCTGGACGCGGATAGCCTGAACGGCTCTGCCGGCGGCCGTGCCACGGCGGGCTGACACGCGCCCAGGGGGGAGATTCACCGCTGGCCCCCCCGCGCCGCGCGCATCATCCATCGACGCATTGGCGTCGAGAAATACCTGGCCACCAATCCGCCCAGCATCGCGGCCATCAGGACGACCAGCACACATGCCGCGGTGAGTGCGCCGGCACGCCACCACGTCGATACGGCGCCTCCTGAATTGCGGCATGAGGCGGCGGCAAGCAGCAGCACGGGGAACATGTGGGTCAGGTAGATCTCGTAGCTGTTGTGCCCGGTCCAGCGTAGCGCAGCGATCACGGGATTGTGCCGTGGGGGCCGAGGCGGGCGCAGGCTCCAGCCGATCAGCAGGCAGGCCACGCCGATTTCCAGCAACGTGACGTTCAGGCCCGATGCGGTAAGTCCCAGCATGGATGTGGCCTTTCTCAGAAAGAACACCAGTACGAACATCACCGTGCCCGCCAGCAACAACCCGGGGCCGTGGCGCCTGCCCGTCCTGTCCAGGTGGGTGGTGGCCAAGGCGGCGAGGCAGCCGATGGCGATGCCGTCCATGCCTGACAGATACGAGTGGTCGGCCCAGATGTCGTTGCCGGTGAAGGCGACGCGGGCAAACGGGCCGAGGACGACAAACAGCAGCAAGGCCAGCACCAATGCGCGGGTTCCGGCAGCCGCGGACAGCAGGCAGATCAGGGGAAAGGCCAGGTAGAAGGCTTCTTCGATCGATAGCGACCACAATACATTCCAGGCGGCGGGCAGATAGCCCACCTGGGCCTCCAGCCAGTTCAGGTGCAGCGTCAGTGCGGCGGCGATGGCGCGGGGCAGAGGGGTGTTGTCGATGACGAAGCCGGGCATCTGCGCCCAATGCAGGGCCGCTAACGCCAGCAACAGCAGGAGCAGGCACGGGTAGATGCGGGCAACGCGGCGCCACAGAAAATTGCGCCAAGGCACGGCAGCGAGGCAGCCCCAACGCGTCAGCGACGAACGCGTGATCAGAAAGCCCGAGATGACGAAGAAAATGATGACCCCGTAGTAGCCGCTACGAAAGACGATGTTGAACAAGGGCGCGGGCAGCACTTTGCCCAGCAGGCTTTGCTCTTGGGGGATGTGTATCTGCACGTGCAGCAGCACGACGCACAGGATGGCGACGCCGCGCAGGGCATCGATGGCGGGGTTGCGGGAATCGTCCGTCACGAGGCGCGGGGCCGTGGCGGGTGGGGCATACGCAAGCATTGAGCGGGCTGTTCGGGGAAAACCGTGATGCTAGCCACGCCCCTGTGAGGGGATTGGGCGACTCTGTATAGATTTTGTAATGCCGCCGTCGGTGCCGGCTTGCGCCTGCCGGCCCGGAAATGGAAGAGCGCCCCAGCTCGAGATGAGTCTGGGGCGCTCTTGCCCGGCTTCGCACGCGATGGGTGTCAGACAGCCCGGCAAGTCCAATCTACTGCTGCCCCTATGCCCGATCAATAGGGAAAACCCCAGTGAAATTAGGGGGTTACACATTCCAGGGGGGAGTGTGGCGTGGCCGGATGTCCGCGCAGCGTGGGCGTCAAGGCCGCCGCGCCGCATTTATCCGCCTCGGCATCCGCGAATTGTGAGGCCTGGCCGCCAAGCCGACACTGAGACCCTCATTCACAGCGAGCGGAGATCGAAAATGTTGGCATATCGCAGGCGTCAGACAGGGCAGGGCATGACCGAATACATCGTGGTCGTGGCCTTGGTGGCGGTGGCGGCAATCGCCGTCTATCAGTACTTCGGACAAGTCGTGCGGTCGCAGACCGCCGCCATGGCGGGAGAGTTGGCGGGCGAAGACGGCAGCAAGCAATCGGGCGATGCACAGAAGGCCGCTCAAAAGGCCGCCGCGCAGACCAAGGCGCGTTCGCTCAAATCCTTTACCGGCAATGCCGCGGCCGACAAGTGATCGCCCGGCTCGAGCGCAAACCGGTCGCCCTGCAGCAAGGCCAGGCGCTGGTGCTGGGCATGCTGCTGGCGGCCACGGCATCGGTGTCGCTGGTCATGCTGTACAACCTGGGGCGCACGGTTGAATCGCGTTCGAGCCTGACTCACGCGGCAGATGCGGCCGCCTACAGCGGCGCGTTGGAGCAGGCGCGCCAGCTCAACTTCCTGGCTTACGTCAACCGTACGCAGATCGCGCACCAGGTTGCCATGGCGCATCTGGTCACCCTGGGCGCCGGGGCGCAGTTCCTGCGTACCCTGGAAGGCCAGCGCAATCGCAGTAACCCGCCGATGGCGTTGATTGGCATGCTGTTTGGCCCCGACGCCGGGTTGGCCTATGCGATGGCCCGGGGCAAGCCGGGGGCCGAGGCCGATCTGGCGCGCGCCTACGCCGAGCATGATCGCATCGTGCATCGGGTGCTGGACGCCGGTGCGACGGCGGCCGTGAGAAACCTGCCGGCCTCGCGCGATCGACTGATGCGTGCGGTGCTGCATGACAATTATTCCGATGCCGCCGGCAGTTTCGCCGTGGCCGCGTCCAGGCGGGCCGGCGCGCAGCCCTCCATTCGACTGCTGAGTGATGGCTGGCCAGGGTTCGTTGCACGTCATGCGGCGACGCGGCAAGCGGGGTTGCGTCCGGCGGTCGAGCAGGCGGCAGGGCGCTTCGGTTTCCTGGACCGACGCAACGAGACTCGCCGCAATCCCTGGCCGGTCAGCATGTACTGCCCGATATTGCGGCACGAGCTCAGGCGTCGTGGCTCGACCTGGCTGGGCCCCGATGGTCGGTGGGGTGCGCTGGACACGCAGTCGTTCCACGCCCTGCGGTCCAACCGGTGGGTCGGGTGCTACTACCGCGAATATGCGATGGGCTGGGGTACCGCGCAGGGGCAGAAGTCCAAGGCGCCGCCGGATCTCGAATACGTGGAATCGCCACCCGAGGATTTTTCATCGCAGGATTTCTGGCGCTGGGTCGAGCTGTCCACGAACTGGAACATCTTTGATGGCGCGACCAATCCCATGGCGAATTCCTACGCCATGGCGCAGGTGCAGCGCTGGCCGGGGTTGGGGCTGCCCGGCTATCGCGAGGTTGCGCTGCGACGCAGTGATGCGCCTTTGCGCTTCGCGGTGGCCGTCAGCCTGGCTGGTGGCGCGTTGTCCACCACTGATGCGGCCAGCACCGTGTCGGCACCCGTCGGGAGGTTTCGATATGTCGGGTTGGGCCACGAGGGGGCGCTCACGGTCACCAGCGCCGCCGAGACCTATTTCGCGCGTCCCGATGCGCGGGCGGACGGGCGTGGCGAGCTGGCCACCTTGTTTCGCCCCTATTGGCAAGCGCGCCTGGCGTCCGTGACGCCGGCGGAAGCCTTGGCGGCCAAGGGGGCGCGATGAATCCCGTTCGCACAACGCAACGCGGCCAGGCCCTGGTCGAAGCGCTGCTCATAGTGCCGATGCTGATCGTGGCCTTCCTGGCGGTGGCATGGATCGGCAAGCTGCAATTCAGCGCGCAGGAAATGGCGCAGCTCAGCCGGCGAGCCGTGATGGCGGCGGCATCGGGGGCACCGGTGGCGAGTCCGCAGACGGGCGCGTCGGTGGCCGGCCGTGCCCAGGCCATGGCAGGCGGCATGGCATCGGCCAACGCGGCGCTGCAGAACGAATGGTTCGGCGCTGAGCTGCGGCTGATGTCCGTCACCGCCCAGACCGCTGTGGCGGGCACGGCACGTTGGGACGCCGCACGGATCCAGCGCCGGACCAGCGTCGCGACAGGCGCGGGGCATGCGGATGGCGATGACGACGCACGGCGCCGCGTCGGCGCGGCGCCGACATCCTGGGGCCGCGCCGCGAACCGCTCTCTGTCGCTGGCCCGTAGCGTAGGCGGCGCGGTGGGACGCGTGGATGCGCCCTGGGGCAGGCCGGCCATTTCCACGGATTGGCTCTCGCCCTGGGCCGACCTGGTGCCTGCCGACCGCGTGGGCAAACGTAGAAAGGCATATCGATGAACGCCCGCTTGCACGACAGGATGAGTGGTCGATCCGGGGAGCCGGTGGACGCCATGGGGCGCCGTCGATTGCGCTTGCTGGCGGCTCTGGCATGGCTGGCGTGGCCCGTCATGCCTGGCGCCGCGGCGCAATCCGTGCCGTCGTCCGGGGCCGCGCGCGTACCTTGCTGCGTGGTGTCGTTGACCGATCTGCGTTTCCCGCCGGGCTCGCGCGTCGAGCCCCTGGCCGACCGGATGTGGCTGCATGGCGTGCCGATACAGGTCGTGGTGTTCGATGCCCCGGTCAACACGCCTGAACTGATCCGTGTGTTGTCACGCCAGCAACCGGCGCTGGGCGACCTGCAGGTCTTGCCGGGGCAGGCCATCCTGTCCGGTCGTGTCGGCGGGGCATTGTGGGTGGCCCAGATGGCCAGCCCGGAAACCGGGCGCAGCGTCGGCAGCATTTCATCGATGAGAGGGCAGGCGTTGCCGGCTGGCGATCCGCCGCGCTGGCTGCCTGCCAATGCTCGTCTCAGATTGGATTTCACCGTACTGGAGGGGGGCGTGAAGGTGTCCGAACATATCTGGCAGCATCCACTGCCGCCGGCGCGCCTGGCGTTGCTGCTGCAGCAGGGGCTGCTGGGTGACGGCTGGCAGAGAATTGAAAACGACCCGATCCGTGGCGGCACGCAATCCTGGCGGCGCCAGGGGGTTCGCTTGCAGTGGACGCTGGTGCCATTGGAGGCCGGCAGCGGCCTGTGGGTCAGGCGGTGGGCGCCATGAACGGCTTGTTCACGCAGAGCGTGCGGCGCCTGCGCAGGGCCGCCGTGTATCTGTTGGCGCTGGCCGCGGGACTGTTGTCTGCCTGGGCGGTGCGCGAACACGTGCAGCAGCGCGTCCAGGCGCTGGAGGACGAGGCGCGCACGCCGCAGGTGAGCCGTTTGGTGGCGGCCTACGATCTGCCCGCGGGGTCGGTACTGGGCGAGGCGGATCTGGCGGTGCGCGAGATGCCCGCGCAGTGGGCACCGGCCGCGAGCGTCGATCCGCTCGGCATCGATGGCGTGCTGGGCGCCCGGTTGACCACAGACCTTGCCCAGGGCGAACCCGTGCTCAAAGCCTACCTGACCTTTACGCCGCCAGCCCCGGCGCTGGCTTCGCGGCTCAAACCCGGGCAGCGCGCGCTGATGGTGTCGACGTCCGACCTTGGCGGGTTGGCCGACATGTTGCGGGCGGGCGATGCCATCGACATCTACGTGTCCTTCTCCCATCGTGACCGTGAGGTGACGGTTCCGCTGCTGCAAGGCATGCGGGTGCTGACGGCGGCCGACACGGCAGAGGGCGATGATGCCACCCACATCACGCTGGCAGCCACTCCGGACGAGGCCATGCGCTACATCGCGGCCAGGCAGACCGGCACGCTGACGGCCATGCTGCGCAATCGGGATGATGCGGCCGCAGTCAGCGCGGCACCGCAAAGCGATCTGGCGTCGCTGATCGGCCTGAACCGTGAGCCGCGGCGCAAGCCGGGGGTTGTCATCCTGTATGGGGACCGGCTGGGTACCCCGGATGGCGCCATGCCCGCCGGGCGGCCCGGGTCTGATACGGAGCAGCCATGAATATCCGCTACGTTGCGGTGTTGTCCGCGCTGTGCCTGGGCCTGGTGAACACGTCGGCCCGATCGGCCGCCGAAGAACTGGAAATGCAGGAAGGCGAAACCCGTGTGCTGTCAGTGCCCGGGGTGACACGGGTGGCCATTGGCAACGGCCAGGTGCTCAACGCGATCGCCACCGAGGGCCGCGAGGTTGTCGTGTTCGCACGCGCCGAGGGCGTGTCATCGGTGCATGTGTGGGCGGGCGGCCGGGTCAAGGCCTATGACGTCCGGGTGGTGCCGGCCGGCGCGTTCCGACTGCGTGCCGAGGTCGAGTCATTGCTGGCGCGCATTCCGGGAACACGCAGCACCCTGGTGGGGGGGCGCATTGTCATCGAGGGTGATGATCTGTCCGATGACGATCGTGCCCGCATTGCCGCGCTGGCGGATCGCTACCCGGCCGTCGTGGACTTCACCGGGCAAGTGGGGTGGGACAGCATGGTGTTGCTGGACGTGCAGGTGGTCGAAATCCCGTCTTCGCGATTGCGCGAATTCGGTGTGCGTTGGGATGGCATGACGCAAGGCGGACTGAATGCCGGCCTGGCTTGGGACGGCGGATCGCGAGGCAGGATGAGCCGTCCTGGAGAACAGGTCATCGAGACCCCCGCGCCCGTGTCATCGGCGGCCGGGTATTTCGGTGTGAATGCCCTGCTGTCGGCCCGCATCGCTGCCCTGGCCCAAAGCGGTGAGGCCGTCATGCTGGCGCAGCCGCAGTTGCTGGCTCGCAGCGGCGCCAGCGCGACATTTCTGGCGGGCGGCGAGGTGCCCTATGCATCGACCGATTCGCGCGGCAATCCCACCACCTTGTTCAAGCCCTACGGCGTCTCTTTGCAGATCACGCCCCGAATAGATCGCAATGGCGTGATCCGATCGCTGATCGAGGTCGAGGCCAGTTCTGTAGACATGGCGTTGACCTCGCCCAGCGGGCCCGCGTTGCGGACCCGTCGCGCATCCACGGAGTTCAACGTGCGGTCCGGCGATACGCTGGTGATCGGCGGCTTTCTGTCGCGAGAACGGTCGGACGAGACCAGCGGCCTGCCGTTGCTGAAGGACATTCCCGTGCTTGGCGCCCTGTTTTCTTCGCGCCGCTATCAGTTGCGAGAAACCGAGCTGGCCATTTTCGTGACGCCCAAGATCGTGTCTCGCCACGAGCCAGCCATGGCAGACCGGGTGCGGCGCGGCCGCGACCTGGTGGACAGCGCGTTTCCGGACGCTCCCCGGCTCGGAACGACGGTGCCTGCCGCAGCCGGGTGGGATCCCTATGCCGGAGCCGGTTCGCAATGGACGGGACGCAGTCCGTGAATTCCTCGCGGCCAAACAGGAGTAGCGTGATGCTCGAAATAGAAATGACCTATGAAGATGCCGTCAGTCGCAAGATTGCCGTCGCCGCGCCTCTGGTGATCGGCCGCGGGGCGCAATGCGGCTTGCGCATCGCCAACTGGCGGGTAGGACGCCAACATGCGCGCTTGCTGCGCGAAGCATCGATGATCGTGCTCGAAGACCTGGGCACCTTGGGCGGTACGCTCGTCAACGGCCAGCGGGTGGTGCGCCATGCCCCGGTGCTGCCCGACGACGAGATTCTCATCGGGCCATGTCGCCTGCGCGTGACGGTGGCACAGCCGGACGAGAATGGCCGTGCACCCGAACCTGCCGCAGCGATTGCGCACCAGGTGGCACCCCCGGCGTCGCAATTCGAGGCGCCGCTGCTTCCGGTTTCGTCGTCGTTGCCCTCCTTGCAGCAACGGCGACGCTTGCATACGGCATTGCTGGGGGCGCTGGACTTGCGGCGGCGCGATGTCGCCGGCATGAGCGATGCCGTGTTGCGCGCTGAAGCCGAACGGCTGCTGACGCAGATCGTGGCCGATGACGGCGACCTGCCGCCCGGCGCGGACCGCGCGGCGCTCTGCCGCGATGTGCTTGACGAAGCCGTGGGGCTGGGGCCGCTCGAGCCTTTGCTGGCCGCGCCCGGCATTACCGAAATCATGGTCAACCGCTATGACGAAATCTACGTCGAGCGCGAAGGCAGGCTATGGCGCCATGCGGGCGTCTTCACCAGCGAGCAGTCCGTACGCTGGGTGATCGAGCGGATCGTGACACCGTTGGGCCGCCGCATCGACGAAAGCTCGCCGATGGTGGATGCGCGTTTGCCGGATGGGTCGCGGGTGCATGCCATCATTCCCCCGGTGGCATTGAAGGGCGCAAGCCTGACCATCCGCAAGTTTCCCCAGCGGCGGCCGGGCATGTCGGACCTGCTGGCGACCGGGTCGTTGAACGACGCCATGGCGCAGTTCCTTGCCCTGTGCGTGCGCATGCGCAAGAACCTGGTGGTGTCTGGCGGGACGGGTTCCGGCAAGACCACGCTCCTGAATATCCTGTCCAATGAAATCCCCGACGGCGAACGCGTCGTCACGATCGAAGATGCCGCCGAGCTGCGCTTGAACCACGAGCATCTCGTGGCGCTGGAGGCGCGGCCGGCCAACCAGGAAGGCCGCGGCCGTATCGATATCCGCGAACTGGTGCGCAATGCCTTGCGCATGCGTCCGGATCGGATCGTGGTCGGCGAATGCCGCGGGGCCGAGGCCTTCGACATGCTGACCGCCATGAATACCGGTCACGAAGGTTCGCTGACCACGTTGCACGCCAATTCCACCCGCGATGCGCTGGCACGGCTGGAGTCGATGATCCTGATGGCAGGGCTTGACCTGCCTCTGGCGGTGGTGCGCGAGCACATCGCCGCCAGCATCGACATCATCGTGCAGCAGGCGCGGCTGGCCGATGGGCACCGCGTGGTGACGTCGGTGGCGGAAGTCACCGGCATGGAAAGCGGCCGCATCCAGCTGCAAGAATTGTTCCGGCACGAAAGGGCCGGTGGCTTCACCGGCTGTGGGGCCTTGCCCAGCTTTGCCCAGGAATGGCGGGAGGCCGAAGCGGGGCTGCAAGCCGAGTGGTTCTCCGGCGCACGCGAAGCCGGTGGCGTGACACCTGGCTATTCGACGGGCCTGGCATGATCTGGCTGGCGGCCGGCGGGGCAATGGTGTGCGTGATGGTGCTGGCCTGGCAGGCCCAAAGCTGGTTCACGCCGGCGCTACGGCGCTATCGCGAGTTGTACACGCAGGAAGCGGGCGTGAGGTTGAGCGAGTTGTTCCTGTTCATCGACCCCGCGCAATTGTGGATGGCTGCGATAGCCGGGGCGGTGTTGGTGGCCACGGTGGCATTTGCCGCGACCGCCAGCGGCATCATTGCTGCCGTGACCGGTCTGGCGGCCCTGCGTGCCCCCCGCATGCTGGTTGACGGATTGCGGCGTCGACGTGCCCGCCGCTTCGAGCAGCAACTGCCGATGGCGTTGCTGATGCTGGCCTCCGCGCTGCGCGCGGGGGTGGCGTTGACGACCGGCTTGCGCCATATGGTGGATCAGGGTGCCGCGCCGCTGGCCCAGGAATTCGGCCTGATGCTGCGCGAACAACGGTTGGGGGTGCCCTGGGACCAGGCGCTGGAAAACCTGAACGTGCGCATGGCGGCGGACTCCACCTCCCTGGTCGTGGCGGCGATGCGTATTGCCGCGCAGACCGGCGGCAACCTTGCCGAGGCCCTCGAGAGTATTGCCCAGACCGTTCGCGCCCGATTGCAGCTGCAGGCCAAGCTCAGAGCCCTGACGTCCCAGGGGCGCATGCAGGCCTGGATCGTCGGCGCTCTGCCGCTGTTGCTTCTGGCCGTGCTGGACCGCCTGGAACCCGAAATCATGGGCTTGTTGTGGCGTACGCCGCTGGGCTGGGCGGTGCTGGCCATCGTGGTGGTGCTGGAAACGGCTGGCGTATTGCTGATCCGGCGCATCGTCCGGATTGATTTCTGAGCGGAGTCAATGCATGTGGCTGAATGTGGGGGTATTGCTGGCGGCGCTGGGGGCGGCCTGGGGGGCCTGGATCGTCCTGCGGCCCTTGTTGCTGGATGAACCAGCCGTGGCCAGCGCCATGCCGTGGTGGTGGCGCATGGCCTGGCCCTGGGTTTGTGCCGTGGCACCTCTGGTGGCGCCGCTGTGTTCGTGGCGATGGCGCCGTCGCTTGGCTGGCGCCATCGAGCGGGCCGCTCTGCCTGCGGACATCCGCTACGAACACATGGCTGCCTTGAGCGTGACCGCGGGCGTGGGCGGGGCGGGCGTGGCCGCGGCATTGGCATTGAAGCTGACGGAGGGGGGCCTGCTGGCCTGGGCGCCGTGGGCTGCCGCGGCGGCGTTGGCCGCCAGCGCCTGGCCTGGTCTGTGGTTGCGGGGGCTGGGGAACCAACGGCGCCGCAGTGTCGAACGCGACCTGCCGTTCGTGTTCGACATGATGACCCTTTGCGTCGAGGCCGGGCTGAGCGTGCACGGCGCCTTGCAACTGGCGGCCGCCAGTGGCCCCAAGGGCCCCTTGCGGGATGCGTTGGCGGGCGCGTTGGCAGACATGCGCGCGGGGGTTTCCCGGACGGCGGCCATCAAGGCCCTGGCCGAGCGCTGCGATAGCCCGCTGGCGCGCAATTGGGCCGCTGCGCTGGCTCAGGCGGACGCCTTGGGCATCAGTTTGGGTCCCGTGCTGCGGGCCCAGGCGGCGCAGAGCCGCAATGATCGCCACGTGCGCGCGGAGCAATTGGCCATGCAGGCGCCGGTCAAGATGTTGCTGCCGTTGATTGCCTGCATCTTCCCCTGTACGTTCATCGTGCTGGGGTTTCCGATTGCGATCCAGCTGCTTCAGGGGGCGCAATGAGCGGGCGCCGCCCCTTGCCGCGCCGGCGGTTGCGATTGCTGCGGGTGACCGGGTGGATGGGCAGGATGCGCGGGCTGCTGGGCCGCCGCCCGCCGGGGCCGCGGTCCGGTATTTTGCTGGCCCCGTGCTGGGCGGTGCATACGTTTGGCATGCGCCACGCCATTGACGTGGCTTTCGTGTCGCGCGACGGGCGGGTGGTGAAGGTCTGCAGGGCGCTGGCGCCCCGCAGGCTGGCGCTATGCCTGGGCGCCGTGGCCGTTGTCGAGGTTCGGGCTGGTGTTATTGATGCCGAACACGGCGGTATACGACGGATAGAAGCTGCAATAGAACACGCCCGCCGCCGCAATCGTGAACGGAATCTGCAGCGTGCTGGCAAATTGGGGTGACAGGCCGATGTAGACGAGCAGGCCCGAGCACAGATCGAGGAACAGGGCGATCAGGACCCAGGTGGCGGCGTACACCAGGAAGGCCCATTTATTGCGCCAGCAGGCGATGCCGGAGAAGAACAAGGCTTGCGTCAGGCGCAGCCCATGCCAGGCCACCAGCACGGGCGCATACCAGAACAGCGCTGCGATGATCACGTACAGCACCGTGAAGATGATGAGCGGGGTGCGCAGCGCCTGCAGGATGGGTTCCATGCTGTTTTCGATGGACGCGATGCGCATGCCTTCGGCGAAAGCGGCCGAGAAGGGCAGGAAGGTGGCCAGGCCGGCGATCAGGCTGACGGCGGCGTACAGCAGACCCATCAGAAACAGCTTCCTGAAGACGCCAGGCTGTTTCAGCGGTTTGGCCCACATTGAGGGCAGCATCACGCGGTCTGCCTCGACATGCTTGCAGGCCGCCAGGCTCATCAATGTGACGGACGGCATCAGGGCGATGAACAGGATCGGGCCGACAATCTGTGCCGCGAACGCAAATATGACCAGGAGACTGTTGACCAGCGCCCAAGTGTACATGGCCAGGGGTTGCTTGCGGAACAGACGGAAGCCGTCTCGGACCCATTGCCAGCCGGAGGACGCGGGGAGGAATGCTGCTTGCATGGCTCTCTTGGGGAGTGATCTCTCAATAAGGGACGTGCTACCCCCATTATGGGGGGCGTGACCGTTACGGCAATACTGGCAGGCCCGCGCGGTGGCGCGCCTGCAACACTCTTTCGAAATGACGGGGGTCGTGCGGCTTGAGCGTCTGGGCCGGCCGCGGCAGGAAATAGTCGTACAGGCGGGACAGCCAGAAGCGCAGGGCGGCCGCACGCAGCATCAGCGGCCAGGCCTGGCGTTCGGCATCGGTGAAGGGCCGTACCTGGGCATAGGCGGCCAGCCAGGACTGGACCAGCTCGGGGATGAACTCGCCGGTGTCGCGTTCGATGCACCAGTCGTTGACGCTGACGGCCACGTCGAACAGCCAGGTGTCGCAGCCGGCGAAATAGAAATCGATGATGCCGCCCATGAGCGGATCTTCGAACGTGCCGGCGAACAGTACGTTATCGCGGAACAGGTCGCAGTGGGCCGGGCCGGCCGGCAACGATTGCCAGGCCGGGGTGGCGGCGGCCGCTTGCTGGTCGGCCAGTTCGGATTGCAGCAGTTGCGCCTGGTCGGCTTCCAGGAAGGGCATGACCTTGGGGGCGGTCTCGACCCACCAGGACAGGCCGCGCAGGTTGGGCTGCTGGATCGGGAAGTCCTGCCCGGCCAGGTGGGCGCGGGCCAGGGTGGCGCCGATCAGGGCGCAATGGGCGGCGCCGGGCGCGGGCTCGTAGCCGCCGGGCAGGCGCGAAACGATGGCGCAGGGCTTGCCGTGCAGGGTGGTCAGGCGGGTACCGTCGCGCAGCGTCTGCGGCTGCGGTACGGGGATGCCGCGGCTGGCCAGGTGGTACATCAGCTCGATATAGAACGGCAGTTGCGCCTGCGTCAGCACCTCGAACAGCGTCAGCACGTACTCGCCGCGGCTCGTGTACAGGAAATAATTGGTGTTTTCGATGCCCGCCGTGATCCCCCGCAGCGAGACGAACTCGCCCAGGTCGAAATGCGCCAACAGGGCGCGCGCGTCGTCGTCGGATACGGGGGTGAATACGGCCATTGATGTACGGAAAGAGGGGAGTTAACGGGCGGGCGGACTTGGCTGTACGCGGTGGCGGCGCAATTTTAGACCACATGGGCGGCAGGGGTTCACCGCCCGCGCAATCGGCCTGCCGGACATAAACCGGCCAAGCACCGTAAAATACCGCATCCCCTTGTTTTACTGAGCGATTCTTGGACTCCCCCGACTGGCGGCTGTGTGTCGCCCCGATGATTGACGTGACCGACCGGCACTGCCGCTATTTCCATCGGCTGCTGGCCCCGCGCGCACGTCTGTACACCGAAATGATCACCACCGGCGCGCTGCTGTACGGCAATGTCGCCCGTCACCTGGACTTCGACGAAGCCGAGCACCCGGTCGCCCTGCAACTGGGCGGCAGCGAGCCGGACGCACTGGCGCAGTCGGCCAAGCTGGGCCGCCAGTGGGGCTATGACGAGATCAACCTGAATTGCGGTTGCCCATCTGAACGGGTACAGAAGGGCGCTTTCGGCGCCTGCCTGATGGCCGAGCCAGACCTGGTGGCCGACTGCATCAAGGCTATGCAGGACGCCGTGGACATCCCCGTCACGGTCAAGCACCGGTTGGGGCTGGACTACGACGAGTCCTATTCCTTCGTGCGCGATTTCGTCGGCAAGATCTACGACACCGGCTGCCGGGTATTCGTGGCCCATGCCCGCAACGCGGTGCTCAAGGGCCTGTCGCCCAAGGACAATCGCGAAATTCCGCCGCTGCGCTACGACGTGGTGCGGCAGTTGAAGCGGGACTTCCCGGACTGCGTGTTCGTCTTGAATGGCGGGCTGGCCGATGCCGACCAGTCCGTGGCGGCGGCCGCCGATTTTGATGGCGTCATGCTGGGCCGGGCGGCCTGGCACACGCCGCGGGTGCTGTCCGAAGTGTCGTTGCAACTGTGGCCGTCGGTGCGGCTGCCCAGCGATGCACAGGTGGTCGACGCCATGATGGAATATGCCGCGCGCCAGGTGGCGCAGGGCGTGCCGCTGCGCGTCATGACGCGGCCCATGCTGGGTCTGGTGAATGGTCAGTCGGGCGCGCGCCGGTGGCGCCGCATGCTGTCGGATCCGGCGCTGTTGGCCGCGAACAATCCCGCGCTGATCTATGACGCCTGGCGTAGCCAGCGGCATGCGCCGGACGTGCGCGGGGCCGCGTTGGCGGCCGCGCCGGCGGGTATCTGAGCCGGATATCCAAGCCAGATACTCAATCCAGGCATCCAGGCAAAAAATAACGGCCCCTGAGCAGGGGCCGTATCTGTCCGCGGTAAGTGTCCGCGGGCCGGACTCAGGACTTGGCCGGTTCGGCGCTTTCGGCGGGCCAGTCGCGGATGTAGGCCTTGAGCATGTTGTTTTCGAACTGCTGGGCCGCCACGATGGCCTGGGCCATGTCGTAGAAGGAAATCACGCCCATCAGGGTCGGGCCGTCCATGACCGGAATGTAGCGCGCGTGCTTTTCGAGCATCAGGCGCTGGACTTCGTCGGCGCTGGTGTTGGGCGACACGCTGACCGGTGCGTCGTCCATGATGGACCGGATGGTGGTTTCGCCCGCGCCGCCATGTGCGTGCATGTGGCGAATGATCTCGCGGAACGTCAGCATGCCCGTCAGGGTGCCGAATTCCATGATGACGAGCGAGCCGATATCCTGTTCGCTCATGGTTTGCACGGCCTGGGACACGGGCATGTCCGGCGAAGCCGTGTAAAGCGTGTCTCCTTTGACGCGCAGAATCTCGCTGACCTTCAACATCGGTTTCTCCTGGGCGCAGCGCGCCCTGATGCTATTTGCTATTTCTTGTTCGCTTCCAGCTGCAAGACCGGGGCGATGCCATTTCCGGTATTTTGCGCCTCTCCGCAAAGTTCTTCCAGCGTCGGTGTGTTTTGCTGGGAAATCACGGCCGAGGCGACCTTGAGGATTTCGGGGTCGTCGCGCACCCGCGGCTGGGCGCGATCCAGCAGGAATCGGTCTACGACCGGCGCCAGGGATGTCTCGCGGGCGTCGCAGGTCAGGACCCACAGGTCGTCCGGGCTGCGGGTGATGAGACCCATGTCGCTGAGCCGTTCGAGCACCTCGTTCAGTTCGTCCTGGTGCAGTTTCAGGCCGGAAGCCAGCCGGTTGGCGGGCAGGCCGGGCGGGCTTTCGGACTGGGCCCGGCGCAATACGCGCAGCACGTCCAGGGCGTCCACGAAGGGCGCGCCGGGGTAGCGGTTGAATTCCCAGCGGCCCAGCCGGATGAGCGGGGCGGTGGCGGCCAGGGTGGCTCCCAGCAGCACCGCCAGCCACGACAGGTAGATCCAGAGCAGGAAAATGGGCAGCGTGGCGAATGCCCCATAGATGACGGTATAGGTGGGGAACCGGGTCAGGTAGTAGGCAAACGCCGATTTCATGATTTCCAGCGCCACGGCGGTGACGCAACCGCCGACCAGGGCATCGCGCCACAGCACATCGCGGTTCGGCACCACCACGAACAGGGCCGCAAAGCCCAGGCCGGTCAGCACCAGCGGAATGAAAGAAATGGCGACGCTGACGACTTCGGGCACGTCGCGCACCAGCCCGAGCGACTCGCGCGCCACGAACGAGGTGGCCCAGAGGCTGGCACCGGCCACCACGGGCCCCAGGGTGATGACGGCCCAGTACACCAGGGCCCGCTGCGGCAAAGGCCGCTGGCGCGTGACGTGCCAGATGTCGTTGAAGGCCTTGTCGATGGTCATGATGAGCAGCAGCGACGTGACCAGCAGGAAGCCGCCGCCGATCGCGGTCAGGCGCGAGGCCTGGCGAGCGAACTGGTTCAGGTATTCCATGATGTTGTCCGACACGGACGGTGGCATCAGGCTGTTGGTCAGGAAATCTTCGAGCGCGACCCGGAATTCCTGGAACACGGGAAAGGCGGTGAACAGCGACAGCACCACGGCCAGCATGGGCACGATGGCCAGCACCGTGGTGAAGGTGAGGCTGGAGGCGACCTGCAGCAGCTTTTCTTCGTCGGCGCGCTGGGCGGTGAACAGGAAGGCGCGGCCCACGCGCGCACCCCACGAAGCGTGCGGGGGCGGGGGCTCGGTGGCCGCCGGCGCGGCGGCGGCAGGCTCGGCGGGGCGGTTCATCAGGCGATAATAGCAGCATGAACCCTGAACTCAACCCCCGCTTGCGCCTGGTGGCATCGGTGTCGCTGTTCGCCTTGATCGTGTTGTGCGTGACCTGGGAAACGGTCGTGGCGCCGCTGCGTCCGGGCGGTTCCTGGATGCTGCTCAAGGCCTTGCCGCTGGTGTTGCCGCTGCGCGGCATCCTGCGTGGCAATCTCTACACGTACCAGTGGGCCGCGATGCTGTCGCTGCTGTACCTGATGGAAGGCGTGGTGCGGGCGATGTCCGACCCGGCGCCGTTGTCGGTCCTGATGGCCTGGGGTGAGATCCTGCTGTCCACCGTGTTTTTCCTCAGCGCCATTTTCTACGTGCGGCCGGCCAAGCGGGCCGCCAGGAGCCAACGCGCATGAACGCTCATTCCCTGTCCGAACTGCAGGCCGTCAACTCGTTTGCGGCCTTGCCAGCGGCGTTCTACACGCGGCTGGCGCCGCAGCCCCTGAACAATCCCCGTTTGCTGCACGCCAACGCCGAAGCCGCCGCCCTGATCGGGTTGGACGCGTCGGTGCTGCAGACGCCGGAATTCCTGCGTGTCTTTTCCGGCGCCGATCCGCTGCCGGGCGGTGACACCCTGGCAGCGGTGTACAGCGGCCACCAGTTTGGCGTCTGGGCGGGCCAGTTGGGCGATGGCCGTGCGCATCTGCTGGGCGAAATCCAGGGGCCGGCCGGCGCCTGGGAATTGCAACTGAAAGGGGCGGGCCTGACACCGTATTCCCGCATGGGCGACGGCCGTGCGGTGCTGCGTTCATCGGTGCGCGAGTACCTGGCCAGCGAGGCCATGCACGGTCTGGGCGTGCCGACTACGCGTGCCCTGGCGCTGGTGGCTTCGGACGACCCGGTCTGGCGCGAAACCGTCGAAACCGCGGCCATCGTCACGCGCATGTCGCCCAGTTTCGTGCGCTTCGGTTCCTTTGAACACTGGTCATCGCGCCGCCAGCCGGACCTGCTCAAGGCGCTGGCCGACTACGTGATCGACCGCTACTACCCCGAATGCCGGGTCGCGCCGGCGGGCGAACCCCAGGACGCTGCCGCGCCGTTGCGGAACCTGCTGCGCGAAGTCACGCACCGCACCGCGCGGTTGATGGCGGATTGGCAGGCCGTGGGCTTTTGCCACGGAGTCATGAACACCGACAATATGTCGATCCTGGGCTTGACGCTGGATTACGGCCCCTACGGTTTCATGGACGGTTTCCGGCTGGGCCATGTGTGCAACCATTCGGATTCCGAGGGCCGCTATTCCTGGAATCGGCAGCCGTCGGTGGCGCTCTGGAACCTGTATCGCCTGGGCGGCAGCCTGCATACGCTGGTGCAGGACGTCGACGGCCTGCGTGCCGTGCTGGATGAGTATGAAGGCGTGTTCACCCGCGCCTTCCATGACCGCATGGGCGCCAAGCTGGGGCTGGCCGCGTGGCGCCCGGCGGACGAGCCCTTGCTGGACGACCTGCTCAAGCTGATGGACGCCAATCAGGCGGATTTCACCCTGAGCTGGCGCCGGCTGGCCGATGCGGTATCGGGCAACCGCGCGCCGTTCGAAGACCTGTTCATCGATCGGCCCGCCGCTGCGGCCTGGCTGGACCGCCTGTTGGCGCGCCAGGCCCAGGACGGCCGGGCGGCCGCTGAAGTCGCCGCCGCCATGAACCGGGTCAATCCGCTATATGTATTGCGCAATCACCTGGCCGAAGAGGCGATCCGCGCTGCGAAAACGGGCGATGCCGGCGAGATCGATACCCTGATGAAGCTGCTGCGCGCGCCCTTCACGGAACAGCCGGGGTACGAAAAGTATGCGGCCCTGCCGCCGGATTGGGCCAACGGCATTGAAGTCAGTTGTTCGTCTTGATGTTCGTTTTGAGCGGTTCTTGACGACAAAACGTCTTTTTAGAGCGGGATATCGTAGAAAGTTGGCGCATTGAGACGAAAAAACGCGGTTTTTTTCTCTGCAATCATTCGTTTCCATTGTAAAAGTCGTAAGATTGTCGCCTGCGGGACACTCAGGACGGTACCCCCGTCCTTGGGGCATTTGTCGACAATTTTCAATATAAAGCACTCTAAATATGCCTGGCGCAGATGGTTTGCTGTGTATCGGCCTGCTTGAGGATGATGCGGACTTCCGGGAGGAGTTGGCGTTGGGCCTCGGTGGGTACGGTTTCCGTGTGGCGTTTGCTTGTGACAACGCCGCGGCCTTTTACCGTCGCTTGCAGGAACAGCCCTGCGATATCGTCATCCTTGATGCCCATCTTCCTGGTGAAGACGGTTTTTCGGTGGCCACGCGACTGCGCGCGCTGAGTCCGGTAGGCATTGTCATGCTGACCGGGCGCAGTGCGCTCGAAGACCGGGTGCGCGGGTTGGAAGGCGGCGCCGACGTCTACATGACCAAGCCGGTGGACCTGCTGGAGCTCAGCTCCGTCATCCGCAGCCTGGCCCGCCGCATGCGCCTGGCCAAGGTGCCGCGTCCCGCCGATGCCGAAACGCGTGCGTCGGCCGATACCGCGTGGTCGCTGCAGGACGGCGGCTGGATCCTGGTGGCGCCGGATGGCGCGTCGCTGCACTTGAGCGCCCAGGAACGCACGTTCCTGATGGCGTTGATGGACGCGGCGGGTTCCGCCGTCAGCCGCCAGGCGCTGGCCGAATTGTTCCTGCCGGACAGCCCAGGAGGGTTTGAACTGCGCCGTATCGATGTGCTGGTGAGCCGCCTGCGCGCCAAGGCGCAAAGCGCGGGCCTGAAGTTGCCCGTGCTGTCCGTGCGCGGCCAGGGCTACGTGTTCGCGGCCTGATTGGCCGCGTCCGGCGCGGGCGGCCGCGCGGGCAGGGTGATGACGAAGCGCGTGCCGACGCCCACCTTGCTTTGCATGACCAGAGAGCCACCCTGGTTCTGGCAGATGCGCCGGGCCAGATACAGGCCAATTCCCATTCCCTGAGTTTCGCGGTGCGCCGAGCGGCGGAAATGCGGCTCGAAGATGCGCGCCTGTTCTTCTTCGCCGATGCCGGGGCCGCTGTCGGTGACCGCCATCCAGGCCATGGGCGCATCCTTCTCGGTTGTCCGTCCCGTTTCGATGCGGATAGGTTCGCTGGCTGGCGAATACTTGATGGCGTTGTGGATGAGATTGCGTACGACCACGCTGGTCAGCGGGCGGTCGCAATAGACGGGCAGGGTGTCGGCGTCGGTCTGCAGCAGCAAGGCATGCGCCGTATCCGGTTGCATCGCCGCCACCACGTCGCCGACCAGTTCCGACATGTCGGTCAGTTCCGCGCGCGGGGTCCAGGCGTGTTCGCCCAGGCGGTCCTGGTTCAGCAGCTGTTCCATCAATTCGGTCATGCGCGTGACGGACCGATGGATGCGCGCCAGACGGTTGTCGACGGCTTCACCGCTGCCGGACAGGATCATGTCCAGCGACTGGGCGGCGGCGCTGATCGTGGCCAGGGGTGCCCTCAACTCGTGCGATATCAGGGCGTTCACCTGGCGCTGGGTATCGAGCGCACCGGCCATTTCGGCCAGCCGCAGGTCGCCCTGGACGTGCGAGTCGGCGTCGGCGGGGGCGGGCCTTGCGTGAGCGTGCCTGGGATCCAGCCCCGCCAGCAGCAAGGCAGCCAGCACCAGCAGCAGCCGCGCCAGTTCGGGGGCCAGCGCGCCGTCGCTCTGGCCGGGCACCGCGTCTTGCGTCAGCACCCAGACCGACACCGCATAGGCTGCGCCCAGCGCCAGCGCGGCCATCCTGCGGGGGGTGCCTCGGGCCGCCGCTGCCAGGAACCACGCTGCCAATGCTGCGCTGGCGGCGGCGCAGACGGCGGAGATCAAGCCGGGCAACATGCCGCCGTCGGCGTCATAGACGAAGATCAGTGCCAGTGCCGCCAGGCCGGTCAACGCGATGCAGGCCCAGCGGCATGCCGTTGCCAGGCGGGCGGCGACGGGGCTGCCGGAAATCAGGGGGACGGACAAGGCCAGGAGGGCAGCGAAAGAGCCCGCCTGCAAGGCGCCGGCCGGAAACAGCAAGGGCTGCACGCGCAAGACGCCCTCCACCAGCACGAACGCGAGCGCGGCGCCGTAGCTGGCTGCCCTTGTATAGGCCCAGGTGGTGAGAAAGGCCACCGCGCACGCCAAGGCGACGCCGGCGACCAGGGCGGCCTGAAGCTCGGGGTAGGACGTGGCCGGCCCTGCCGCCATCAATGGGCCGGGCCACAGCACGGCGCCTGCCAGCCAGGCTGGCCAGCCGCGTTGCGCAGGCGTCGTGCGGCTTGCGCGGCGGTGGCGAAAGCGCCGAAGGGTGCGAAGAAACAAGCCTTCCGTCAACTAGGAACCCATTGGTGGTCAGGCGCGAGGTCGTGCGCGCGGGCGAAGTTTACGACAGCGCCACGAATTGCGCGGACGCCGATTTTCTCGAGGATGGCCTGGGTGGCGGGGTCGGGCACGTCTTCCGCGTACACATCCATGTTCAGCGACACCGCCGTTGCGACGACCGTTGCCGCCAGGTGCTGGCTGCCCGGGCTGTGCAGGATGCCGGTGATGAATCCCCCGCACAGTTTCACGTAGCACACCGGGTATTCGTGCAAGTGCTCCATGGCCCCGAATTGCCGGGACAGGCGTGACAGCCCCACGCGGCCGCCGGCCTGGGTGACGATTCGGCACAACTGGTGCATGTCGGCGCCGTGTTCCACCAACGCCTCGGCATCGACTTCGACGATCAGGCGTGCCGTCAGGGCGGGCCGGTCGGCCAGCATGCGTTCCAGTCGCGCCAGGAAAGCCCCTTGGGCCAATGAGGCGCGCGAAACATGCACGGTCAAGGCGTCGGGGTGGGTATACAGCCAGTCCAGCCCGAGGCGGATCGCCTGGATATCGCATTCGGCCGACAGCCCCAGACGCACCGCCGGCGGCATGAAGATCGAGGCCGGGACCGGGTCGGCTCCGGCAGCATCGTGCAGGGTCAGGCGGCCCTCGTGCTGCAACAGCCTGCCTGCCACGTCCGCCAGGGGCTGCACCGAGAGGGAAAAGCGGTGCTGCTCCAGGGCGGTGGACAGCGCATCGTGCCAGCTGTATTCGCCGATGCGGGTGCTGTCGGCGGCCTGGCTTGCCGGCGAGATCTGGTCGTCATCGGCACTTTCCGCGCACATCAGGGCATGGTCCAGGCGCGCCAGCGTGTCGCTCATGCTGTCGCCGGGGGCGTAGGCGGCCATCGCCAGCGCCCAGCGGCACCAGCCGCGTTTGTCCATCGGCACCCGCAGCGACCGCAATTCGCGTCGCACCCGCTCGGCGAGCAGGCCGGCCTGGGGCGCCGAAGTACGGGGCATCAGCAGCGCGAAGTCCGAGCCGCCGATGCGCGCCAGCACGGCTGTCGGACCGCCGGAGCCGTCGACCAGTTTACGCAGGCGGTCGGACGAGGACCGCAGCCACTGGTCGGTGAAGGCGCGCGACAGGTGACGGTTGATCTGCGCCAGGTCGCGCTGGCGAAACAGCAGGATGTGGCCGCCCGCGTCCGGTTCCTGGCTGGCAAGCTCGACCCGGAAATGGTCGATGAAGTACTTGCGGTTCGGCAGACGGGTGACCGCGTCGCGCGAGATCTCGCTTTGCAGCGATTCGATGCGTGCGTTCTGTTCCTGCACCGTCGCGGCCACCTTGCGCTGGGCGTCGACCAGGGCCTGGTCCACGCCCGCCAGTCCGCACGCGCGGTTGGGCGCCGCCTCGCCACCCGGCGCCAGTGCCCGCACCCGTTCGCAGATGTCGCGCGAGGTGCGCGCTTCGATCCAGCGCATCAGGTTGACGGCGAACAGCGTCCAGAAGACGCCCGCGGCCAGCACCAGGCCGATGACGCGTACGCCGCCTTGCCAGAGCGTGTCCCGGGCCAGCCGGGCATCCGCCTGCACGGTGACCGTGCCCATCGGGCGGCCATCCGGCGCGACAAAGGGCAGGGTGGCGGCGGGGGCCTGCATGGTCAACCAGCCATCGCGCCAGTCGTGTGCCCGTCCGGGTTGGCCAGGCGAGGCGCTGCGGCGCTCCGCTATGGCGTCCCCGTTTTCCGCATTGATCTTGACCAGGGAATACAGGCCGGCACCGAACAGTTCATCGGCCAGTTTGACCTGGTCTTGCGTGCCCCCCGCGGTGTGGGACAGCGCCCACGCCAGGGCGCTGGCACCCGCCTGGCCCTGCTGGGCCAGCTGGGTGTTCAGGTAGCGGTGGGCGGCCAGCATCCCCAGCGCCTGCGCACCGAGCAAAATGAAGGCAATCAGGAGGGCGGTGCAGAGGATCAGCCGGCGTAATGTGGACATGGAGTAGGGGTTCCCTTCGTGGCCCGCACCGTTGCCGGTGCCGCGCAATGCCGGCCTGCCAGTAAAAGGGGGAACGTCAGGCCGCGAGCGTGCCTGATCGGGAAAAATGCTGGATAAGAAACGTGACACACGTTACTAATACCTCAGTGTCGTCGCGTACGCTGTAATTCCGCATGTCACAGAACATACAGAATATTACGAAATCACCTGCGATATCAGACAACCTGTGCAATTATTTCGTTCGTGATAATTGCCCGGATGATAACTATTGAGACAGGCCGTATTAATTTTAGGGTTCCGGCTGTCGTAGTAAGGGCACGGCATGGCGCAAAGGACCGGCCAGCGACTGCTATCCAAGGACCGTCATGACCCCAAGCGAGCAACCAGAGCAGGGCAGGAATCGAAGGAAAAGGAGCGCGTTGCTCCTGAAGTGTGGCGTTTTTTTGCGAAAATAATGCATAATTTAAAAAATGTTACAGCCCTTGGGTTTCTTTCCGGACCACAACGCCAAGGGTTTCTAGATAGGGGGCTCCGTGCGTGAGAGTTACCTGCTCGCACTGTGCCTGACGCTCGCGGGCGCACTTGCAGCGATAAGTTTGTTTTTCGTCCGCCGGGAGCGTGCCCTGCGCGGGCGACTGACGCGTGACGAATTGACCGGTGTCCTGAGCCAGCGGGAGCTGCATCGCCGCGCGCGCGCCTGGTTGAACCAGGCGGACAAGGCGTCGGGCCGGGGCGCATTCGGCCCGGGGGGCGTGGCGCAGGCGGACCGCGAGTCCCTGGGTATCGCGCGCGCCCGCACGGGGACGCGCGGCATTGGTGCGTTTTTCCTGGTCAGTTTTGACCAGTATGCCGAGATCAGCGCGATGCTGCGCGCAGGCGAAGACCAGACCCTGCTGGTGATGGTCGCTGACCGCCTCAGCCTGCTCACGCGCGCCCTGGGGGGCATGGTGGCCCGCAGCGGCACGGACACGTTCACGCTTTGCATTCCCGAGGTGGACGAGCAGGGGGCGGCACTGGTGTCGGCCAAGCTGCTGGAAGACCTGTCGGTGCCCTACGAACTGGGCGGCCGGCCTCTGATCGCGGTGTTTCGCGTGGGGGCGGCGTTGTATCCGGACCACGGCCGCAGTGTGGAAGAATTGCAACGCTGCGTGCAGGTCGCGATGGTGCCGCTGAAAGAACGGGGCGGTCCGGGCTGGAACATGTTCGACTTTCGCATGCTGGCCCGCCAGCGCGACCAGCAAGGGCTGGAAAACGACCTGCGCCTGGCGCTGACCACGGCGTCCATGGACCAGTTCGAACTGTATTACCAGCCGGTCTGCGACAGCGGCACGGGCGTGGTGCAGGGTTGCGAGGCGCTGTTGCGCTGGCATCACCCGGAGCTGGGCAGCGTGTCGCCCGCGGTGACGATCGAGCTGGCCGAGCGCAGCGGCCTGATCGTGCCGCTGGGCGCCTGGATACTCGAGCGTGCCTGCTCGCAGGCCGCTTTATGGCCGGCCGCCTGGCGGGTGCACGTGAATCTGTCGGTCAAGCAGATGAACGAGGACAGCCTGGTGCAACTGGTGTCCGACGTGCTGGCGTCGACCCGCCTGGCGCCGCGCAAGCTGGTGCTGGAGATCACCGAATCCATTTTCATCATGCACTACGAGCGCCACGTGAAGATCCTGAACACGTTGCGCGCCAAGGGCATCGGCGTGGCGCTGGACGATTTCGGTTGCGGCTATTCCAGCCTGAACCACTTGCGTCATCTGCCCATCGACTGGGTCAAGATCGACCGCAGCTTCATTTCAGCGCTGGAATCCGATGCCGGCAGCCGCGAGGTGGTGTCCGCCTTGTTCGGGTTGTGCCAGGCGATGCACCTGCCGGTGGTGGCCGAAGGCGTCGAAACCGAAGGGCAACGCGAAATCCTCAAGTCGCTGGGCTGCCGCGTGATGCAGGGATTCCTGCTGGGACGCCCGGCGCCGGCCGCCGAGATTCAGGCTTTGGCCTCGGCGGTGTCATAATCGGGGTTGCTTGCAACCTCCCGACCTGTTGACTTCCTATGCCCGGCAATACCCTCGGTACCTTGTTCACCGTCACGAATTTTGGCGAATCCCACGGGCCGGCCATCGGTTGCGTCATCGATGGCTGTCCGCCGGGACTGTCCCTGGATGCCGCCGACATCCAGCTCGAACTGGACCGCCGCCGCCCCGGCACGTCGCGCCACGTCACCCAGCGCCAGGAAGCCGACCAGGTCGAGATCCTGTCCGGCGTCTACGAAGGCCTGACCACCGGCACGCCCATCGGCCTGCTCATCCGCAACACCGATGCGCGCAGCAAAGACTATTCCAACATCACCGACACGTTCCGGCCCGGCCACGCCGACTACGCCTACTGGCGCAAGTTCGGCCTGCGCGACCCGCGCGGCGGCGGCCGTTCGTCGGCCCGCCTGACCGCGCCCACCGTGGCCGCGGGCGCCGTGGCCAAGAAGTGGCTGGCCGAGCAGTACGGGGTAAAGGTGCGTGGCTACATGAGCCAATTGGGCCCCATTCCGATTCCGTTCGTGTCGTGGGACGAGGTGCCGAACAACCCGTTCTACGCGCCCAACGCCGAGGTCGTGCCCGAACTGGAAGCCTATATGGACCAGTTGCGCCGCGACGGTGATTCGGTCGGCGCGCGCATCGAGGTCGTGGCCGAGAACCTGCCGGCCGGCTGGGGCGAGCCCATCTACGATCGCCTGGATGCCGACATCGCCCACGTGATGATGGGCCTGAACGCCGTCAAGGGCGTGTCCATCGGCGCGGGTTTCGACTGCATCGCGCAGCGCGGCTCCGAGCATGGCGATGAAATCACGCCCGACGGTTTCCTGACCAACCACGCCGGCGGCGTGCTGGGCGGGATTTCCACCGGCCAGCCGGTGACGGTGTCGCTGGCCATCAAGCCCACGTCCAGCATCCGGGTCGAGCGCCGCTCGGTCAACCGGGCCAACGAACCCGTCATGGTGCAGACGCTGGGCCGCCACGATCCCTGCGTCGGCATTCGAGCCACGCCTATCGCCGAAGCCATGCTGGCCCTGGTGCTGATCGACCACGCCCTGCGGCATCGCGGGCAGTGCGGCGATCGGGCCTGAACGGCTGGCAAGTCCCTGATTTTTTGCAACTGCTGGAGGCCGACATGAGCCGTAACCGCTATCCGTTGCGCCGCTTGGCGGCCGTCTTGGGCCTGGCCGTATTGGCCGGTTGCTCGGGCATGAACACCACTCAGTCGGGCGCCATTGGCGTGAACCGAACGCAATACATGTCCAGCATGGTGCCGTCGCAGGCGCTCGAGCAGGAAGCCAACCAGCAGTACGCCGACATCCTCAAGCAGGCCCAGGCCAAGAATCTGCTGGATCGCGATGCCCAGCAAGTGGCCCGGGTGCGCAGCATTTCGCAGCGCCTGATCGCGCAAGCGGGCGTGTTCCGCCCGGATGCGTCGGGCTGGAAATGGGAAGTCCACGTGCTGACCAGCGACGAGATCAACGCCTGGTGCATGCCGGGCGGCAAGATCGCCGTCTACACGGGGCTGATCAACAAGATCAAGCCCACCGATGACGAGCTGGCGGCCGTGCTGGGCCACGAAATCTCGCATGCGCTGCGCGAACATGCGCGTGAGCGCGTGTCGCAGCAGATGGCCACCAACCTGGGCTTGCAGGTGCTGTCCATCGCCACGGGGTCCAGCGCCGCGTCGGACCTGGGCGGGCAACTCACCAGCGTGATGTTCACCCTGCCCAACAGCCGTACCCACGAAACCGAAGCCGACCGCATGGGCGTCGAACTGGCGGCCCGGGCCGGTTTCGATCCACGTGCGGCCGTGACGCTGTGGCAGAAGATGGGCGCGGCCGACAGCGGCAGCGCGCCGCCGGAGATCCTGTCGACCCACCCCTCGGCCGCATCGCGCATCACCGACCTGCAGGCTGCCGCCCAGCAGGTGCTGCCGCTGTACGAACAGTCCAAGGGCCGCGCCGCCCGCTGAACCGATATGGAAAAGGGCATCCGCGTTGCCGCGGATGCCCTTTTTTTGCGACTGTCCGGCCTAGTTGGGCTGCTTGACGCCCGGGCCCCGCATGACGGTGATGCCGAGGTCGGCCAGGATGCGGCGCGTTTCGCTGTCCGGCACGTCTTCGGCGTAGACCGCGATGTTGAGCTTGCGGGCGGTTTCCAGCACCGATGCCGTCAGTTGCTGGCTGCCCGGGCTTTGCGACATGCCGCCCACGAAACCGCCACCCAGCTTGACGTACGACAGGGGCAGGGTGTGCAACTGCGCCACGGCGCCGAATTGCTGCGCCAGGCGGCGCACGCCGATATGCGCGCCGAATTCCGAGGCCACCCGCGCCAGCGCGGCGATCTGCTCGTGGCATTCCACCAGGCCGTGCGCGTCGATTTCCAGGAACAGGCGGCGGGCCAGCGCACGGTGTTCGGTCAGCAGCAGCGCCAGCTGGCGCAGGTATTTCTGGCCGCGCAGCGAGGGCAGGGCCACGCGCAGGGCCAGTTCGCCGTCGTGGGCGGCCAGCCAGTTCAGGCCCAGTTCCACGGCCTGCAGATCGCAATCGGCCACCAGGTCCAGCCGCACGGCGGGGGGGATGAACAGGGTGGCGGGGATGGCAGCCTGGTCGGGCGCCGTGCGCAGCATCAGCATGGCTTCGGTGCGCAGGACGGTGCCATCGGCAGCGCGCAGCGGTTCGGTCGCCAGTTCGAAGCGGCGGCCTTCCAGGGCCGACAGGATGGCGTCCTTCCAGGCGCGCTCGCCGGATTCGGACGGGGATTGCGCATCGGCCGCGCCGGCGATGACGACCTGGTCGTTGCCGGCGCTTTCCGCCCGCATCAGGCCGAAGTCCAGCCGCGCCAGCACCGGTCCGGCCGGGTTGCCGTGGCTGTAGTCGGCCATGGCCTGGGCCCAGCGGCACAGGTGGCCTTCGCCCACGGGAATGCGCGAGGCATGCAGGTCGGCGCGCAACTGCTCGGCGATCATCATCGCCTGCGGCGCGGCGCAACCCGGCAGCAGCAGCGCGAAGTCGGACCCGTTCAGGCGGGCCAGCAGCGGATTGGCCACGTGCAGCGACTTGAGCGAAGCCTGGATACGTTCGCAGGCGGCGCGCAGCCACTGGTCGATGAACTCGCGCGGCATGTGGCGGTTCAGGTCAGCCAGGTCGCGCTGGCGGAACACCAGCACATGGCCCCCATCGATGGGCGGACGTGCGGGCGAGCCGCCCTGGACCGGGCCGGCTTCGAGCGCGCGGCGGAATTCATTGACGAAGTATTTGCGGTTGGGCAGCCCCGTGACCGGGTCCTGGTTCAGTTCCAGTTCCAGCGATTCGATCTTGGCGTTCTGTTCCTCGACGCTGGCGTAGACGCGCTCGCGGGTCTGGTTCAGCGCCTGCACGACGTCGGTCAATTCGGGCACGCGTGCCTGCATCTGCTGTGGCGGCGTGTCCTGGCCGATGCTGCGGACGTGGTCGCTGATCTCGCGCAGCAGCCGGTTCTTGATCCAGCCCACCAGGGCAAAGGCGAACAGCGCCCAGATCAGGCCCGCGCCGACCACCAGCGCGATCATGCGCAGGCTGCTGCGCCACAGGGCTTCCCAGGCATAGGAGTCGTTGGCCACCAGCGTGACTTCGCCGATCTGGCGCCAGCCGTCGCTGACCGCGTGCGAGGCCGATTGCGCATCCAGCGGCGCCAGCGCCTGGAACCAGCGCGGCACGGAGGCGCCCGCGGACGTGGCCTGGCGTTCGATCAGCACCTTGCCTTCAGGGTCGGCCAGGCGCACCAGTGAAAAGTGGCCGCCGTCGAACAGCGCCGACACCAGCAATTCCTGCACCACCGGGTCGTTGTTGGCCGGTTGCGACAGCGACAGCGCCAGCGACACGGCGGCATCGGTGCTCTGCACCTGCAACTGGCCCGACAGGTATTCACGGGCGGCGTTGACGCTGAGCGCCAGGGTCCCCAGCAGGATCACGATGATCGCGAGGGTGACGCTGAGCAGGAGCTGTCGAAGTATGGACATAGTCTTGGTTCCGGACATCAGGGGCGTATGCCTTCCCGTTCCATGCGTTGAAGTAGATCGCGCCAGCGGCTGAGGCGGTCAACCGGTGCGGCGGGTTTGCCGTCGACGTATACGCCGTCGGCGTTGAAGCTGAAGACCGGCGTCAGGTCGCGCCGTTGCGACGCCGGCAGGATGGTGGAAATCAGGCTGTCCAGCACCAGCGGTACCGCGTTCGGGGTTTCGTAGTAGCCCAGCACCATGTGGGCGATCTGGCTGCTGCTGGCCGGGCCGCCAACCCGTGCCCGCACATAGATGAAACGCAGCTTGTTCGCCGGCACGCCCAGGGACAGCAGGGTGAAATACTTGCCGATGACGTAGTCTTCGCAGTCGCCCGCGCCTTTGCCCAGCGATTCGAGCGGGGTGGCCCAGTAGTCGTCCTTGCCCCAGATCGTGATGTCGTCGCCCGACAGCAGGGCACGGTTCCAGAAATCGTTCGCCACCGTCAGCTTGTCTCGTTCAAGCGGGGGAGGCGGGGTGTGCAGCAATTGCAGCCAGTTCGACACCGCCTTGGCGCCCTTGGCGCCATAGCGGCTGGCCGACAGGCTTTGCAGTTTGTCGGCGTTGATCTCCAGGGCGAAACTGCCGCCCCAGCCGCACGCCAGGCAAAGCAAAACCCATCGGCACAGGTTCAGCGTGACGCGGAAACGGCGGGTTGATGGCATGAAACGGATTTTCACATTTTTCCGGGTGATTCAGGTGTCAGCCGGAAAAAATCCCCGCGCCGCCAACGCGTCGCGCACGGTGCTTCGGACCGTCCAGGGCCGCGGGCGGCCCTGGACGGTGACGGGCTTAGCTGTGATCGACGTTCAGCTTTCCCTTCTGCAGCAGGTCGTTGATGATCGCCTGGTTGTTCAATTGCCCGCCTTGCGTCAGGTCGATGTTCTCCAGCACGATCTTCTGGTCCGCGCCCTGCGTGCCCAGCTTGCCCTGCGTGTTGACGTCGATGACCGTGTTGCTGCCTTCCTTGTGGAAGTTCAGGTACTGGGTCAGGGTGCCGTCCTTTTCGCCGACCAGCAGGTCCTTCAGGTCCAGCACGTCGCCGCCATCCGCCGGTTTGCCCAGCGCGAAGTCCTTGATCGTGTCCACGGCCGGCTTGGCGGTGGTGCCCTGGTCGCCCAGTTCCCACTTGAACGTATCGCTGCCGGCGCCGCCGATGAGCGTGTCATCGCCCTTGCCGCCGATCAGGATGTCGTTGCCGTTGCCACCTTCCAGCGTGTCGTTGCCCGAACCGCCGTGCAGCAGGTCGTTGCCGTCGCCGCCGTACAGCTTGTCGTCGCCGGCACCACCGTAGATGATGTCGTTGCCGTCGTCACCGTACAGGATGTCGTCGCCGCCCTGGCCGTAGAGGATGTCGTCGCCGGTGCCGCCGTGGATCGTGTCGTTGCCGCCACGCGGGTCGTCGGCCAGGTTGAAGTCGGCGTGGTGGTCCTTGATGTAGTCGTACAGGTCGCTGTTGGTCGGCGGATGCCCGTCACGCATTTCCAGGAACACTTGCAGCGCCTTCAGGCCCGAGCCTTGCAGCAGGTCGCTTGGGCGGCCTCCCACGGAGCTCCAGTTCAGCACGCTGCCATCGGTGTTCAGCGTGTCGCCGAAGATGATGTCGTTGCCGGCGCCACCGTTGATGATGTCGTTGCCGACAGCGGCCGGGTCCGTGCTGGACGAGCCGCCTTGCAGCGCGGCCGCCAGGTCCTTGGACGTGTTGACGATCTGGGGCTGGCCGACCGCACCCGTGACGGTTTGGTTGGGGCTCCACCAGTAGTCGCCCGGGAACGAGACGGTGCCCGTGCCGGTGACGCTGGAATTGTCGAAGAACTTGAGGTAGCCCTCGTTCACGCCCGTGCCGATGCCGATGGCGTGGACGGCGCTCTTGCCGCTCAGGCCCTTGAAGGCGTCGACGGCATCCTTCATGTCACGGTAGTCGGTGCTGTTGCCGCTGCCGTTGCTGCCGTTGTTGCTGAACGTGGGGTCGCCGTCGGTCAGGAAGTACGTGACGTTCTCGAACGTCTTGCCGTTGGACGACGAGGGCTGCTTGTTGAACCAGGTCAGGGCTTCCTTGAACGCGCCTTCGTAGTTCGTGCCGCCGCTGGCGCTGAGCTTTTCGATGGCCTTGATCAGGTCATTGACGTTGCTCGCGTTCAGGCCGTTGACCGTGTACTTGGTGCTGGCCGATGACTCGAAGCCGATCAGCGCCACGTTGACGATGCCGTCGTGGCCCTTCAGGCTGTTGGCCAGGTTCTTGAGCGCGTCGATCGTCAACTGCATGCGGGACAGGCCCTTCGTGCCCGACGGGTCCGCCATGCTGCCCGAGGTATCCACGACGATCGCGATGTTGTAGTTCTTGCCCGGCTCCACCGTGGTGACGGTGCCGCCCTTGTCGCCCAGGATGACGTCGTCGCCGCTGCCGCCGTTGATGGGCGGCTTGGTGCCGGTACCGCTGCCGTCGTTGTCGCCCGAGATGAAGTTGTTGGTCTTGAGCGCGAAGTTGTACTCGCCCGACGTGTCCTTGCCGCCGTTGGCGGTGCCGCCATCGTCACGGACCTGGAAGCCGAACGAGGTGTCCTGGCCGGCGGCCGACGGGGTGTAGACCAGCTTGCCCGCGGCGATGTCCGCCGCCGAGATCACGGCGTTCACCGTCACGGGCTGGCCGTTCAGGGTCAGGGTGCCGTCGGTCGGCAGGCGCGTGATTATCACGCTTTGCAGGGAATTGCCTTCGGCGCCGTCATTGAAGTTGAACTCGGCCGTGGTGAAGGCATGGCCGGCACCGGCGCTGACGGTGGTCGCGTTGTCTGCGGCGACCGGGGCATCATTGGTGCCCACCACGTCGACCGTGATGGTCTGCTTGGCCGAGCCGTCGGCGGACGTGACCTCGAAGCTCTCCTTGAGCACCTTGCCGGCGGGCAGGTCCTGCACTTCCTTCAGGCCGTTGTTCAGCGAGTAGGTCCAGTTGCCGTTGGCGTCGATCGAGAACGTGCCGTACTTGCCCGCCACGCTGGTCTGGGCGACGACGCTGCTCTGGCCGGCGTCGGCATCCGACACCGTCAGCTTGCCCGAGGTCAGCAGCGTGTTGTCTTCGATCACCGTGCCGCCGGTCTGGCCGCTGATCTTGGCGACGTCGTTGGTGCCGGTGATGGTGACGGTGATGTCCTTGTACGCGGTGCCGCCGTTGCCGTCGTCCACCGTGACCCGGATGACGTCGTTCACCGTCTGGCCTTCGGTCAGGGCTTGCACCTTGGCGCTGTTGTTGTCCAGCACATAGGTCCACTTGCCGGTCTGGTCGACGGTGAAGGTGCCGTACGTGCCCTGGCCGCCGTTGTTGACCGTCCAGGTGTGCTTGTCGGTGGCGTCGATGTCCTGCTTGGTCAGCTGGCCGCTCGTGGTCAGCGTGCCGTCTTCCTTGACGTTGCCGGTGACCAGGCCGGTAATGGTCGGCAGGTCGTTGGTGCCGTTGATGGTGATGACCACCTTGCTGGTGGTGCCATCCGCGGTGGTGACCGTGTAGGACTCGGTCAGGCTGTCCTTGGCGCCCAGCTGCTGCACGGCGGCGGCGGTGTTGTCCAGCTTGAACGACCAGTTGCCGTTGGCGTCGATCGAGAACTTGCCGTATTGGCCCTGGAAGTCGGTCTGCGGTTTGAAGACCGCTTCGCCGGCATCCTTGTCCGTCACGTTCAGCTTGCCGCTGGCCGTGTCGATCGTGTCTTCCTTGACGGTGCCCTTGTCGGCCCCCGGCGTGCTGGGGGTGATGACGGCGGCGTCGTTGGTGCCGGTGATATCGATGACGATCGTCTTGGTGGCCGTGCCGCCATGGCCGTCGTCCACGGTGACGGTGATGGTGTCGGTGACCTTCTGGCCTTCGGCCAGGGCCTGGACCTTGGCGCTGCCGTTGTCCAGCACGTAGGTCCACTTGCCGTTCTGGTCGACCGTGAACGTGCCATAGGTGCCCTTGCCGTCGTTGTTGACGGACCAGGTGTGGGTGTCGT
>PJUB01000151.1_pt1 | contig 45601 bp, 38 predicted proteins | sample 1512141 | NCBI WGS metagenome assembly PJUB01 (sample SAMN08177677, study PRJNA422409) | Soil metagenome, whole genome shotgun sequencing project. | isolation source: Soil enriched on filter paper: alkali lignin treatment | place: USA: Madison | collected 2015-01-15 | reverse complement strand
GAGCGAGCGGCTCGGCCGGGAAAGTGTTCCCGGCCTTCGGGCTTACATGCCCATGCCGCCCATGCCGCCCATGCCACCCATATCGGGCATGCCGCCGCCGGCAGGAGCGTCGTCCTTCGGAGCGTCAGCCACCATGGCTTCGGTCGTCAGCAGCAGCGAGGACACCGAAGCGGCGTTCTGCAGTGCGGTGCGGGTGACCTTCGTCGGGTCCAGGATGCCCAGCTCGAGCATGTCGCCGTACGTGTCGTTGGCGGCATTGAAGCCGTAGTTGCCCTTGCCGGCCAGAACCGCGTTCACCACCACCGAGGCTTCGCCGCCGGCGTTGTTCACGATTTCGCGCAGGGGCGCTTCGATGGCCTTCAGCACCAGCTTGATGCCGGCGTCCTGGTCGGCGTTGTCGCCCTTGACGCGGTCGCCCACGGCTTGCTTGGCACGCAGCAGAGCCACGCCGCCACCAGCAACCACGCCTTCTTCCACTGCGGCGCGGGTAGCGTGCAGGGCGTCTTCGACGCGAGCCTTCTTTTCCTTCATTTCGACTTCGGTGGCGGCGCCGACCTTGATCACGGCAACACCGCCGGCCAGCTTGGCCACGCGCTCTTGCAGCTTTTCACGGTCGTAGTCGCTCGTGGCTTCTTCGATCTGCACGCGCACTTGCTTCACGCGGGCTTCGATGTCGGCAGCAGCGCCGGCGCCGTCGATGATGATGGTGTTTTCCTTGCCCACTTCGATGCGCTTGGCCTGGCCCAGGTCGGCCAGCGTCACCTTTTCGAGCGTCAGGCCCACTTCTTCAGCGATGACCTTGCCGCCCGTCAGGATGGCGATGTCTTCCAGCATGGCCTTGCGGCGGTCGCCGAAGCCAGGAGCCTTGACGGCCACGACCTTCAGGATGCCGCGGATCGTGTTCACGACCAGCGTAGCCAGGGCTTCGCCTTCGACTTCTTCGGCGATGATCAGCAGCGGACGGCCGGCCTTGGCGACTTGTTCCAGCGTGGGGAGCAGGTCACGGATGTTGCTGATCTTCTTGTCGAACAGCAGCACGAAGGGGTTGTCGAGCAGCGCCGATTGCTTCTCGGGGTTGTTGATGAAGTAGGGCGACAGGTAGCCGCGGTCGAACTGCATGCCTTCGACGACGTCCAGTTCGCTTTCGAGCGACTTGCCGTCTTCGACGGTGATCACGCCTTCCTTGCCGACCTTGTCCATCGCGTCGGCGATGAGCTTGCCGATGGTTTCGTCGCTGTTGGCCGAGATCGAGCCGACTTGAGCGATTTCCTTCGACGTGGTGGTGGGCTTCGAAGCCTTCTTCAGCTCTTCGACCAGGGCCGTCACGGCCTTGTCGATGCCGCGCTTCAGGTCCATCGGGTTGATGCCTGCGGCCACGTACTTGAAGCCTTCGCGAACGATGGCTTGAGCCAGCACGGTAGCGGTCGTGGTGCCGTCACCAGCGTTGTCGCTGGTCTTGGAGGCCACTTCCTTCACGAGCTGGGCGCCCATGTTCTGCAGCTTGTCCTTGAGTTCGATTTCCTTGGCGACCGACACACCGTCCTTGGTGACGGTGGGGGCGCCGAACGAGCGCTCGAGCACCACGTTGCGGCCCTTGGGGCCCAGGGTGACCTTGACTGCGTTGGCCAGGATGTTCACACCCTCGACCATGCGTGCGCGGGCTTCACCGCCGAAGACTACGTCTTTTGCTGCCATGTTTTATTACTCCGAATGGGATGTTTGAATTACTTCTCGACGACCGCGAACAGGTCGTCTTCCTTCATGACCAGCAGTTCGTCGCCGCCGACCTTGACGGTCTGGCCGCTGTACTTGCCGAACAGGACGCGGTCGCCGACCTTGACGGTCAGTGCGGCCAGCTCGCCCTTGTCGTTGCGCTTGCCCGGGCCCACGGCCAGGACTTCGCCCTGATCGGGCTTCTCGGCGGCTGCGTCGGGGATGACGATGCCGGAGGCGGTCTTGGTTTCGCTGTCAACACGCTTGACGATCACGCGATCGGCCAAAGGACGAAGTTTCATTGCATCTCCTGGATGTATGGATAAGAAACGGGTTTGTGGTCGGGCGCCGGACCGGAGGCCGGCAGCCCATCGACTGGAAGCGAGGGCTGTTAGCACTCGTCAGCAGCGAGTGCTAATCATAAGGGCAATCGATGACGTTTCAAGGGCAGTGTGCGTGCCAGCTGGTTGGAAGGCGTCGGGCGAAAGCGTACAATTGAGAACTATTCGTATTAATAACCGAGCGCAGCCATGGCGGCTGCGCGGAGATCCCACCCATGCCGGCCGGCGAGTTCGCGTTAGTTCAGCACGAGGTGCAAACGCTCTACAGCAACCATCACGGATGGCTGCACGCCTGGCTGCGCAAGAAGCTGGGCTGCTCGCACAACGCCGCCGACCTGGCGCACGACACCTTCGTGCGGCTGCTGAGCAGGAGGGAGCCCGTAGCCGCGGCTGAACCGCGCGCCTACCTGGCCACCATCGCGCACGGGCTGGTCGTCGACTTCCACCGGCGCCGGGCACTGGAGCGTGCCTACCTCGACACCCTGGCCGCGCTGCCCGAACCCCAATTGCCGTCGCTCGAAGCGCGGGCCATCGTGCTCGAGGCGCTGGTGGCCATCGACACCATGCTCGACGGCATGAAGCCGCCGGTGCGGCAGGCCTTCATGCTGTCGCAGCTCGACGGACTGACCTATGCGGAAATCGCCGCCCGCCTGAGCGTGACGGTGCGCACGGTCAACAACTACATGCTCAAGGCGCTCGAGCATTGCTACATGCTCGCGCCGTGATGATGAAGTCCGGCTTCGAGCTGACGCCCGACGGCATCGGCGCGCCCTCGCGCAGCGAAGCCGAGGTCCGCAAGGAGGCCATCGCCTGGTACGCCCGGCTGTGCTCCGGCGATGCCACCGAGGCCGACCGCGAGAACTGGCGCCGTTGGCATCGCGCCCACCCCGACCACCAGCGCGCCTGGCAGCGCTTCGAGGCCATGCAGGCGACGTTCAAGCGCGTGCCGGCGCACGTGGCGGCCTCCACGCTGCGGGCTGCGCATGCCGACCGGCGCCGGGTGCTGCGCGGCATTGCCGTGCTGGCGGGCGGTGGCTCGCTGGCATACGTGTCGTGGCAGGTGGCCGGCACCGACGGCGGCTGGCGCGCCTGGCTGGCCGACTACCGCACGGGCACCGGCGAGCAGCGTTCCGTCACGCTGGCCGACGGCTCGCTGCTGAAGCTCAACACCCGCACGTCGGTGGATGTGTCCATCGACGCCACCCAAAGGCTCGTCACCTTGCGCGAAGGCGAGATCCTGGCCGAGACGGCAAGGCACCGCGGCCTGCCGGGTGCGGCGCGCATTGACAGCCGCCCCTTCCTGGTCGCGACGCCGCATGGCCGCATCCTCGCGCTGGGTACGCGCTTCACGGTGCGCAGCGACGGCGCGCGCACGGTGGTGAGCGTGCTCGAAGACGCCGTCGAGGTCCGCGCCTCGCACGCGCCCGGCAATGTGGTGCGGCTGGAGGCGGGGCAGCAGGTGGCTTTCACCGGCGACAGCGTCGATGCGCCGCAGCCGGCCGATCCCGCATTGGCCGATTGGGAGCACGGCAGCCTCGTCGTCAACGACTGGCGGCTGGGCGACGTGGTGGCCGAGCTTGCGCGCTACCACCGCGGCAGGCTGGCCTGCGACCCCGCCGTCTCGGACATCCGGGTGTCGGGCGCCTTCCCGGTCATGGACACCGGCAAGGCGCTGGCCGTCATTGTGCGGGCGTTTCCGGTGCGCGTGAGCGGCCTCACGCGCTATTGGGTGTCGCTGGTGCCCGCCTGATTCCGCATGCGGCCATGCGCTTCGGCGCATTTTCTTGGCCGCCGCCTTTCATCTTTTTCGATTTCGTTCGGCCTACCCATTGAGAGCCATGAATCCGCAATCAATGCCGAAGGAATTCCGAAGAATGCACGCGCACCCCTCATCACCCAACCCCGTCCGCAAGGCGCTGCTGTGCCTGTTCGCCGCGACGATGGCCCTGCCGATCGCGGCCGTGGCCGCCGACACCGCCGACGGCGCCCGCGCGCAGAACCAGTCGGTGCGCAGCTACCGCATCGACGCCGGCCCGCTGGCCACGGTGCTCGGACGCTTTGCCGCGGCGTCGGGCGTGGCGCTGTCCTTCGACCCCGCGAGCACGCGGGCGCTGAACTCCGCCGGCCTGCAAGGCAGCTACACGGTGCGCGCGGGCTTTGCGGCGCTGCTCTCGGGCACCGGGCTGGAGGCGGTGGAAGGCGGGGCGGGTGAATTCACGCTGCGCAAGAGCGCCGCGGCGCCCGAGGCATCGGCGGGCGAATCGGGCGAGGCCGACGGCACGCTGCCGGCGGTGCGCGTGGTGGCCCGCGCGGCGCCGGCACCCGCCGACGCGGACGACCGCTACCAGCCCACGCCCGACGCCTCCACGTTGCGCACCACCGCGCCGGTGCTGGAGATTCCGCAGGTGGTGAACGTGGTGCCCGCGCAGGTCATCCGCGACCAGCGCCCGCGCAACATCGACGACGCGCTCACCAACGTCAGCGGCATCAACCAGGGCAACACCCTGGCCGGCACGCAGGACACCATCATGAAGCGCGGCTTCGGCGGCAACCGCGACGGCTCGATCATGCACAACGGCATGCCGCTGGTGCAGGGGCGCGGCATGAACGCGGCGGCCGAGAGCGTCGAAGTGCTCAAGGGCCCGTCGTCGCAGCTCTACGGCCTGATGGACCCGGGCGGCGTGATCAACGTGGTGAGCAAAAAGCCGCAACTGCGGCAGCGCACGAGCCTGTCGCTGCTGGGCTCGGGCTACGCGGGCGGGCGCGACGGCGGCGGCGCCACGCTGGACACCACCGGCCCCATCGGCGAGAACGGGCTGGCCTACCGGCTGATCGTCGACCACGTGGACGAGGACTACTGGCGCAACTTCGGCAAGCACCGCGAGACGCTGGTGGCGCCGTCGCTGGCCTGGTACGGCGACGACACCCAGGCCGTGCTCTGGTACGAGTACCGCAAGTACGTCACGCCCTTCGACCGCGGCACCGCGCTCGACCCGCGCACCCAGCGCCCGCTGGCGCTGCCCAGGACGCAGCGCCTGGACGAGCCCTTCAACGAGATGCGCGGCGAGACGCACCTGGGCCAGCTCTCGGTCGACCACCAGTTCGGCGGCGGCTGGGCCGGCCACCTGAACCTCAGCTACAACCAGGAAACCTACGACGCCAACCAGCTGCGGGTGAACGGCATCAACACCACGCGCGGCACGCTCACGCGCAGCAACGACGCCACCCACGGCGCGCTGAGCACCGACAGCTACGCCACCGCGTATGTCGACGGCACCGTCGAGCTGGGCGGCATGCGCCACGACCTGCAGTTCGGCTGGGACGCCGAGTACCGCAGGATCTACCGCGCCGACCTGCTGCGCCAGGCCGCCAGGAGCACCTTCAGCTACCTGTTGCCGGTGTACGGCCTGGAGGCGCCGTCGAGCACCGTGTCGGCGAGCGACAGCGACCAGACCGACAGGCTGCACAACCAGTCGCTGTTCTTCCAGGACTCCATTCACCTGAGCGACCGCTGGATCGCGGTGGCCGCGCTGCGCTACCAGGCGTGGTCGCAGCTCGCGGGGCGCGGGCGGCCCTTCAACGTCAACACCGACACCTACGGCTCCAAGCTGCTGCCGCGCCTGGGGCTGATCTACAAGTGGACAGATACCGTGTCGTTGTACGGCAGCTACACCCAGTCGCTCAAGCCGGCGTCGACCATCGCGCCGCTGTCGAGCGGCTACGTGCTCGATGCGTCGGTGAAGCCCGAGGAAGCCAAGTCGTGGGAGCTCGGCGCCAAGTTCGACATGCCCGGCGGCGTGACCGGCACCGTGGCGCTGTTCGACATCCACAAGCGCAACGTGCTGGTCTCGCAGTTCAACGACGTGACCAAGCTCACCGACTGGCGCACCTCGGGCGCGGCCCGTTCGCGCGGCCTCGAAGTGGACGTTGCGGGCCAGCTGAGCAAGAACTGGAGCGCGATCGCGAGCTACGCCTACATCGACGCCAAGACCACGGAAGACCCGCTGTACGCCGGCAACCGGCTCTGGAACGTGGCGCGGCAGACGGCGTCGCTGTCGGCCGTGTACGACTTCGGCCAGGTCTTCGGAGGCGAAGGAAGGCTGCGCATGGGCGCCGGCGCGCACTACGTCGGCAAGCGCGCGGGCGACTCGGCCAACAGCTTCGTGCTGCCGGGCTACACCACGGTCGATGCCTTCGCCACCTACGACACGCGCCTGTATGGCAAGAAGGTCAAGTTCCAGTTGAACGTGAAGAACCTGTTCGACAAGACCTACTACCCGTCGGCAGCGAACACCTATTTCATCTCGATGGGCGATGCGCGCCAGGTGTCCTTCCTGACGACCTTCGAGTTCTAGATGAAGCCGCTCATCCACATCACCCGCCGCGCGGCCGTCGTTCTTCTGATGGCGTGCGGCCTCTCGACGGCAGGCGCACGAGCCGCCGAGCTGCCGGGGCAGGGCCGCAAGGTCGTGCTGCTGGTGCAGCGCGACGGCCCCAGCCTTCCGGCCGACGAGAAGGTCAAGGCGCACCTCGAGTCGCGCGGCTTTGCCGTGACGCTGCAGGACCAGTCGGCCGCGCCGTCGGTGGCGGCCGGCGCGGACCTCGTCGTGATCTCGTCCACCGTCGCCGCCAAGGACGTGAGCGGCGCGTGGCGCCAACTGCCGGTGCCGCTGCTCACCTGGGAGAACGACCTGCTCGACGACCTGGCCATGACCGGTAAGCGGCATGACACGGACTTCGGCGAAGCCGCCAAGGAGCGCTACCTGTGGCTGGTCAATGCGCCGCATCCCATGTCGGCGGGCTTGCCGGCCGGCGTGACGAACGTCTACGCCAGGCAGGCCGGCATGAGCTGGGGCAAGCCGGGCCTGGGCGCCACCACCATCGCCACGCTGTACGGCCAGCCAGAGAAAGCGGCCATCTTCGGCTACGAGAAGGGCGCCACCATGGACTACGAGTCGCTCGCGCCGGCGCGCCGCGTGATGTTCTTCCTAGGCAACGAGACCTTCACCAACCTTTCGCCCGCGGGCCGGATGCTGTTCGACGCGGCCGTCGACTGGACCGCCGGCATCCGCTGAAAACAAAGAATCGATGAAATTCCCCGCGCTGCGCCAGCTCTGGTTCCAGTTGCACTGGCTGATCGGCATCACGGCCGGCACGGTGCTGATCGTCATCGGCCTGAGCGGCGCGGTGCTGTCGTTCCGCGAGGAAATCATCGATGCGATCAACCCGCACGGGCGCCACGTGCCGGCGCAGGCCGTGCCCGTGCTCACGCCGGCGCAGCTGCTCGCGGCGGCAAGGCAGGCGTGGCCCGGGCGGCAGGTCGGCACGCTTGCGCTGTTCGCCGAGCCGGGCGCGGCCGCGCGGGTGATCTTCGCGCCGCCGCCGGGTGAGCGGCGCGGCGAGACCGTCTACCTCGACCCCTACGCGGGCACTGCGCTGCCGCCGCTCGCGGGCGCCGGTTTCTTCGAATGGGTCGAGTCGCTGCATCGCTGGCTGCTGCTGCCGCGCGAGCCGGGGCGGGTGGTGGCCGGCGTGCTGGCGATGGGCCTGCTGCTGCTGTCGCTCTCGGGCCTCTATCTGCGATGGCCGCGCCGCCCGCTCGACTGGCGCGCGTGGCTCACTTTCGATCCGGCGCTCAAGGGGCGCTCGTTTCTGTGGGGCCTGCATTCGGTGATGGGCACCTGCGCGCTGCTGATGTACATCGTGTTCACCACCAGCGGGCTGTACTGGGCCTTCGACGCGGTGCGCGACCGTGTCGATGCGATGGCCGGCCATCCCCGCGTGGCCGCGCAGCAGGCGCGCACCGCGCCGCGCATGCGCAACGTGGCGCGCGACGATGCCGCCGCGGTGGATGTCGCGCCCGCCTGGGCTGTCTTCGAGCAGAAGGCGCGCGAGACCGGCGGCTGGAGCGAGGTCATCCTGCGCGTGCCCTCGGGCGCCGCGCCGTCGGTGCTGTTCACCTGGCTCGACACGGCGCCCGCCCATGAACGCGCGCGCAACCGCATGACGGTGCGGCTGCCGGGCGGCGAGGTGACGCAGGACGAGCGCCATGCCGGCAAGACGGCGGGCGGGCGCTTCCTGGCGGCGATCTATCCGCTTCACATGGGCACCTACTTCGGCCTGCCGGGGCGCATCGCGATGCTGCTGGCGGCGCTGATGCTGCCGGTGTTTTCCATCACCGGCTGGCTGCTGTACCTCGACAGGCGCCGCAAGAAGCGCGCGGTGCGGGCCGAGCGCGCGGCGCTGGAAGCGGCGGTGCGGCCGGCCGGCGGCATGGCGCCTGCGTCGGAACGCGTGCTGGTGGCCTTCGCGAGCCAGTCGGGCACGGCCGAGGGCCTTGCCATGCGCAGCGCCGCCGCGCTCGAGGGCGCGGGGCTGCCGGTGACCGTGGCGTCGCTGGCGCGTCTGGACCCCGAGCAGTTGCGGCACCACCGGCACGTGCTGATCGTCGCCAGCAGCTTCGGCGAAGGCGGCCCGCCCGATGCCGCGCGCCGATTCGCGCAGCGGCTCGCGCAGGTCGGCGGCGAGGCGCTGTCGCACCTGCGCTACGGCCTGCTGGCGCTGGGCGACCGGCACTACGCGCGCTTCTGCGGCTTCGGACACACGCTGGACCATGCGTTGGTCGCGGCCGGTGCGCAGTCGCTGTTTCCGATGGTCGAGGTCGACAACGGCGACGCCGGTGCGCTGGCCGTGTGGCGGCGGCATCTGGGCGCGATGCCCGGGGCGCGGGGCGGCGCGATGCCCGATGCGCTCGGTGCCGTGCCCGAGGAGCAGCCTTTCGGCGCATGGACGCTGTCCGCGCGCCGCGTGCTCAACCCGCGCAGCCTGGGGCATCCGCTTTGCGAGATCGAACTGACGCCTTCGGTGCAGCGCGAACTGCCTTCATGGCGACCGGGCGCACTGGCCGAACTGCGGCCGCGTCATGCGACGGAAACGGTGGCTGCCCTGCTGCGCTCGGCATCGCTGGACGGCGATGCGCAGGTGCGGTTCGAAGGCCGCACCCTCCTGCTGCGCGAGGCCCTGGCATGCAGCGCGATGCCGGCGCCGGAAGCGCTGTCGCAGATTTCAGATGCCCAGGCGCTGGCCGATGCGCTCGTGCCGCTGGCGCCGCGGCGCTATTCGATTGCCTCGGTGCCTGCAGAAGGGCGCATCCGGCTGCTGGTGCGGCAGGCGCGCCATGAGTCGGGCCTGGGGCTCGCCTCGGGCTGGCTCACGGTGCATGCGATGCCGTCGGCGCAAGTGGAATTGCGCCTGCTGGCCAACCCCGGCTTCGAACCCGTGGCGGACGAGCGGCCTTGCATCTTCATCGGCAACGGTTCGGGCTATGCGGGGTTGCGCGGACACCTGTGCGAGCGCGTGGCGCAGGGGTTTCATCGCAACTGGCTGCTGTTCGGCGAACGCCAGAGCGCGTGCGATGCCTTCTTCATGGACGAACTCACGCGGTGGCGCGAGCAGGGTGCTCTTGCCCGCATCGACCTGGCGTTCTCGCGCGACCAGCCCGAGCGCATCTACGTGCAGGACCGGCTGCGCGACGCAGCGCCCGAACTGCAGCGCTGGATCGGCGAAGGCGCCGTGGTCTTCGTGTGCGGCAGCCTTCACGGCATGGCGGCCGGCGTGGATGCGGTGCTCGAGCAAGTGCTGGGGCGCTCCGCGCTGGAAGACCTCATTGCGCAAGGGCGCTATCGGCGGGACGTTTACTAGCCGGCCGACCGGCCGCGTTCGGCGAACATCGGGGCATGTCCCCATCCATTTCCATCCAGGCCGATCGCCTCTGGCATCGGCTCGAAACTCTTTCTTCCTTCACCCTTCCCGACGTCCCCTGGACCCGCCGCGCCTTCTCGCCCGAATTCGACAAGGCCAGGGACTGGCTGCGCGAGCAGTTCCAGCAGGCGGGGCTCGCCGTCCATACCGATGCGGCCGGCAACCTGACCGGCCGGCGCGAAGGCTCCGAAGCCGGGCTTGCGCCGCTGGTCACCGGCTCGCATTGTGACACCGTGGTCGGCGGCGGCCGCTTCGACGGCATCCTCGGCGTGCTCGCGGGGCTCGAGGTGGCGCAGTCGCTGCACGAAAGCGGCGTGGTGCTGCGCCATCCGCTGGAGGTGATCGACTTCCTGTCCGAAGAGCCCAGCGACTACGGCATTTCCTGCGTGGGCAGCCGCGCCTTCGCCGGCACGCTGGACGCGGCCATGCTGGCCTCGCGCAACGAAGCCGGCGAGAGCCTGTCGCAGGCCATGCATCGCATCGGCGCGCAACCCGATGCGCTGGCCGGCGCGGCCCGCGGCGCCGGTGGCGTGGCCGCTTTCGTGGAACTGCACATCGAGCAGGGGCCGGTGCTGGAGCGCGAGGGGCTGCCGATCGGCGTGGTCACCGACATCGTGGGCATCCGCCGCGTGGCATTCACGGTCACGGGCCAGCCCGACCATGCCGGCACCACGCCGATGGACATCCGCCGCGATGCGCTGGTCGGCGCCGCGCGGCTGATCGACGCGGCGCACCGCGAGGCCTGCGCCATGGACGGGCGGCCGCACTACGTGGTGGCGACGATCGGCCGGATCTCGATGAGCCCCAACGTGCCCAACGCCGTGCCCGGCCGCGTCGACATGGTGCTCGAGGTGCGCAGCAATGCGCAGCCGGTGCTCGACGAGTTCCCCGAGCGGCTGCTGGCCCTGTGCCGCGATGAGCTGCAGGCGCTGCGCCTCTCCTGCGCGATGGAGCCGCTGACCCGCACGCCGCCCGTGCAGTGCTCCGGGCTGGTCATGCAGGCCGTGGCCGAAGCCGCCGACCGCCTGGGCCTGGCGCATCGTCAACTGCCCAGCGGCGCCGGCCACGACGCCATGCACGTCGCTTCCACGGGACCGATGGGCATGGTCTTCATCCCGTGCCTCGATGGCCGCAGCCACTGCCCGGAAGAATGGGCGGCCAAGGAGCAGGTGGCCGCCGGCACGCTGGTGCTGGCCGAGACGCTCAGGGCGCTGGACCGGCGCTGAGCCCGCCTACAGCTGGTCGGTCGGCACGAACCAGGAGAACAGCAGCAGCTGCAGCCGCGTCAGCATGCTGGAGTCGGGTTCGCTGTCGAGCACTTCGTTGTCGACGTCGCCGGTGCCGACCCATTGCACGTTCTGGCCGTCGGGCTTGAGCGTGACGCGGTAGACGCCTTCGATGTCGTCGAGCTGGTAGGCGAAAAGCAGCGCCTGCGTCAGGTCGAAGCTGCGCACGCGCACGCCGAACTCGGTGTTCAGCCGGGCCGAGCGCGGGTCGAGGTTCATCGAGCCGAGCAGCACCCACTGGCGGTCCACCAGCGCCAGCTTGGCGTGCAGGCGGCCGCGGGCCTTCTTCAGCAGGTCGCGGAACTGGCCGCTGCGCCGCAGCTGCTGGGTGCTGACCTCGTACAGGTTCACGCCCAGCTTGAGCATGTCGACGCGGTAGCGGTTGTAGTTGATGTTGACCAGCGGCTCGTCGCTGTCGGCCAGCGAGTTGGTGATGACGGTGATGTTCACGCCGTGCTCGCGGCCCATGCGGATGCGCTCCATGCCCTCGTCGCCCGGAATGAAGTAGGGCGAGATCACCACCACGTTCGACTGCGCCGTGGCCAGCATCTCGTGGAAGCGCTGCGCCAGCGATTCGGTGGGGTGCGCCATCACGCCCAGCGCCTTGTTCGGGCTGTCGGCCGAGGCGTTGGCCTCGGCGCGCATCCATTTCGCTTCGTCGATGTTGGCGAGCTGGGCGCCCAGGGGCGGGTCGCCGAGCAGGTCGGTGAGGGGCAGGGGGCGGGGCGGCGGGGCGTTGGCGGGGGAGGTGGCGGCCTCGAAGTCGGCTTTCAGCGTCTCGGTCGAGCGGCTGGTGCTGGCGACCCGCTGCAGCGGGTAGACCACATCGCTGTTCCAGTAGGTGTCGAAGATGGCCGCGGCCTCGGGCACGACCGGGCCGGCCAGCAGCAGTTCGAAGTCGATGAAGTTGGCGCTCTCGCTGCGCAGGAAATATTCGTCGGCGAGGTTGCGTCCGCCCGCGATGGCCATCGCGCCGTCCGCCAGGAACAGCTTGTTGTGCATGCGGTGGTTGAGCCGGCGGAAGTCGGAGAAGAACTCCAGCCAGCGGCCCGACGAATGGTCGCGCGCATTCACGAAGGGGTTGAACAGCCGCACTTCGGCATTGGGTTCGGCGGCCAGTCCGAGCAGCAGGCGGTCCATGCCGGCGGTATAGAAGTCGTCGAGAAGCAGCCGTACGCGCACGCCGCGCCGCGCGGCATTGCGCAGTTCGCGCAGCAGCAGGCGGCCGGTCTTGTCGTTGCCGAGCTGGTAGGTCTGCACGTCGAGGGAGGACTGGGCCCGCCGCATCAGCTCGAGCCGCGCATCGAGCGCGAACGAGGCCTCGATCAGCGGGCGCATGCTCGTCAGCCCGTCCGGCGGCGTGTTCAGGGCGATGGCCGCGCGGCCGAGCTCCGTGGCCGGCGAGGCGGCGATGGATTTCACCGGCGGCTCGGGCGCGCGCGGCGGCAGGCCGGCGCAGCCGGTCAGTGCAAGGGCAATCAGCCACAGAGCCGGACCGCGCAGCGCGGGAAACAGAAAGGCAATGAGCTTGATGAACATGGGGCCTGCCGACGCATGAGAGGAAGCGTGCGGGCGGGATCGTAGCCTTTCGCCCCTTTTTTGAAGACGCAATTTCGCAACGCAACGCCCTTGCGAACCTGTTGGAAATCGGCCGGCCGAGACTTTTTGACAATTAGAATGCGAATGCTTCTTAATTGTGTCTTGGAGTGGAAAAGGAATGTCTAGATTGGTGGCGCGGCGCAAGGTCGCATCGGTGCTGGTGGGGTGCCTGGCTATTTACACGCAGCACCAGGTGCTGGCCCAGACGGCGAACGCAGCTTCCCTGCCGGAAGTGAGGGTGGACGCGAATGCCGAAGCCGAGACCGCGAAGACGTCGGTGATCGGCTACCGCGCAAAGAATGCGGTCACGGCCACCAAGACCGACACGCCGCTGGCCGAGACGCCGCAGTCGGTGACCGTTGTCACCCGCGACCAGATGGTCGACCAGGGCGCCACCAACCTTCAGGACGCGCTCACCTACGCCGCCGGCGTGCGCTCCGACGCCTACGGCATCGATTCGCGCTCCGACAGCTTCTCGGTGCGCGGCAGCGATCCCTCCGTCTACCTCGACGGGCTGCAGACCTATTCCTCCGGCTGGTACACCGCCACGGCGCGGCCCGACCCGTACACGCTGGAGCGCCTCGAAGTGCTGCGCGGGCCGGCCGGCATGCTGTTCGGCGCAGGCACCGCGGGCGGCGTGATCAACATGGTCAGCAAGCTGCCGCAGCAGCAGGCCTACCGCGAGGTGGGCGTGCAGCTCGGCTCCTTCGGACGCAAGCAGCTCCAGGCCGATCTGACCGGCCCGCTGACCGCCGACGGCCAATGGTCGTACCGCCTGGTGGCGCTGCAGCGCAAGTCCGACACGCAGGTCGACTACGTGCCGGACGACCGCTCGCTCATCATGCCGTCGCTCACCTGGCGCCCCAGCGCCGCGACCTCGCTGACGCTGCAGGCCCTGTGGCAGAAGGACAAGACCGGCAGCACCTCGCAGTTCTTCCCCTGGCAGGGCACCATCCTGCCGAACGTCAACGGCCCGCTGCCGTCCAGCCGTTTCATCGGCGAGCCGGGCGACGGCTACGACACCGAGCGCAAGACCTTCGGCTGGCAGTTCGAACACAAGTTCAACGAGCGCTGGACCTTCAGGCAGAACTTCCGCGCATCGCGCACCTTCAACGACTCGCACTACCACTACGCGGATTCTTTCTCCGTGCCCGGCGGCTGGTCGCTCGATCCGGCCGGCCAGCGCCTGCTCGGCCGCTACAACGACAAGTCGCTGGCATGGACCAGCATGAGCGGCATCGACAACCACGTCGAAGGCCATTTCGACACCGGCGCGCTGCGCCACACGCTGCTGGTGGGCGCGGAGTATTCGCGCCAGCGCCAGGACAAGACCGAAGGCTCCGTCTACAGCACCATCGATGCCTACGCGCCGGTCTATGGCGTCGGCTACGTGCCGGTCACCGAGCTGACGCGCAGGCCGCGCACCACCCAGCGCAACGCCGGCATCTACGTGCAGGACCAGATGAAGCTGGACAACTGGATCTTCGTGGCCGGCCTGCGCTACGACCGCAGCACCGCCGGCACCGCGGGCAGCGCCTCGGAGACGACCAGCGCCACCTCGCGCCGGCTGGGCGTGATGTACACGCTGCCTTCGGGCTGGTCGCCGTACCTGAGCTACACCGAATCCTTCACGCCCCAGGCCGGCACCAACGCCGAGGGCAACCTGTTCAAGCCGCTGCGCGGCGAGCAGGTGGAGGCCGGCGTCAAGTACCAGCCCGCCGGCTCGCCGACGAGCTTCACCGCGTCGGTCTTCTCGCTGAAGGAAAAGAACCGCCTCGTCTCCGACAGCACCAACCCCAACTACGGCCGGCAGGTCGATGCGACGAAGAACAAGGGCGTGGAGCTCGAGCTGAAGACGACGCTGGGCCGCAACTTCGACCTGATCGCCAACTACACCAACATCGACGTCGACGCCAAGCTCACCGAGCAGCCGCGCAACCAGGCCTCGGTGTGGGGCAAGTACCGCTTCTCCATCGCCGGGGTGCCGGGCTTCTCAGCCGGTGCGGGCGTGCGCTACATGAGCGGCTTCACCGACGTGGACGGCTCCAGCGCCGGGCCTCGCGTGCCTTCGGTGACCCTGCTCGACCTGATGCTGGCCTACGAGTCGGACAGGTGGCGCTACGCGCTGAACATCAACAACGCGACCGACAAGACCTACTTCAGCACCTGCCTGTCGCGCGGCGACTGCTGGTTCGGTGCGCGCCGCAGCGTTGTGGCCAGCGCCACCTATCGCTTCTGATCGCCGCCCTTCGAGCGGAGCCGCCACCACATGAACAGCCGAACAATCAAGACCTGGGCCTGGGTGCACAAGTGGAGCAGCCTCGTGTGCACCGTGTTCATGCTGCTGCTGTGCATCACGGGCCTGCCGCTGATCTTCCACCACGAGATCGGCCACCTGCTCGGCACCGAGGTCGAGGCGCCGAAGATGCCGGCGGACACGCCGCGCATCAGCCTCGACCGCGTGCTGGAGATCGCCAAGGCCAAGCACCCCGACCGCGTGGTGCAGTTCGCCTCGCAGCCCGAGGACGACGACGGCCTGTGGTTCGTCACGCTCACGCCCACGCCTGCGCCCACCGACGACTTCAAGTCGGTCGCGGTCGACGCGCGCACGGGCGACGTGCTCGCCCAGCCCAAGTTCGACGAGGGCTTCATGTACGTGATGTTCAAGCTGCACGTCGACCTGTTCGCCGGGTTGCCGGGCAAGCTGTTCCTCGGCTTCATGGGCCTGCTGCTGCTGGTGGCCATCGTCTCGGGCGTGGTGCTCTATTCGCCGTTCATGCGCAAGCTCGACTTCGGCACGGTGCGGCGCGACAAGCGCCCGCGCCTGAAGTGGCTCGACCTGCACAACCTGCTGGGCGTGGTCACGCTGGTGTGGCTGTTCGTGGTGGGCTCCACCGGCATGATCAACACATGGGCCGACCTGCTCATCAAGTACTGGCAGTACGACCAGCTCAGCGCGCTGCTGGCGCCCTACAAGAACGAGCCGGTGGTGGCGGTGTCTCAGCGCGGCTCGGTGCAAAGCTCGATGGAAGCCGCACTGCAGCGCGCGCCCGGCATGAAGCTGTCGTTCATCGCGTTCCCGGGCACCTCGTTCTCGAGCCCGCACCACAACACCTTCTTCCTGCGCGGCAACGAGCCCTTCAGCTCCAAGCTGTTCCAGCCGGTGCTGGTCGACGCCAAGACCGCGGAGGTCACGGCGGCGCCCAAGCTGCCCTGGTACCTCACGGCGCTGCTGGTGTCGCAGCCGCTGCACTTCGGCGACTACGGGGGCATGCCGATGCAGATCCTGTGGGCGCTGCTCGACATCGCGACCATCATCGTGCTGGGCAGCGGCCTGTACCTGTGGCTCAAGCGCGGCAGCGCCGCACCCGCCACGCAGCCACCCGAGCCGGCCGCGGCAATGAAGGCCCGGGCATGAAGCATCGACAAGGCTTCTGGCGCATGTGGGGCTGGCCGATCGTGCTCGGCCTGCTCACGACACTGGGCCTGGTCTCCGCGCTCTTCAGCGACGGCGGCTTCGGCGACATCCTTGCCTGGATCGCGCTGGGCGTTCCGGTGGTCGTGTGCGTCTGGTTCGGCTGGCTGCGGTCTCCCGCCCGCTAGGACGCCCGGCTCGCGCCGGCACCCGGTGAAAGCCTGAGGTCCCGGGCGGGCGGCATGGCCCCAGAATGGGCGCGATGAAACTCTCGCCCGTTGCCGCCGCCGCCGTTGCCTGCCTGTCGCTTCATGTCCCGTCGCCGGCCGATGCGCAGGAGGCGGCACCGGCCGCACTGCGCGAGATCACGGTTTCCACGCCGCGCGGCGAGGTCGCGCCTTTCAACGTGCCCGGTTCGGTCGACCGGGTCGACGGCGCAGAAATGCGCGACAGCCGCCTGCAGGTCAATCTCTCCGAAAGCCTGGGCGCCGTGCCCGGGCTGCAGGTGCAGAACCGGCAGAACTACGCACAAGACCTGCAACTGTCGATCCGCGGCTTCGGCGCGCGCTCCACCTTCGGCGTGCGCGGCGTGCGGCTGTACGTCGACGGCATTCCCGCCACCTTGCCCGACGGGCAGGGCCAGACCTCGAACATCGACATCGGCTCGGTGGACCGTGTCGAGGTCTTGCGCGGACCGTTCTCCGCGCTCTACGGCAATTCTTCCGGCGGCGTGGTGCAGGCCTTCACCGCATCGGGCGAGGGAGCGCCGCGGCTGGCGTATTCGCTCGCGGGCGGCAGCTTCGGCACCTGGCGGCAGTCGCTGCAGCTCAGCGGCTCGCAGGGCGCGGTCGACTACATGCTCGATGCCAGCCGCTTCCGCACCGACGGCTGGCGCGAGCACAGCGCCGCGCGGCGCGACATTGCCAACGGCAAGCTGGGCATCGCGCTGGACAACGGCGACAAGCTCACGCTGGTCATGAACAGCGTGCGCATCGCCGCGCAAGATCCGCTCGGCCTCACGGCCGACCAGTACGCGCTGGCGCCGCGCAACGCGCCGCTCGCCACCCAGTACGACACGCGCAAGACCGTCGAGCAGACGCAGGCCGGGCTGCTCTACGAGCGCCGCATCGACGCCAGCCAGGCGCTGCGCCTCATGGTCTATGGCGGGCAGCGCGAGACCACGCAGTACCAGTCGATTCCGCCTTCGGCGCAGCAGAACCCGCTGCATGCGGGCGGCGTGATCGACCTGTCGCGGCAGTACGGCGGCATGGACCTGCGCTGGAGCGCCGCGCTGCAGCTCGCCGACCGGCCGCTCGACGTGGTTGCCGGGCTGGGCTACGACAACCTGCGCGAAAAGCGGCGCGGCTACGAGAACTACCTGGGCCCGCTCGCAAACCCGGTGCTGGGCGTGCAGGGGCGCCTGCGCCGCAACGAGCTCAATACCGTCTGGAATCTCGACCCCTACGCGCAGGCGACATGGCGCCTTGCCGAGCGGTGGACGCTGGAGGCCGGCGTGCGCCGCAGCAGCGTGCACTTCGATTCGCATGACCGCTACATCATCGGCGCCAACCGCGACGACAGCGGCAGCGCGCGCTACAGCAAGACCCTGCCCGTGGCGTCGCTGCGCTACCAGGCCACGCCCGACCTCGCGCTGTACGGCTCCGCCGGCCGCGGCTTCGAGACGCCGACGCTCAACGAGCTGTCATACCGCGCGAACGGCGCCAGCGGCCTCAACTTCGCGCTGCGGCCTTCGGTGAACGACAGCCTGGAGGTCGGCGCCAAGGCCCGGCTCGCGGGCGGCCTGCTGACGGCGGCGCTGTTCCAGACCCGCACGCGCGACGAGATCGTGACCGACACCAACGTCGGCGGCCGCGCGACCTTCCAGAACGCGGGCCGCACCAAGCGCAACGGCTTCGAACTGGGCTGGCAGCACGAGACCGCCAACCATTGGCGCACGCAACTGGCCTACACGTGGCTGGACGCGACTTACCGCGATGCCTTCTGCTCGCCGTCGCCTTGCGTCACGGCCAACACCGTGGCGTCGGGCAACCGCATTCCCGGCATTGCGAGGCAATCGCTTTTCGCGTCGCTGGGCTGGGTGCCGCCCGAGGGCTGGCGTGCCGGCGCGGAAGTGCGCGCGCTCGGGCGCATCCTGGCCAACGACGTCAACACGGCCGTGGCGTCGGGCTATGCGGTGGCGGCCGTCTATGCCGGCTACCTGAAGAAGTGGGAGCGCTGGGAGCTCAACGCCTTCGCGCGCGTCGACAACCTGTTCGACCGCCGCTACGTAGGCTCGGTGATCGTCAATGAAGGCAACGGGCGTTTCTACGAACCGGCGCTGGGCCGGAACTGGACCGTGGGGTTGAGCGGCGCCTACAGGTTCTGACGTTGTGGTCGTTCGGGGCGCGATCCCGCCGACGGGGTACTCTGCTCCGCGAATGTCCCCCGGCCTGCGGCCTCCTCCTTTATTTCGCTGCGCAGAGCACCCCGCCGTCGTGATCGTTCAGAGCACTGGCTGGTCGAGCCGAACAAACGCTGCGTCCATGTGCGAAGGGCGCCGGGTAGCTCCCGCAGCGAAATAAAGGAGGAGGGCGAAGCCCGGGGGACATTCGCGGAGGGAGCTACCCGGTGGCCTTCGCACGCGCCCCGAAAAAAAACGGCGGGCAACAAGCCCGCCGTTTTTACATAACCGAATCCAAAGAATCAGAACGCAGCAGGCCGCCACTTCAACAGCCGCTTCTCCAGCGAGCTGAGCAGGAAATCGGCCGCCAGCGCAACCACCGCCAGAACGATCATCGCCGCGAACACACCGCTGGCGTTGAAAGCGCCCTGGGCCGTGGAGATCAGCAGCCCGATGCCTTCCTTCGCGCCGAGGAACTCGCCCACCACCGCACCCACCAGCGCAAAGCCGAAGCTCACGTGCAGGCTTGCCAGGATCCACGACATCGCCGACGGAATCACCACCGACATCGTCACCTGCCGCGGCGAAGCGCCCAGGATCTGCGCGTTCGCGATCATGTACTTGTCGGCTTCCCGCACGCCCTGGAAGGCGTTGCCGAACACCACGAAGAACACCATCACCACCGCCAGCGCCACCTTCGAGGCCATGCCCAGGCCCAGCGCAATCACGAAGATCGAGCCCAGCACCACGCGCGGAATCGAGTTGGCGATCTGGATGTAGAGGCTGAACACATCCGACAGCAGCTTGTTGCGGCCCAGCACGATGCCGCACAGCACGCCGGCGATCGAGCCGATCAGGAAGCCGATCACCGTCTCCTCGAGCGTCACCGCCACCTGCATCCACAGCGAGCCTTGCGAGGTGCCGTCGCGCATCCATTCCACGAGCTGGTCGTAGATCATCGAAGGCATCGAATAGAAGAACGGGTCGATCCACTTCAGGCGCGCCGCGATCTCCCAGCCGCCGAGCGCGATCACCAGCACCGCCAGCCGCAGGCCGATGATCATGCGGCGGCGCCCGCGGATGGCCGCCTGCGCGACCTCGGATTCGCGCGCCAGCGCGGCGTCGCTGAGCGACGAGGGCAGCACGGCTGCCGTCGGTGTGGTGGTGGAGGGTGTGGTCATGGTTCTTGTCGTCGTCGTGTTCACTGGATCACCACTTCTTCGCGCAGGTCGTCCCAGATGTGCTTGGAGAGCTCGATGAACTGCGGGTCGTAGCGCACCTCGGACATGACGCGCGGGCGCGGCAGGTCGATCTCGTACACGCGCTTGAGCGTGGCGGGGCGCGCCGACAGCACGAACACGCGGTCGGCCAGGGCAATCGCTTCCTCCAGGTCATGCGTGACGAACACCACGCTGCCGCCGTTGCCCGACCACAGCTGCAGCAGCTCGTCCTGCATCAGCGTGCGGGTCTGCATGTCCAGCGCCGAGAAGGGCTCGTCCATCAGCAGGATCTCGGGGTTGTTGATGAAGGTCTGCGCCAGCGCCACGCGCTTGCGCATGCCGCCCGAGAGCTGGTGCGGGTAGTGCTTGCCGAACTTCGAGAGGCCCACGCGATGGATCCACTCCTGCGCCAGATCCATCGCTTCCTTCTTCGGCTTGCCGCGGAAGATCGGGCCGGCGGCCACGTTGTCCTCCACGCTGCGCCACGGGAACACCGCGTCGGCCTGGAACACGAAGCCGATGCGCGGATCGACGCCGGTCACGGGCTTGCCCATCACCTTCACGTCGCCCACGGTGGGCTTGAGCAGGCCGGTGATCATGTTCAGCGTGGTCGACTTGCCGCAGCCCGTGGGCCCGACGATGGCGACGAACTCGCCGCGCGCCACCGACATGCTGAAGTTGCGCAGCGCCACGGTGGCGTTGCCGTCCTGCGAGATGAAGCGCAGCGACACGTCGTTGAAGTCGATCGCCGACGTCACGGCGCCATTGCTGCCGCTGCTGGGGGGTGTTCCGTTGCGCATGGTCACTTGGCCGCCGCTGCCGACAGGTAGGCGTTGGTGTAGGTCTTCGACAGGTCGATGTTCTTGCTCTTGACCAGCGGCTTGTAGGTGGCCAGAACCTTCAGCACGGTCTCGGGGCCGCCGGCGGGCATCTTGGCGTCGGTGGTGAACATCGGCAGCGAGGCCTTCAGCGCCTGCACGTAGAGCTCCTTGTCGTTGCCGTAGTAGTCGCGCGGCACCTTTTCGGCGATCTCTTCGGCGCTGTGGGTGTGGATGTATTCCATGGTGCGGGCGAAGGCACGGGCCAGCTTGGTGGCCTCGGCCTTGTGCGATTCGGCCCAGGTGTTCTGCACGTACAGGCTGGCCGCGGGGTAGAGGCCGCCCAGCGCCTTGACGGTGTCGGGCTCGGTGCGCAGGTCGACCAGCACCTTGGCGTCACCGGTCTTGAGCATCTGCGACACGGTGGGCTCGGTGGTCATGCCGGCCTGGATGCGGTCCTGCTTCATGGCCGCGATGAAGGTGTTGCCCGCGCCCACGGGCAGCAGCGAGTAGTCCTTGGAGGCCACGCCGGCGCGGTCGGCCAGGTAGCGCGTGAGGAAGTCGGTGGAAGAACCCAGGCCGGTCACGCCCAGCGTCTTGCCGCCCTTGGCGTCGGCCATGGCCTTGAAGCCGGCGGCCGCGGCCTTGGTCGACACCAGCTCGACTTCGCCCGGCACCTTGCAGAACACGGCGATGGCCTGGATTTCCTTGCCCTTGCTCTGCAGGTCGATGGTGTGGTCGTAGAAGCCCACCACGCCCTGCACGGCGCCGGCGATCAGCTGGTTCTCGGCGTCGACGCCGGCCGGCTGCGACTGCAGTTCGACGTTCAGGCCTTCGTCCTTGAAGTAGCCCAGCGCGTCGGTGAGCTTGGCCGGCAGGTAGATGATCTTGTTGATGCCGCCCACCATGATGGTGATGGGCGCATCGGCGGCCTGCGCGAGCGGCGCGGTGGCGGCAAGGGCGGTGCACAGGGCGGCGGCCAGCAGGGTGCGGCGGGTGGCGAATGGCGACAGGGACATGGTGTCTCTCCGTGTTGGTATTGGATCGGGGGTCCGCGCACATCTGCCGCGGGACGGGGCCAGTCTAGGAAGCGGCGTCTTTCGGCCAGCTTTCGGCGGTCCGCATGATTTGTCATGGTTATCCCTAGGACTTGCCGATGCTTCCTAGAATCCACGGCCACCACCCCCGACCCCATGAAGCTGCTGCTCATCGAAGACAACCCGCAACTCGCGCATTGGCTCTCCAGCCTGCTGCGCGAGCAGGAGTTCGTGGTCGACCACGTGGACGACGGCGACGCCGCCGACCGGCTGCTCACGCAGACGGCCTACGACGTGGTGCTGCTCGACCTGAACATCCCGCAGCTCTCCGGCAAGGCCGTGCTGCGCAGGCTGCGCGAGCGCGGCGACACGGTGCCGGTGATCATCCTCACGGCCACCGCGTCGCTCGACCAGAAGGTGCTGTGCCTGGAGATCGGCGCCGACGACTATCTCGTCAAGCCCTTCGAGATCCGAGAGCTGGTGGCGCGCATCAAGGTGCTGGTGCGCCGGCAGATGCCCGGCAAGGCCAACGACATCGCCTGCGGCGACCTGCGCTACGACCTGCGCACGCGGCAGTTCGCGCTGGCGGGCGAAGAGCTGTCGCTGCCGCCGCGCGAACGCACGCTGCTTGAAACGCTGATGCTGAAGGCCGGCAGCACCGTGTCGAAGCAGGCGCTGATCGACGCGATGTTCGGCCTGGACGACGAGCCCAGCGCCGATGCGGTCGACATCTACATCCACCGGCTGCGCAAGAAGCTTGAGGCCAGCCAGGCGACCATCATCACGCTGCGCGGCGTGGGCTACCTGCTGCGCACGCGCCAGGAAGACTAGGGTGCCCGGGCGCGCCAGCCTTCGCCTGCGCCTTGCGCTGTGGCTGCTGCTGCCGATGTCGGTGTTCGTGGCCATCTGCGGATACCTCAACTGGCGCAACGCCGCGGAGGTGGCCGACTATGTGCAGGACCACGACCTGCTGTCGTCGGCCAAGGTGCTGTCGGACCGCCTGATCTGGGAAGACGAGGACGTGAAGGCCAGCGTGCCGCCGTCGGCGCTGAGCCTGTTCGTGTCGCCCGAGCGCGACCGCGTGTTCCTCAGCGTGACCGGCGCCAACGGCGAGGTGCTGGCCGGCTCGGCGGACTTTCCGTTGCCCGCCGTGCGCAAGCCCGTGGGAATCGACCGTGCGCAGTGGTACGACACCCGCTTCGCCGGCGTGCCGCTGCGCGCCGTGGTCACCACGCGCGCGATGTACGAGGCCGGCGGCGCGCGCGACATCACCATCGCCGTCGGCAAGACCGAGGGCAGCCGCGACCACATGCTGCGCACGCTCTGGTGGCCGTCGATGGAGTACCTGCTGGTGGCGCTGGCGCTCTCCATCGCGCTGGCCGTGGCGGCGTTGACGCTCGAGCTGCGCCCCATCGTGCGGCTGAGCCAGCAGCTCGCGCAGCGCGACCCGCTGCACCTCGACCTGGTGGTGGACCCGGGCGCATTGCACTCCGAGCTGCGGCCGGTGGCCGACACCATCAACCGTTTCGTGGCGCAGCTGAAGGCGCACTCGGAGGCGCAGCGGCGCTTCATTGCCGATGCGGCGCACCAGTTGCGCACGCCGCTGGCCATGCAGGCCTCGCAGATCGAGTTCGCGCGCTACACGCGGCAGCACCGCGGCGAATGGGACACGCGCCGCGCCGACATGGATGCAATGTGGCAGGAGATGCAGACCAGCAACCGCCGGCTGGTCGACGTGACGAACAAGCTTCTGCTGCTGGCTCAGGCCGAGCACGGCGATGCACACACGCGGCTGGAGCCGGTCGACCTCGCGGCGGTGGCGCTGCGCTGCGTCGAGCAGCTCGCGGCGCTGGCGGACCGTCGCGGCATCGACCTGGGGCTGGAGTCGGAGGCCGGGCCGGGCGAGGCCGTGGTGCAGGCCCAGCCGGCGCTGCTCGATGCGCTGGCCACCAACCTGCTGGACAACGCCTTGCGCTACACGCAGGAAGGCGGCCGGGTGACGGTCGGCGTGCGGAAGGTGGAAGGGGTGGTCGAGCTGACCGTGGAAGACAACGGCCCCGGCATTCCGGCCGAGGCGCGCGAGCGCGTGTTCGAGCGCTTCTACCGGGTGTCGCAGGACACCGAGGGCACGGGCCTGGGGCTGGCCATCGTGCGGGAGATCGCACGCGCCTTCGATGCGAACGTGGACCTGGCAGCCAATCCGCGCGAGGCGCGGGGGCTGCTGGTCACTGTGCGTTTTCCTTCGGCTGCCGCCGCTGCCTGAGGAAGCGGCGGCCGGGGCTCGTCAGCCCTTGATGCCGGCGGCTGCGCGCAGGGCGGCTGCCTGGTTGGTGGCTTCCCAGGTGAACTCGGGCTCTTCGCGGCCGAAGTGGCCGTAGGCGGCGGTCTTCTGGTAGATCGGGCGCAGCAGGTCGAGCATCTGGATGATGCCCTTCGGGCGCAGGTCGAAGTGCTCGCGCACGAGTTCGGCGATCTTCTCGTCGGAGATCACGCCGGTGCCTTCGGTGTAGACCGTGATGTTCATCGGCTCGGCCACGCCGATGGCGTACGCCACCTGGATCTGGCACTGGCGCGCCAGGCCGGCGGCCACGATGTTCTTGGCCACGTAGCGCGCGGCGTAGGCGGCCGAGCGGTCGACCTTGGACGGGTCCTTGCCCGAGAACGCGCCGCCGCCGTGCGGGCATGCGCCGCCGTAGGTGTCGACGATGATCTTGCGGCCTGTGAGGCCGCAGTCGCCCTGCGGGCCGCCGATGACGAAACGGCCGGTGGGGTTGATCAGGTAGCGCGTGTCCTTGAGCCACTCCTTGGGCAGCACGGGCTTGATGATCTCCTCGATGATGGCTTCGTTGAACGAGGCCTTCATCTTGGTCGGCGTCTCGCTCTGGTCGGGGCTGTGCTGGGTGGAGAGCACCACCGTGTCGATGCTGTGCGGCTTGCCGTCCACGTAGCGCATCGTGACCTGGCTCTTGGCGTCGGGGCGCAGGAACGGCAGGCGGCCGTCCTTGCGCAGCTGGGCCTGGCGCTCGACGAGGCGGTGCGCGTAGTAGATGGGCGCGGGCATCAGCTCGGGCGTTTCGTCGCAGGCGTAGCCGAACATCAGGCCCTGGTCGCCGGCGCCGGTGTTCAGGTGGTCGTCGGATGCGTGGTCCACGCCCTGGGCGATGTCGTTGGACTGCTTGTCGTAGCAGACCATCACGGCGCAACCCTTGTAGTCGATGCCGTAGTCGGTGTTGTCGTAGCCGATGCGCTTGATGGTGTCGCGCGCGACCTGGATGTAGTCGACGTGCGCGTTGGTCGTGATTTCGCCGGCGAGCACCACGAGGCCGGTGTTGGTCAGCGTCTCGGCGGCCACGCGGCTGCGGGGGTCCTGCTCGAAGATCGCGTCCAGGATGGCATCCGAGATCTGGTCGGCGACCTTGTCGGGGTGGCCTTCGGAGACGGATTCGGAAGTGAAGAGGAAATCGTTCGCCATTTGTTCAAAACTCCTTGAAGTGATTTGGCGCGTTGCCAACTCTGCGGAGCCCTGGCGAACGCTTTAGCAGATGCCGGTTGCCCGGCGGGGCACAATCGCCTCGGCGCTTGTGTTTGTCGCCCTGCAAGTTGTTCCGTAACTCGGCGACAATTTGGATTCTATTCGAGCCGTGCCTACCATGCGCGCGCGTCCGTTTTTTGACCCCCTCCCGTTTTCAATGATCACCCTGTTTCGCCTGCTTGCCCGCTTGCCGATGCCGTTGATGCATCGTCTCGGCGCCATGCTGGGCTGGCTGGTCTGGTGGTGCGCGCCGGGCTACCGCCGCCGCTTCAAGGCCAATGCCGAGAGCGCGGGCTTCGCTCCGGGCCAATACCGTCCCGCCATCGCCGCCGCCGGCAAGATGGCCTCCGAACTGCCCTGGCTCTGGCTGCGCCCGCACGGCCAGACCGTGCTGGACCGCGTGGTGCGCTGGGAAGGCGTCGAGGCCTTCGAGGCCGCCATGCAGGCGAAGAAGGGCGTGATCCTCGTCGCGCCGCACCTGGGCAGCTGGGAAATGTGCGGCCAGGCCATCGGCGAACGGTTCCTGGCGGCCTACGGGCCCATCACCGCGCTGTTCCGCCCGGCGCGCAAGAAATGGATGGCCGACCTGATCGCCGCCGGCTCGCGCGACCGGCCCGGCCTGCAGACGCTTCCCACCAACAACAGCGGCGTGCGCGGCCTCATCCGCACGCTGCGCAGTGGGGGCTACACCGGCATCCTGCCCGACCAAGTGCCGCCGCTGGGGCAGGGCGTCTGGGCGCCGTTCCTGGGCCGCCCCGCCTACACCATGACCTTGCTTCCCCGCCTCGCGCAACAGACCGGCGCGGCCTGCTTCCTGAGCGTCTGCGAACGCCTGCCCAAGGGTGCCGGCTACGTGATCCGCTTCGAGCCGATCGTCGGCACCGCGCTGACCGACCCCTCCGCCTCCATCGAGGAGGCCGCCGCGGCCATGAACGACGGCATCGGCCGGCTGATCCACAGCCTGCCCGGCCAGTACGTGTGGGACTACGCCCGCTACAAGGAGCCGCGCGCCGAGCGCGTGGCCGCCGCCACCGGAGAGGCCGCATGAGCCTCGGTTCCCGACTCGGCATCGGCTTCATGCGCGCGATCGCGCCGCTGCCCCTGCCGCTGGTGCGCGGCTTCGGCGCGATCCTCGGCCGCATCCTGCATACCGTGGCGGTGCCGCGGCGGCGCGTGGTCGACACCAACCTCGCGGTCTGCTTCCCCGGGAAGTCGGAGGCCGAGCGCCGCGCCATCGCGCGCGAGACCTTCGTCTTCGTGGCGCAGTCGTGGCTCGACCGCGGCTGGCTCTGGCATGCGCCCGAGAAGGTGGTGGCGAGCCGGCTCAAGGTGGTCGGCGCGGCTTCGGAGATCCGCGAGATCGCCGAGGGCGACGCGCCGATGATCCTGTTCGCGCCGCACTTCTACGGCCTCGACGCCGCGGCCACCGCGCTGACCATGCACACGGCGCGCCCCTCGGCCACCATCTACACGACCCAGCGCGACCCGATGGTCGATGCCTGGATCCGCGAAGGCCGCACCCGCTTCGGCGACGTGGCGGCGCTCAACCGGGTGGACGGCATCAAGCCGGTGCTGCAGGGCCTGCGCAAGGGCGGCCTGCTGTACCTGCTGCCCGACATGGACTTCGGCCGCGACCAGACCATCTTCGTGCCGTTCTACGGCGTGCAGGCGGCCACCGTGCCTTCGCTGTCGCGCTTTGCGCGGCTGGGCAAGGCCAAGGTGGTGCCGGTGGTGTCGAAGCTCACGCGCGACGGCTACGAGATCCAGGTGCTGCCGACCTGGCAGAACTTCCCGACCGACGATGTCGAGGCCGACACGGCGCTCATGAACGAGCGGCTGAAGGGCTACATCGACACGATGCCTTCCCAGTACTATTGGGTGCATCGCCGCTTCAAAACGCGCCCCGAGGGCGAGCCTCCGATCTACTGATTGCGTTCGAGAAAGCCCTCGATCTCGCGGGCGACCAACTGCGGCTGCTCGTGCACGATCCAGTGGGTCGCGTCCGGCACCTTCTTGATCTCGAGCTTCGGCACGTAGTCCTCCAGGCCGTCGAGCAGGCCGGGCAGCAGCGCTGCGTCGTCGAGCGCCCAGAACACGAAGGTCGGCACATTCACCGTGAGCCGTTCGCGCGGCAGCACCGGGATGCCGTCGATGGTCTGGCCCGGCAGCGGCGGCTTCATGGGCGTCACGCGGTACAGATTGCAGGCGCCTGTGAGGCCCGCGCCCCAGACTTCGCGATACTTCTGCTTCACTTCTTCGGTGAGCCAGCCGAAGCCGTCCGGGCCGGCCTTCATCAGCGTGAAGAAGGGCCACATGCGCTTGAAGTCGTCGGCCGCGAGCAGCGCCTCGGCATCGGGGCGCGCGAGGAAGTTCATGTAGGCGCTGGCTTGCTGCTGCGCCGCGCTGTTGCGCAGTTCGCGGGTGAAGGTGCCCGGATGCGGCGAATTGATGATGACCAGCTTGCCGACCTGCTGCGGGAAGGCGTTGGCATACCCCCAGCCGAACGCGCCGCCCCAGTCGTGGGCCACCAGCGCGGCCATGGTGCCATCGGCGCTCTCGGTGGCGGCGAGCTGCTGGATGTCCTGGATCAGGAGGTGCGGCTTGTAGGCCGCCACGTCGGTCGGCGCGCTCGATTTCTCGAAGCCGCGCAGGTTGGGTGCCACGCAGCGATAGCCGCCGTGGGCAGGATCCGCGAAATACTCGAGCAGTTCGTCCCAGATGAACGCGGCCTCCGGAAAGCCGTGCAGGAACACCATCAGCGGCCGGCCCGGCTCGCCGGTGGCGCGGCAGCTCAGGGTGGTGCCGTTGGGCAGGCTGCGTTGGAATGTCTCGATCATGCTCTTGTCTCCTTCGGGTTGACTGTCGCTATTCTTTTGATAGTGAACGATGCAGATGGGACGCCCGGTGCAGCCTGTTGCCGGGTCAGGCCTCCGGCGGTGGCGCGGGGGGCTCCGGCGGCGCCTCGCCGCCTTCCGGGTGCACCCAGCGCCACAGCAGTTCGGCAGCCTCGCCGACGCCCTGCTTCTTCAGCGCGGAGAACAGTTTCACCTCGCCGCCGCCGGCGTTCAGTCGCGTAATCGACAGCACCTTGGCGGCTTCGCTGCGCGTGAGCTTGTCGGACTTGGTCAGCAGCACCAGGAACTTCAGGCCCTGTTCAACGCGCGGGCGGATGACGTCGAGCAGGATTTCGTCGAGTTCGGTCAGGCCATGGCGCGGATCGCACATCAGCACCACGCCGCGCAGGCTCTCGCGCGTCATCAGGTAGTTGCCCATGACGCGCTGCCAGCGCAGCTTGGCCTCGCGCGGCACGGCCGCGTAGCCGTAGCCGGGCAGGTCGGCCAGCACGGCGTCGTCGACCTTCTGCTTGCCGATGCCGAACAGGTTGATGTGCTGCGTGCGGCCCGGCGTCTTGGAGGCGAAGGCCAGGCGCGTCTGCTGCGTGAGCGTGTTGATGGCGGTCGACTTGCCCGCGTTGGAGCGGCCGACGAAGGCGATCTCGGGCAGGTCTACAGGGGGGAGGTGCTCCAGCTGCGGGGCGCTGGTGAGGAAGTGGGCTGTGTGCAGCCAGCCCAGCGCCACGCGCTCGCGTTCGGCGACCTGGGGGTCCGCGGCGGGCGCCGCGCGGGGAGGATAGGCAGCGGGCTTGGCGCGCGGGGAGGGCATCTACGGACTTTCGAAACTAGACCCACATTGTAGAATCGTGAGGTTTTGCGCCAATAAATTCGAAGCCCCCGATATGAAGTTGTTTGCCAATATTGTGCTTGCGGCCCTCGTGGGCCTCGCATCCAGCGTGAGTTCTGCAGCCGATGAACCCGCCGCGGCTCCCGCTGCGGCGCCGGCCAAACCGGCCAAGCCGGACCCCGCCAAGGGGGACACGCTGTTCAGCGCGAGCACGCCCACGGTCCAGAGCTGTGCCTCGTGCCACAACGCCGACGGCAACTCGACCATCGCGGCGAACCCCAAGCTGGCGCAGCAACACCCCGAATACATCCTCAAGCAGTTGCAGGACTTCAAGTCCGGCAAGCGCAAGAACAGCATCATGAGCCCCATGGCCGCCAACCTGAGCGACCAGGACATGCGCGACATCGCCTGGTTCGTGGCCTCCAAGAAGATCAAGACCGGCTTCTCGAAGGACAAGGACACCGTGGCCCTGGGCGAGAAGATCTACCGCGGCGGCATCGGCGAGCGCTCCATTCCCGCCTGCGCCGGCTGCCACAGCCCCAACGGTGCCGGCCTGCCGGCCCAATACCCGCGCCTGGGCGGCCAGAACGCCGAATACACCGTGGCCCAGCTCAAGGCCTTCCGCGGCGACGGCACTCCCGTGCGCACCAACAGCGCGCCCATGACCGGCGTCGCCGCCAAGCTCAACGACCGCGAAATCGCCGCCGTGGCCGACTACATCGCCGGCCTGCGCTGATGACGGCGCGCCCCCGAGCGTGAACTAACCGCCGACAACAACCCCAAACAAAGGGCGGGCCGATCCACCAGGATGGCCCGCCCTTTTGCTTTTTTCCCGTCTTCCCTTACTTTTCGCCCCGATGTCCGTCTCCACCCATGGCCTTCGCGTTCATCGCGGCCCGCAAATGCTTCGCGCAGCGGTGGAACTGCTGTCGTCGATGCGCTTCGCGATCGCGCTGCTCACCGTCATCTGCATCGCGTCGATCATCGGCACCGTGCTCAAGCAGCACGAGCCGATCAACAACTACATCAACCAGTTCGGGCCCTTCTGGGCCGAGCTGTTCCGCGCGGCGAGGCTCGACACGGTCTACAGCGCCTGGTGGTTCATGCTGATCCTTCTGTTCCTGGTGATCAGCACTTCGCTGTGCGTCGCGCGCAACACGCCGCGCATCCTGGTCGACCTCAAGACCTTCAGGGAAGACATCCGCGCGCAGAGCCTGAAGGCCTTCGGCCAGCGCGCCGAGAGCCGCCTGGGCGAAACCCCCGAGGCCGCCGCCAGGCGCATCGGGCAACTGCTGGTGAGCGGCGGCTGGAAGGTCAAGCTGCAGCAGCGCGAGGCCACCCACGGCAGCCGCCCGACCGGCGCGGGCTGGATGGTCGCGGCGCGCGCGGGCGGCGCCCACAAGCTGGGCTACATCGCAGCCCACAGCGCGATCGTGCTGGTGTGCATCGGCGGCCTGCTGGACGGCGACCTCATCGTGCGCGCGCAGACCTGGTTCAACGGCAAGAGCGTGTTCACCGGCGGCGGCATGATCGCCGACGTGGCGCCCGAGCACCGCCTGTCGGCCAGCAACCCGACCTTCCGCGGCAACATCCTCGTGCCCGAGGGCGGGCAGGGCAGCGTGGCCATCCTCAACCAGGCCGACGGCGTGCTGCTGCAGGAACTCCCGTTCTCCATCGAGCTGAAGAAGTTCATCGTCGACTACTACTCGACCGGCATGCCCAAGCTGTTCGCCAGCGAAGTGGTGCTGCACGACCGCGAAACCGGCGAGCAGGTGCCGGCGCGCATCGAGGTCAACCATCCGGCCAGCTACAAGGGCGTGGAGATCTACCAGTCGAGCTTCGACGACGGCGGCTCCAAGGTGAAGCTCAAGGCGGTGCCGATGGCGGCCGCGGCCAAGCCCTTCGAGGTCGAGGGCATCATCGGCGGCCCGAGCACCGAAATCACCAACGGCAAGGACAAGCTCACGCTCGAATACGCCGCGCTGCGCGTGATCAACGTCGAGAACTTCGCCGACGCCGGCGCCATGAGCAGCGGCGCCGACGTGCGCAAGGTCGACCTGCGCCACGACATCGAGTCGCGCCTGGGTGCCGCCAACAAGGTCAACAAGCCGAAGGTGCTGCGCAACATCGGCCCGAGCATCGGCTACAAGCTGCGCGACGCCGCCGGCCAGGCGCGCGAGTACCAGAACTACATGGTGCCGGTCGACACCGGCGACGGCCAGCCGGTGTTCCTGCTCGGCATGCGCGAGAAGCCCGAAGACCCGTTCCGCTACCTGCGCGTGCCGGCCGACGAGCAGGGTTCCATGGACGGCTTTGTGCGCATGCGCGCCGCGCTCGCCGACCCCGCCATCCGCGCGCGCGCCATCGAGCGCTACATCGCCAAGGCCACCGACCCGAAGCGCCCCGAAATGGCCGAGCAGCTGCGCGTGTCGGCCACCCGCGCGCTGGCGCTGTTCTCGGGCAGCGAGCGCGCCAGGCCGGACGCCACCGCCCTGGGCGGCTGGCAGGCGATCGCGGAGTTCATGGAAGTCAACGTGCCCGAGGCCGAACGCGAGCGCGCGGGCGGCGTGCTGGTGCGCATCCTCAACGACGTGCTGTTCGAGGTGCTCAACCTGAGCCGCGAAGGCGCCGGCCTGGCCGTGCTGCCGAACGACGAGAAGTCGCAGGCCTACCTCACGCAGGCCGTGCTGGCCATCAGCGACGCGCACTTCTACCCGGCCCCGGTCGCGATGATGATGACCGACTTCACCCAGGTGCAGGCCAGCGTGTTCCAGGTGGCGCGCGCCCCTGGCAAGAACGTCGTCTATCTGGGCTGCCTGTTGCTGATCATCGGGATTTTTGCCATGCTGTATGTGCGCGAACGGCGCCTCTGGGTGTGGCTGACGCCCGAAGGCAATGCGGCCGACGGCGCCACCACTGCCACGATGGCGTTCTCGGTCAATCGCAAGACCATGGACAGCGACCGCGAATTCGAGCACCTCAAGCACAAGCTGCTCGCCCTGAAGAAGACGGAACCCGAGACAACATGAACACCACGACCCTCACGCTCAATGAAAGCTGGCTCTCGCGCCGCAACCTGTTCGATTGGGTGTTCGCGGCGCTGGTGCTGGCGGGCGGCCTGTTCGCGTTCACGCGCTATGCGAGGTCGATGGACTACTACGAGAAGCCGATCCTCGCCGCCGCGGTGATCTCGATGATCGCCATCGGCTGGTTCTGGCGCCCGCTGCGGGTGCTGGCCATCGTGGTGGCGGCGGCGTCGCTGCTGGCCATCAGCTCGTACCAGGGCGACCTGGCGCGTGCCGACACGGTGTTCTGGCTCAAGTACTTCCTGTCGAGCCAGTCGGCCATCCTGTGGATGAGCGTGCTGTTCTTCATGAGCACGCTGTTCTACTGGCTCGGCTTCTTCGGCGGCAGGCAGTCCGACACCTTCGACATGATCGGCTCGCGCCTCGCCTGGGCCGCCGTGACGATGGCGCTGATCGGCACCATGGTGCGCTGGTACGAAAGCCACCAGCTCGGCCCGGACATCGGACACATCCCCGTGAGCAACCTGTACGAAGTGTTCGTGCTGTTCTGCTGGCTCACGGCGGCGTTCTACCTGTACTTCGAGGAGCGCTACAACACGCGCGCGCTCGGCGCCTTCGTGATGCTGGTCGTGAGCGCGGCGGTCGGTTTCCTGCTCTGGTACACCATCGTGCGCGAGGCGCACGAAATCCAGCCGCTGGTACCCGCGTTGCAGAGCTGGTGGATGAAGCTGCACGTGCCGGCCAACTTCATCGGCTACGGCACCTTCGCGCTGGCGGCCATGGTGGCCTTCGCATATCTCATCAAGGAACAGGCCGACGAGAAGCGCTGGTACAAGCTCACGCCGATCTGGCTGCTGGGCGTGGCGCTGTGCTTCGTGCCCGTGGCCTTCCGCCAGCGCGTGCAGGAAGCCGGCGGCAGCTACTGGGTGGTCTACGCGGGCATCTCGGCGCTGATCGCCGCTGGCATCCTGCTCGGCCGCAAGCGCATCGCGGCGCGGCTGCCGGCCAACGACGTGCTCGACGACGTCATGTACAAGTCGATCACGGTCGGCTTCGCCTTCTTCACCATCGCCACCGTGCTCGGCGCCCTGTGGGCGGCGGATGCCTGGGGCGGCTACTGGAGCTGGGACCCGAAGGAAACCTGGGCGCTGATCGTCTGGCTCAACTACGCGGCGTGGCTGCACATGCGGCTCGTGAAGGGGCTGCGGGGCACCGTGGCCGCGTGGTGGGCGCTGGGCGGCCTGGCGGTCACCACCTTCGCCTTCCTGGGCGTCAACATGTTCCTGAGCGGCCTGCACAGCTACGGAACGCTGTAGGCGCGCGCCCGCAGTCTTTCGCGAAGAATTGAAACCGCGCGCCCTGCCGGCGCGTAACCAAATCGGGGCAGCTCACGAACTACCCTGAGCACAAAGATTCCAGCGAAAGGCTTGCCATGTCGTTTCATTCCCGTCCGCTTCGCCGCCACAGCAGCGACGACAACGGTTTCATCCATCCGGTGCCGAGCGAAATCACGCCGCGCGCTGCATACGAGAGCCGGCGCGACCTGCTGAAGCTCATGGCCGGCGGCGCGGCGGGCGCGGCGCTGGCGAGCTTCGCGGCGCGCGAGGCGTGGGCCCAGACGGCGGCGCCGGGCAAGCTCGCGGCGCTGCCTGGCGCCAAGTCGGCGGTGCCGGGTGCCATGTCCATGGACAAGCTCACCGACTACAAGGACGCCTCCACCTACAACAACTTCTACGAGTTCGGCACCGACAAGGCCGACCCGGCCAAGAACGCCGGCACGCTCAAGACCCGGCCGTGGACGGTGGAGGTCGAGGGCCTGGTCAAGAAGCCGGGCAAGTACGGCATCGAAGACCTGCTCAAGCTCAGCGCGCAGGAAGAACGCATCTACCGCCTGCGTTGCGTCGAGGGCTGGTCGATGGTGATTCCGTGGGTCGGCTACTCGCTGGCCGAGCTGATCAAGAAGGTCGAGCCGCAGGGCAACGCCAAGTTCGTCGAGTTCGTCACCCTGGCCGACCCCAAGACCATGCCCTTCGTCGGCTCGCGCGTGCTCGACTGGCCCTACACCGAAGGCCTGCGCATGGACGAGGCGATGCACCCGCTCACGCTGCTGGCCTTCGGCATGTACGGCGAAGTGCTGCCCAACCAGAACGGCGCACCGGTGCGGCTGGTGGTGCCGTGGAAGTACGGCTTCAAGTCGGCCAAGTCGATCGTCAAGATCCGCTTCGTCGAGAAGGAGCCCAGCACGGCCTGGAACAAGGCGGCGGCCAACGAATACGGCTTCTATTCGAACGTGAACCCGAACGTCGACCATCCGCGCTGGAGCCAGGCCACCGAGCGCCGCATCGGCGACGGCGGCGGCCTGTTCGCCAAGCGCCGCAAGACCGAGATGTTCAACGGCTACGAAGCCCAGGTCGGCCAGCTCTACGCCGGCATGGACCTCAAGAAAAACTATTGAGCCTGCTGCGCCGTCCGGCCGTTGCCCCATGAACAAGCTGCTCATGCATCCGGCGACCAAGCCGGTCATCTTCCTGCTGTGCCTGCTGCCGTTCGCGCGGCTGGCCTACGGAGCCTTCACCGACGGGCTCGGCGCGAACCCGGCCGAGTTCCTGATCCGTGCCACGGGCGACTGGACGCTGCGCTTCATCTGCATCGTGCTGGCGGTGACGCCGCTGCGCGTGATGAGCAAGTGGAACGCGCTCGCGCGGTATCGCCGCATGCTGGGCCTGTTCGCGTATTTCTACGTGGTGCTGCACCTGCTGTGCTACAGCTGGTTCGACATGGGCTTCGAGTGGGGCGACATCGTCAAGGACATTGCGAAGCGGCCGTTCATCCTGGTGGGTTTCACCGCCTTCGTGCTGCTGACGCCGCTGGCCGCCACTTCGTTCAACCGCGCGATCAAGGCGATGGGCGCAAAGCGCTGGCAGATGCTGCACAAGCTGGTGTACGTGATCGCGGGGCTCGGCCTGCTGCACTTCTTCTGGATGCGCGCGGGCAAGAACAACTTCGCCGAAGTGTTCGTCTACGCGGCGATCATCGCGGTGCTGCTTGCCTGGCGCGTGTGGGACTTCGCGCGCAAGCGCAAGGCAAAGGCTGCCGCTGGCGCCGCCACGGCGCGCGGCGGCAGCAAGCCGCTGCGCACCGGCTGACCGCCGGGACTGCCGGGCAGGGACGGATCAGCCGTCGATCTCGGCGCGCAGCTGGTCTTCCATCGTCTCGCGGCGGCGGATCAGCTTGGCGGTGGCGCCGCTCACCAGCACCTCGGCGGCACGGCCGCGCGTGTTGTAGTTGCTGGACATGCTCATGCAATACGCGCCGGCCGACAGCACGGCGAGCATGTCGCCAGCCACCACGTTGAGTGCGCGGTCGCGGCCGATCCAGTCGCCGCTTTCGCAGACCGGGCCGACCACGTCGTAGACCGGCGCGTCGCCGGCGCGGGCGCGCACCGGCACGATGCGCTGGAAAGCCTGGTACATCGCAGGCCTCGGCAGGTCGTTCATGGCCGCGTCGACGATGCAGAAGTTCTTGTCTTCGCCGGGCTTGGTGTAGAGCACCTCGGTCACGCACACGCCCGCATTGCCGACGAGCGAGCGGCCGGGTTCGATGACCAGCTTGCGCCCGCCGAAGCCGCGCGCGTCGAGCTTGGCGAGCAGCTGCTGCCAGAGCGCATCGGCCTTGGGCGGCACTTCGCCGTTGTAGTCGATGCCCAGGCCGCCGCCGAAGTCGAGGTGATGGATCGGCACGCCGGCCGCCTCGATGGCTTCCACGAGGTCCAGCACGCGGTCGCAGGCGTCGAGGTACGGAGAGGCTTCGGTGATCTGCGAGCCGATGTGGCAGTCGATGCCGACCACCTCCAGGCCCGGCAGCCTCGCGGCGTGGCGGTAAGCCTCCACCGCGCGGTCATGCGCGATGCCGAACTTGTTGCCCTTCAGGCCGGTGGAAATGTACGGATGCGTCTTCGGATCGACGTTCGGATTGATGCGGATGCTGATCGGCGCGCGCCGGCCTTCGGCGGCGGCAACCTCGTTGAGCACATCGAGTTCGGCCTCGCTCTCGACGTTGAAGCAGGCGATGCCGGCCGCGAGCGCCTGGCGCATCTCGGCGCGCGTCTTGCCGACGCCCGAGAAGATGATCTTCTTCGGATCGGCGCCGACCGCCAGCACGCGCGACAGCTCGCCGCCGGAGACGATGTCGAAACCGCAGCCCGCCTCGGCGAACACGCGCAGCACGCCGAGCGACGAGTTGGCCTTCATGGCGTAGCAGATGAGGGCATCGCGCCCCTCGAAGCCGCGCTGGTACGCGGCCAGGGCGTCGAGCATCCACTGCTTCGAGTAGACGAAGAGGGGGGTGCCGTGCTCGCGGGCCAGCGCGTCGAGCGCGACACCTTCGACGTGCAGCGCGCCATCGCGCTCGGCGATGTGGGGTTGGCCGGGCAGGGGGGAGGACGAAGAAACGCTGCCGGTCATTTGCGGGTTCCGTTGCTGTCGTTGGTGTTGTTCGTGGTGGTGCCGCTGGCTGGCGTGGCCGGCGTGGGGGGGGTGTTCGTGCTCGAGGTGGAATCCGATCCGCCCGGCGTCAGCAGTTGGGGCAACGTCGCCCGCTGGGCCGCCGCGGGATCGGTCGGGAGGTACAAGGCCCCCTTCTGTCCGCAAGCGGCCAGACCGGTGGTGGCTGCGGCGAGGCAGACCATGAGCGCAGCGCGGACGCGGGTGCTCACTAGAATTTGGCGAACGTTCAACATAGCGAAATTGTAATGACCGACATTGAGTACATGGACCGCGCCGAAGCCGCGCTCGCCGCCATCGAGGAGAGCTGCGACCGCATCAACGACGCGACCGATGCCGACATCGACAACCAGAGGGTTGGCGGGATGATCACGATTTCATTCCAGAACGGCAGCCAGTTGATCGTGAATCTGCAGAAGCCCCTGCAGGAAATCTGGTTGGCCGCGCGTTCGGGCGGCTATCACTACCGGCACGACGGCAAGGCCTGGGTCGACACCAAGACCGGCGAAGAACTCTTCGCCAATCTCTCGCGCGAAGCGACCTTGCAGGCCGGGCAGCCGCTGGAATTCGCGGCTGCCTGATACGCCGCGTCAGTTCCTGAAGAGATCGAGGATGCGGCTGCGTTCCTCGGGCGGGGCCGGCGGGCTGACCGGCGCGCCGGTCAGGGCTTCGACCGGTGCCACGGGCGCGGCTTCCACGCCGAGCGATGCCACGCCGCGGCCCGGTGCGTAGTCGTCGTAGTACCACTCGCCGCCCACGTTCACGATGCCGGAGGGCGGTGCCGTCGCGATGTCGGTCACCGGCACGCCCTTGATGGCGGTTTCCATGTAGTTGATCCAGATCGGCAGGCTCAGGCCGCCACCGGTCTCGCGGTCGCCCAGGTTGCGGGGCGTGTCGTAGCCGATCCACGAGATGGCGGTCATGGTCGGCTGGAAGCCGGCGAACCAGGCGTCGAGGGAGTCGTTGGTGGTGCCGGTCTTGCCGTAGAGGTCGGGCCGCTTGAGCATGGCCTGCGCCTTGGCGGCGGTGCCGGCGCGCGCCACCGACTGCAGCAGCGTGTCCATGATGAATGCGTTGCGCTGTGGAATGGCGCGCAGCGACTCGTTGAGCAGCGGCGGCTGCTTGTCGACCAGCACCTTGTCCTTGTGGTCGGTGATGCGGGTCACGAGATAGGGGTTGACACGGTAGCCGCCGTTGGCGAACACCGAGTAGCCCACCGCCATCTGCATCGGCGTGACCGAGCCCGCGCCCAGCGCCATCGGCAGGTAGGCGGGGTGCTTGTCCTTGTCGAAGCCGAAGTTGGTGATCCACTCCTGGGCGTAGCGCGTGCCGATGGACTGCAGGATGCGGATCGACACGAGGTTCTTCGACTTCATGAGCGCGGTGCGCATCGACATCGGGCCGTCGTAGCCGCCGCCGTAGTTCTTGGGCTCCCAGGGCTGGCCGCCGGTGGTGCCCGCGTCGAAGAACAGCGGGCCGTCGTTGATGACGGTGGCGGGGGTGAAGCCCTTTTCGAGCGCCGCCGAGTAGATGAACGGCTTGAAGCTCGAACCCGGCTGGCGCCAGGCCTGGGTCACGTGGTTGAACTTGTTCTTGCCGAAATCGAAGCCGCCGACCAGCGCCTTGATGGCGCCGTCGCGCGGATCCATGGCGACGAAGGCGCCTTCCACTTCGGGCAGCTGGGTGATTTCCCAGGTGTTCTTCGGCGTCTTCACCACGCGGATGACCGCGCCGCGACGGATCTTGATGTTGGGCGGCGCCTTGTCGGAGAGGCCGGACTGCGCGGGCTTGAGCCCTTCGCCGGTGATCTGCACGGCGTCGCCGTTGGCGCGCACCGCGTCGATCTGCTTGGGCGTGGCCTTGAGCACCACGGCGGCCATCACGTCGCCGTTGTCTGGATGGTCGCTGAGCGCGTCGTCCACCGCTTCGTCGAGGTCCTTGGCGTCGGCGGGCAGGTCGACGAACTTCTCGGGTCCGCGATAGATCTGGCGGCGCTCGTAATCCATGATGCCCTTGCGCAGCGCCTTGTAGGCGGCTGCCTGGTCGGCCGCCACCAGCGAGGTGTAGACCTTGAGGCCGCGCGTGTAGGTGCTGTCGCCGTATTGCGCGTACATCAGCTGGCGCACCGTCTCGGCCACGTATTCGGCATGCAGGCGGTTCGGGTCGGCGGCGTCGCGCAGGTGCAGCTCTTCCTTCTTGGCCTCGGCCGCCTGCTCGGCGGTGATGAAGCCGGCTTCCTGCATGCGGTCGATCACGTAGAACTGCCGGCCGCGCGCGCGCTGCGGGTTGTTCACCGGGTTGTTCGCGCCTGGCGCCTTCGGCAGGCCGGCCAGCATGGCGGCCTGGGCGATCGTGAGTTCCTGCAGGGGCTTGCCGAAATACGCTTCGGACGCGGCGGCAAAGCCGTAGGCGCGGTTGCCGAGGTAGATCTGGTTCAGGTAGATCTCGAAGATCTGGTCCTTGGTCAGCAGGTGCTCCAGCTTGAAGGTCAGGAGCACTTCGTAGACCTTGCGGGTCAGCGTCTTTTCGGAGCTCAGGTAGACGTTGCGCGCGACCTGCATGGTGATGGTCGATGCGCCCTGGCTCTTCACCCGGTTCAGGTTGGCCAGGCCGGCGCGCACCATGCCCTTGTAGTCCACGCCGCCGTGGTCATAGAAGCGCGAGTCTTCGGCGGCCAGCACGGCGTCTTTCACGACCTTGGGAATGGCGGAGATGGGCGTCAGGTTGCGGCGCTCTTCCCCGAATTCCCCGATCAGCGTGCCTTCCGCCGAGAACACCCGCAGCGGCAGCTTGGGCCGATAGTCCGACAGCTCGCTGATGTCCGGCAGGTTGGGATACGCGACCGCCAGGGCCACCGCCACCACGCACAGGACCGACAGCACGCCGGCCGCGGCAATGCCGAATCCCCAGAAGAACAGGCGCAGCAGCCATCTCAGCCAGGCTGGGCGATTGGGGGGAGGGGTCTTGGCTGGCCCTGTGGGGCTTGAAGTTTTTTCTTGCATGGAGGGCCGGGGAGTCACCCGACATTATAAAAAGCCGCTCCCTTCGAACCATCCGATCTTTGTTACCCTCGCGACGCGCTAATTCAAAAGTTACAGAATGCGGCTTTGCCGTCAGCTTTTGACAACGCTCCGGAACTTTGCCCCCTGGCGTCGCTTGGTTGCCGCTACGCCTGCTGCTAGCATGCAACCGAACGCAAGTTTTTCCATTGGTTACAAATACAGGGGAAAAGGGACCTCACTTGGCTTCTCTTGGATCATTGTTTCGTCGTCAGAACGCTCCCCTGCTGGGGTTGGACGTCAGTTCGTCCAGCGTCAAGCTGGTCGAGCTCGGCCGTGAGGCCAGCGGCAAGCTGGTCCTGGAACGCTGTGCCATCGAGCCTTTGGAGCGTGGCTGGATCACCGACGGCAACGTCGAGAAATTCGACGAAGTGGCCGAAGCCGTGCGCCGCGTCGTCCGCAAGAGCGGTACGCGCACGCGCAACGTGGCGCTCGCCTTGCCCCCTTCCGCGGTGATCACCAAGAAGATCATTCTTCCCGGCGGCATGAGCGAGCAGGAGCTCGAGATTCAGGTCGAGTCGGAAGCCAATCAGTACATCCCGTTCTCCCTGGATGAGGTGAGCCTCGACTTCTGCGTGACCGGTCCGAGCGCGACTTCGGCCGGCGACGTGGAAGTGCTGATTGCCGCCTCCCGCAAGGAGAAGGTCCAGGATCGCGAAGGCCTGGCCGAAGCGGCGGGGCTGAAGGCGATGATCCTGGACGTCGAGTCCTATGCCTCGCGCCTGGCGACCGCCCGGCTGATCGAGCAATTGCCCGGCAAGGGCGTCGACGCCGTCGTCGCGCTTTTCGAAGTGGGCGCTTTCACCACCAGCATGCAGGTGCTGCGCAACCAGGAAGTGCTGTACGACCGCGACCAGGCATTCGGCGGCGCTCAGCTGACCCAGCTGATCGTCCGGCAGTACGGTTTTTCCGCGGAAGAGGCCGAGGCCAAGAAGCGCAGCGGCGACCTGCCCGACGACTACGGCTCCGGCGTGCTCAAGCCCTTCGTGGAAAGCATCGCGCAGGAAATCGCGCGTGCGCTGCAGTTCTTCTTCACCAGCACGCCGCACAACCGCGTGGACTATGTGTTGCTGGCGGGCGGCTCCTCGTCGCTGCCCGGGCTGACCAACGCGGTGACGCGCCAGACCTCGTTCGCCTGTTCCCTGGTGAATCCCTTCGACGGCATGGACTTCGGCCCGAACATCCGGGAGAAGAAGGTGCGGCGCGAAGCACCTTCCTACCTCACCTCGTGCGGGCTGGCCATGCGGAGATTTCTGCAGTGATCCTGATCAATCTGCTCCCGCACCGCGAAGCCGCTCGAAAGCGGCGGCGCGAGGCGTTCTATGGAACCCTGGGCGCCGCGGCTCTCCTGGGCGTACTGATTTCCGTGCTGGGATACCTCTGGTACGAAGCCCAGATTTCCGCCCAGCAATCGAAGAACAGCTTTCTTCAGGCGGAGATCAAGAAGCTCGAAGTCGAGATCAAGGAGATCTCGACATTGCAGGAAGAAATCGCGGCCCTGCGCGCACGCCAGCAGGCGGTCGAAGACCTTCAGGGCGACCGGAATCTTCCGGTGCACCTTTTCAACGAACTGGTGCGGCAGCTGCCCGACGGCGTCTACCTGACCAGCATGAAGCAGGACAACCAGACCGTCACGCTGCAAGGCATGGCGCAGTCGAACGAGCGGGTGTCCGAGCTGCTGCGCAACCTGGGCAACAACAGCCCCTGGCTCGTGAAGCCGGAACTGGTCGAAATCACTTCGGCGAACGTCAACCTGAGCCAGCGTGACCAGCGACGCGTCGCCAACTTCACGATGCGCATCGGCCTGAAGCGGCCCACCGACGCCCAGAAGGAAGCCGCCGACAAGGCGTTGACGCCCGCCGCGGCGCAATCCAAGGGGTAACCGATCATGGCAAGCAAACGATCCTTACCCAAAGTGGATGTCGGCGCTGCATTGCAGCGTTTCAGCGAGCAGTTCCGCGGGCTCAATCCGAACGACCCCTCCGTGTGGCCGGCCATACCGCGCTATGCGCTGTGCCTGGCGGTGACCGCACTGGTGCTGGTGGCCCTGTGGTTCGTCTGGCTGACCAATTCGAACGACGAACTCGAAGCCGAGCGCAACAAGGAAGTCACGCTCAAGGCCGACTATCAGAAGAAGGTCGCGCAGGCCGCCAACCTCGACCTGCTGAAGAAGCAGCGCGAGCAGGTGCAGCAGTACGTGACCCTGCTCGAGAAGCAGCTGCCCAGCAAGGCGGAAATGGATGCGCTGCTCTCGGACATCAACCAGGCCGGGCTTGGCCGCAGCCTGCAGTTCGAACTGTTCCGGCCCGGCCAGGTGGTGGTCAAGGACTACTACGCCGAATTGCCGATCGCGGTCCGTGTCACCGGCAAGTACCACGACATGGGCGCCTTCGTGGCCGACGTCGCCGGCCTCTCGCGCATCGTGACGCTCAACGGCGTGACGATCACCCCGTTGAAGGACAAGGACACGCTGACGATGGACGCCACGGCGCGCACCTTCCGTTATCTCGACGATGACGAGCGGGCCGCCCAGAAGCGCGCTGCAGCACCGAAGGCGAAGAAATGAAAGTCGCCACCAAAGTCATAGGGATCATGCTGGTCGCCGCGGGCCTCAGCGCCTGCGATTCCGACCAGGAAGACCTGCAACGCTGGATGGCCGAGCAGCGCGCCCAGGTGAAGCCCTCGGTGCCCCGCATCACGGAGCCCAAGAAGTTCACGCCGCAGACCTACACCGAAGCTTCCTCGTTCGAGCCGTTCAACATGTTGAAGCTCACGCAGGCGCTGCGCCGCGAATCGAACCAGCCGAGCACCTCGGAGCTGATCGCGCCCGAGCTGGCGCGCCGCAAGGAAGCGCTCGAAGCCTTCCCGCTCGACGCCATGGCGATGGTCGGCAGCATGAACCGCAACGGCCAGCCGGTGGCGCTGGTGCGTGTCGACAAGCTGCTCTACAAGGTGCGCGTCGGCGAATACCTGGGGCTCAACTACGGGCGCATCACCCGTATCAACGAAACCGAAGTGGCATTGCGCGAAATCGTGCAGGACGCCGCCGGTGAATGGATCGAACGCGTAGCCACGCTGCAGTTGCAAGAGAGTGCGAAATGAACCAGAAAAAATCAACGATGGCACAGTGGCTGCGCGCTGCCGGGCTGGGTCTGCTGATCTTGGGCGCCTGGGCTATGGCCCATGCGCAGAACGCGATCGAATCCGTCACCAGCTCGACGCAATCCGGCGCGGAAGTGATCCGCATCGATCTCGCGCAGCCTCTCGCCGCGGTTCCGGCGGGATTCGCCGTTCAGACGCCTGCACGCATCGCGCTTGATTTCCCGGGCGTCACGAACGCCATCGGACGCTCCGCCATCGAAGTGAACCAGGGCAACCTGCGCTCGGTCAACGTGGTCCAGGCCGGCGACCGCAGCCGCGTGGTGCTGAACCTGAAACAGGCAACCGCCTACAAGGCCGAAATCCAGGGCAAGTCGCTGCTGGTCGTGCTCGAGCCCGTGGCCGGTACGGCGCTTGCCGTGTCCGCCGCCACCACCTTCGCCGAGAACCGCAACCGCGACACCCTGCCGCTGCGCGATGTCGACTTCCGCCTCGGCTCCGACAACACCGGCCGCGTGATCGTCGATCTGCCGAACAACCAGGTCGGCGTCGACGTCAAGCAGCAGGGCAAGAACCTCGTCGTGGAGTTCACCAAGTCGACCTTGCCCGAAGGCCTGCGCCGCCGCCTCGACGTGGCGGACTTCGGTACCCCGGTGCAGCTGATCACCTCGCAGCAGGCCGGCGACCGCGTGCGCATGACCATCGAGGCCAAGGGCGACTGGGAGCACAGCGCCTACCAGAGCGAAAACCAGTTCGTGGTCGAGATGCGGGCCCGCAAGGTCGATCCGACCAAGCTGACCCAGGGCGTCGGCTACAACGGCGAGAAGCTCTCGCTGAACTTCCAGAACATCGAGATCCGTTCGCTCCTGCAGGTGATCGCCGACTTCACGAACTTCAACATCGTGACCTCCGACTCGGTGACCGGTGCCCTGACGCTGCGCCTGAAGGACGTGCCCTGGGACCAGGCGCTCGACATCATCATGCAGGCCAAGAACCTGGGCATGCGCAAGAACGGCAGCGTGCTGTGGATCGCGCCCAAGGATGAGATCAACGCCAAGGAAAAGCTCGAATTCGAGGCCAAGGCCACGATCGAGAACCTGGAGCCGCTGCGGACCCAGTCGTTCCAGCTCAACTACACCAAGGCCATTGCCATTGCGCAAGGCCTGACCGGCACGGGCGCCTCCGGCGGTGGCGGGGGCGGCGGTGGTACCACCACCCGTATCCTGAGCCCCCGTGGCAGCGTGATCGCGGAATCCCGCACGAACCAGTTGTTCGTGTCGGACATCCCGTCGCGGCTCGCGCAGATCGCCGACCTCATCCAGAAGCTGGACATCCCGGTGCGGCAGGTGCTGATCGAAGCCCGCATCGTCGAAGCTTCCGACACCTTCGGCAAGTCGCTGGGCGTCAAGCTGGGCGGCGGCGTGATCAACCGCAACAACTCGTTCGGCACCTGGCCCTCGGTGACCGGCGGGGGAACCACCTCGTCGTCCACGACGACCGGCGGCACCACGACGCTGAGCTCGACCACCACGAGCCCGACCGTCACCTTCGGCTCGCCGACCAGCAGCAACTTCATCAACCTGCCTGCAGGCGATGCGGGCGGCACGGGCAACTCGGCCGGTTCCTTCGCGTTCTCGCTCTTCAATTCGAGCTTCTCGCGCATGCTGAACCTCGAAATCTCCGCGCTCGAAGCCGATGGCAAGGGCAAGCTGGTTTCCAGCCCCCGCGTCATCACGGCCGACCAGACCAAGGCGCTGATCGAGCAGGGCGAGGAAATTCCCTACCAGCAGGCCACGTCCAGCGGCGCGACCTCCATTTCGTTCCGCAAGGCCGTGCTGAAGCTGGAAGTGACGCCGCAGATCACGCCCGAGGGCAACATCATCCTGACCCTGGACGTGAGCAAGGATGCGCGCGGCGTCAACACTTCCGCCGGCCCGGCCATCAACACCAAGCACGTGCAGACCGAAGTGCTGGTCGAGAACGGCGGCACGGTCGTCATCGGTGGTATCTTCGAACTCACCGAAACCAATGACGAATCGCGCGTGCCGGTGCTGGGTGAAGTGCCCTACCTGGGTGCACTGTTCCGCAAGCGCGAACGCGTTGCCAACAAGACTGAAATGCTCGTCTTTATCACCCCGAAGATGATTACCGACCGCAACGCCGCGCGCTGACGCGCGGGCGTAGCAGCCACCGCGTGGCGGTCGCACTCGTCGGCTTGCCCGGCGCCGGAAAATCCGCGGTGGGCCGGCGCCTGGGGATGCGGCTGAACCTTCCATTCGTCGATACCGACCACGTGATCGAGCACCGCATCGGCTGCTCGATCCGTGATTACTTCGACCGCGAAGGGGAGGCCGCCTTCCGGGACCTCGAACAAAGCGTGATCGCCGACCTGGCGGCCAACGCCCAGGGCGTGCTGGCCACCGGCGGCGGCGCGGTGCTGCGGGAAACCAACCGCACCCAGCTGCGCGATCACTTCCACGTGATCTATCTGCGCTCCTCGCCCGAAGACCTGTTCCGGCGCCTGCGCCACGACGTCAAGCGCCCCTTGCTGCAGGTGGCCGACCCGCTGGGCCGGCTGCGCGAACTGCACGACGCGCGCGATCCGTTCTACAGGGCCACGGCGCACGACGTGGTCGACACCGGCCGTCCGTCCATCGCCATGCTGGTGAACATCATCGTCATGCAGCTGGAGCTGGCCGGGATCGTCGAGCCGGGTGCCCACCCGGAAGAGCCCTCCGACTGAGCCGGCCCCGGCCGCAGCGCCTAAACTCGCTGCCATGTCCCTGTCCGTACTTTCCGCTCCGCCAGAACGCGTCGACATCCAGCTCGGCGACCGCAGCTACCCGATCCTCATCGGCGCCGGCCTGCTGGACGACCCCGCGAGCTTTGCCGCCACGCCGGCCGCGGCCAGCGCACTGATCGTCAGCAACACCACGGTGGCGCCGCTTTACGCCAGGGCGCTGCAGGCCGCGTTGGCCGGCCGCTTCCGCACCGTGCACCTGCTCGAACTGCCCGACGGCGAAGCGCACAAGAACCTGCAGACGCTGAACCTGATCTTCGATGAGCTGCTGGGCCGCGGCAGCGACCGCAAGACCGTGCTGTTCGCCCTGG
>PJUB01000146.1_pt1 | contig 47485 bp, 41 predicted proteins | sample 1512141 | NCBI WGS metagenome assembly PJUB01 (sample SAMN08177677, study PRJNA422409) | Soil metagenome, whole genome shotgun sequencing project. | isolation source: Soil enriched on filter paper: alkali lignin treatment | place: USA: Madison | collected 2015-01-15 | reverse complement strand
CCGGCCCGCGTCACCTGCGGCGTGTTCCACGCGATGGACCCGGCCGTGCCCCGCGTCGAAGCCATCAACCCGTCCACCCTGCTCAAGTCGCGCAAGACCGACGCCGAGCTGGCCAACGTGCGCCAGGCCATGGCGCAGGACGGCGCGGCGCTCTGTGAGTTCTTCGCCTGGTTCGAAGGCGCGCTGGGCCGCGAGTCCATCACCGAGCTCACCATCGACGAACAGATCACCGCCGCCCGCGCGCGCCGGCCCGATTACGTCTGCCCCAGCTTTGCCACCATCGCCGGCTTCAACGCCAACGGCGCCATGCCGCACTACCGCGCCACGCGCGAATCGCATTCGGTCATCGAAGGCGACGGCCTGCTGTTGATCGATTCGGGCGGCCAGTACCTGGGCGGCACCACCGACATCACCCGGGTCGTCGCGGTGGGCACGCCCAACGCCGACCAGAAGGTCGACTTCACGCTGGTGCTCAAGGGCATGATCGCGCTGTCGCGCGCCGCGTTCCCGCGCGGCACGCCGTCACCCATGCTGGACGCCATTGCCCGCGCGCCCATCTGGGAAGGCGGTGCCGAATATGGCCACGGCACCGGCCACGGCGTGGGCTACTTCCTGAACGTGCACGAAGGCCCGCAGGTCATCTCGTACCGCGCGGCCCCGGGCCCGCACACGGCCATGGAACCCGGCATGATCACGTCGAACGAACCGGGCATCTACCGCCCGGGCCGCTGGGGCGTGCGCATCGAGAACCTGGTGGCCAACCGCAGCTGGCTGACCTCCGAACTGGGCGAGTTCCTGTGCTTCGAGACCCTGACGCTGTGCCCGATCGACACCCGCTGCATCGAGCCGACGCTCTTGCGCACGGACGAAATCGCCTGGCTCAACGACTATCACAAGACGGTGTTCGAGCGCCTGTCGCCGCTGGTGCAGGGCGAGGCCCTGGCCTGGCTGGAACGCCGTACCGCGGCGATCTGACCGCATCGTCCGGCGAATGGAAAAAAGGCCCCGCGGGGCCTTTTTTCGTGGGGGCCGGCCGGGCTGTGTTGCAGCCGTTCAGACCCGCCCGGCATCGAGCAGGGTATCCCGTTCGGCTTCGCGGCGGCGGTAGAACAGCCGCGCGCCAATGACGCAGCCCAGCACCAGCAGCGCGAGGTACACCGCCAGCGAGAACACGGCGGCACTGTTCGAGGACGATGCGCGGGCCAATTGGCTCCAGCTCATGGCCCGCAGGGCCAGGATCGCCAGGCCGACGCCCAGCACCTGGGCCATCCAGAAGGCGAAACTGCCATGCGCCACGGCGCGGCCGACGCCCGCCGCGCCCAGCGCCTGGGGCACCGACTTGCGGCAGGCCAGCACCGCCGCCGCCATCACCACCGCGGGCAACAGCCAGTAGCCGAATGCGTACTGGACCAGGTCGGCCGACAGCGTCTGCATCTGCAGGAAAGCGCCCAGCGCCAGGGACACGTGCACCTGCCACAGCAAGAGCGTGGCCCCGGCGATCCAGGCCGCATGGCGGGCCAGGTAGGGCCGCGCCCCGGCGCCGACGGCGGGCGTCACGCTCCAGGCGGCCACGCGCACGGCCAGCCAGCTGCCCAGGCCCCCCAGCAGGATGCCGGCCAGCTTGAGCGGCACGCCCATCACCAGCGCACGCGTGATATCGCGGTAAAAGCCCAGGTGCTCGTCCAGCCATTCCTTGTACGTCACGATCAGCCAGAACATGCCTTGCTGCAACAGCATCAGGGCCGCGGAATTGAGCACGTTGTAGACCAGCAATACCGCCAGCAGCACGGCCACCATCTTGCCCGGACGGTCCACGCCGCCCGCGCCCTGGCGGGCCAGCCAGCGCTGTGCGGTGCTCCAGGCCACCAGGCCGCCCAGCAGGGCGCCTGCGATCATCTGCGCCACGGCGGGCGCCAGCATCTCGGGGCGCGCGTAGACCTCGCGCATCCGCTCGGCAAATGGCGACGCCAGCACGATGTAGGCTTGCAGCAGGATGGCGTAGACAAGGTTCAGGCAGGCCGCGGCGGTGGCCAGGCGCCAGGGCAGGGAGGGGGAACGGTGGGACAGGGCGGTCATTGGGGGCGGGCGGGTTTCCGGTCGGGCAGAGAAAATCGGGGACGAACATAGCACGAAGCGCTCGACCGCCCTTGCCGCGGGCGGGCCCGGGCAAGGGCAGGCAAATGTTACTCCTCGTCGCTAGGGGAAAACCCAGACAAGTTTCGCCTCCCGGCTATAATCCAAATTTCCCGCACGCGCCCGCTCGTCCCGGGCGCTTATTACGATGACCAAATACGTATTTGTCACCGGCGGAGTGGTGTCTTCCCTGGGCAAGGGCATCGCCGCTGCGTCGCTTGCCGCCATCCTCGAGTCGCGTGGTCTGCAGGTCACCATGCTCAAGCTCGACCCCTACATCAACGTCGATCCGGGCACCATGAGCCCGTTCCAGCACGGTGAAGTGTTCGTCACGGAAGACGGCGCCGAAACCGACCTGGACCTTGGCCACTACGAGCGCTTCGTTTCGGCTCGCATGCACAAGGTGAACAACTTCACCACGGGCCAGATCTACGAATCGGTGCTGCGCAAAGAGCGCCGCGGCGACTACCTGGGCAAGACCGTCCAGGTCATCCCGCACATCACCAACGAAATCCAGGACTTCATCGCCCGTGGCGCCGATGCCGCCTGGAACGGCAATACCGATGTCGCCATCGTTGAAATCGGCGGCACCGTGGGCGATATCGAATCGCTGCCGTTCCTGGAAGCCGCGCGCCAGATGAGCCTGCGCATAGGCCGCAACAACGCGGCCTTCGTGCACCTGACGCTGGTGCCGTTCATCGCGTCCGCCGGCGAACTCAAGACCAAGCCCACCCAGCACTCGGTGCAGAAGCTGCGCGAAATCGGCATCTACCCGAACGCGCTGCTGTGCCGCGCCGACCGTCCCATCCCCGACGACGAGCGCGCCAAGATCTCGATGTTCTCGAACGTGCCCCTGGATGCGGTCATTTCCGTCTGGGACGCCGATTCGATCTACAAGATCCCGGCCATGCTGCACAAGCAAGGCGTGGACAACATCGTCTGCGAAGCGCTGGGCCTGACCCCGCCGCCGGCCGACCTGTCCATGTGGGACAACCTGGTCGAGGCGCTGGAACACCCCGAGCACCAGCTCACGATCGGCATGGTCGGCAAGTACGTCGACCTGACCGAATCGTACAAGTCGCTGACCGAAGCGCTGGTGCACGCCGGGATCCATACGCGTTCGAAGATCAACATCGAGTACATCGACTCGGAAGACATCGAAACCCGCGGCACCGACCAGCTCAAGCATCTGGACGCCATCCTGGTGCCGGGCGGCTTCGGCAAGCGCGGCACCGAAGGCAAGATCGCCGCCATCCGCTACGCCCGTGAAAACGGCGTGCCCTACCTGGGCATCTGCCTGGGCATGCAACTGGCCGTCATCGAGTTCGCGCGCCACGTGGCCGGCCTGGGCGGCGCCAACAGCACCGAATTCGATCCGTCGGCGCCGCACCCCGTGGTGGCCCTGATCACCGAATGGATGGACCGCGAAGGCAAGGTCGAAAAGCGCGACAATTCGTCCGACCTGGGCGGCACCATGCGCAAGGGCGCGCAACGCGTGCCGATCAAGCCGGGCACCCGCGCCCAGACCATCTACGGCGACGAAGTCAACGAACGCCATCGTCACCGCTACGAGGTCAACAACGTCTACGTGCCGCGCCTGGAAGAGGCCGGCATGGTGATCAGCGCGCGCACGCCGACCGAAAATCTGCCGGAAATGATGGAACTGCCCGACCACCCCTGGTTCGTCGGCGTCCAGTTCCACCCGGAATTCACGTCGACCCCGCGCGATGGCCATCCGCTGTTCTCCAGCTACATCCGCGCCGCCATCGAGCAAAAGGCTCGCCGCGGCCAGGAGGCCTGATGCGCGCCTGCGGCCGCGAGTTCCGCATGCGGATCCTCGCGGCCGCGGGCCGTCTGCCCCGCGCCGCCCTATACGGCGGCGCTTCTTTCGGATACAACCAATTAGCGTCGGATATGCGTTGCCGGGCCGCCTTGGGCGACACTGGCAGCTTGCCCGTATCCGGCGGCTGATACCCGTCAACCCACTGCCCTGAAGGAACCCCATGAGTGCTTACCTGATCGCCGACGTCACGGTGACCAAGCCCGCGCAGTACGAGGACTACAAGCGTCTGTCCACGCTCGCCATGCGCGCGTACGATGCCAAGATCCTGGTGCGGGGCGGACAATCCAAGCACCTTGAGGGCCGTGAGCCTGGCCGCACCGTCGTCATGGAATTTCCGTCCATGGCCGCCGCCCAGGCTTTCTACGACTCCTGGCAGTACCGCCGTGCCCGCAATGCCCGCGAAGGCGCGGCCGTCATGAATATGTTTATCGTTCAGGGAATGTAAAGTCATGAGTGCAATCGTCGACATCATCGGCCGCGAGATTCTGGATTCGCGCGGCAACCCCACCGTGGAATGCGATGTGCTGCTGGAATCCGGCGCCATGGGCCGTGCGGCCGTGCCGTCGGGTGCATCCACCGGCGCCCGCGAAGCCATCGAGCTGCGCGACGGCGACAAGAGCCGTTATCTGGGCAAGGGCGTGCTGCGCGCCGTTGAAAACCTCAACACCGAGATCTCCGAAGCGCTGATGGGCCTGGACGCCCAGGAACAGACCTTCGTTGACCGCACCCTGATCGAGCTGGACGGCACCGAGTCCAAGGAACGCCTGGGCGCCAACGCTATCCTGGCCGCCAGCATGGCCGTGGCCCGCGCTGCCGCCGACGAATCCGGCCTGTCGCTGTACCGCTACTTCGGCGGCAGCGGCCCCATGAGCATGCCCGTGCCGATGATGAACGTCATCAACGGCGGCGCGCACGCCAACAACACGCTCGACCTGCAGGAATTGATGATTCTGCCGGTGGGCGCGGGCAGCTTCCGCGAAGCCCTGCGCTGGGGCGCCGAAGTGTTCCACATGCTCAAGAAGCTGATTCACGGCCAGGGCATGTCCACCGCCGTGGGCGACGAGGGCGGTTTCGCGCCCAACGTGGCCAGCCACGAAGCCGCCATCCAGCTGATCCTGAAGGCCATCACCGAAGCCGGCTACGAGCCGGGCACGCAGATCGCCCTGGGCCTGGATTGCGCCAGCTCCGAGTTCTACCGCGACGGCAAGTACACGCTGGCCGGCGAAGGCGGTATTTCGCTGTCCTCGCAGGAATTCACCAACCTGCTGGCCACCTGGTGCGACAAGTACCCGATCATCTCGATCGAAGACGGCATGGCTGAAAACGACTGGGACGGCTGGAAGCTGCTGACCGACCAGCTCGGCAAGAAGGTGCAACTGGTGGGCGACGACCTGTTCGTCACCAATACCAAGATCCTGCGTGAAGGCATCCAGAAGGGCGTCGCCAACTCGATCCTGATCAAGATCAACCAGATCGGCACCCTGACCGAAACCTTCGCCGCCATTGAAATGGCCAAGCGCGCCGGCTACACCGCCGTCGTGTCGCACCGTTCGGGCGAAACCGAAGATTCGACCATTGCCGACATCGCCGTGGCCACCAACGCCATGCAGATCAAGACCGGCTCGCTGTCGCGTTCGGACCGCATGGCCAAGTACAACCAACTGCTGCGCATCGAAGAAGAGCTGGCTGAGGTTGCCTCGTACCCCGGCCTGGAAGCCTTCTACAACCTGCGTTGATGCAAGCCGGCCGCGGCGCCTGCCGCGGCCACTTTCACGCCACGACTGCTGAGGGTTCCCGCGTATGCGCCTGTTGTTCCTGGTGCTGTTCGTGCTGCTAGGCCTGATCCAATACCCGCTTTGGCTGGGTAAGGGCGGGTGGTTCAAGGTCTGGGACCTGCAACGCCAGGTATCGGCCCAGCGCGAAACCAACGAAGGCCTGCGCGCGCGCAACGCGGCGCTCGAGGCCGAGGTGCGCGATCTGGACAACGGCTCGGGCGCCATCGAAGAGCGCGCCCGCGGTGAACTCGGCATGATGCGCGACGGCGAGGTTTTCGTGCATATCCTGCCGCAGAACATTCAGCCTCCCGCAGGCGGTGCATCGCTGGCGACCGACGCCGCGAACAAGCCCGCCACCGCCACGCGCGCCAGCGCGCCGGCCGGGGCACCCAAACCGGCTGCTGCCAAGCCCGCGGCCGCCAAGCCTGGCACGTCGCAGCCTGCCGCCACCCGGCCGGGCAACGCCAAGCCGGCCAACGCCACCCCCTCCCGCCAGCAATAGCAACATCGCGCAAGCGATGGCCGCCGGACGTCGCGCAGCGCCAGCGACGGCCGCGCTGCTGTCCGCGTCAAGAGCAGCGCAGGCTGCGGCATGCGCCCGCCACCATGCCGGCCGGGTACGGCTTGCCGGCGGACCAATCCACCGGGTGTGACTGCATCTCTATTTCAAGTTCCATGCCGATGGCCGCCAGGCCATGTGCCTGCGCGACATGGGCGTAGCTGCCGTCGGCCGGGGCCAGCGCGGCCAGCAACACCCGCAACGGGGGCAGCATGGGCTGGTACAGATAGGTCAGGCGCAGCTTCAGGGTATTGGCGCGGAAGATGTCGCGACCGTCGGGCAAGGGGCGGCGCGCGTGTTGCAGGGCCTGGTAATTGTGGTCGATGGCGCGCAAGCCGCAGGGAGCGGTCGTCTCCAGCCCGGGGCGGGCATGGTCGCGAAAGGCCTGGGCGTCGGGCTGCAGGATTTCGATGCGCCAGGCAGGCGTGCCCATCATCGCGGCCAGGCGGTCAAGCTCGCGCCCCTGGCGTCGCCGGGCGCCCGCCTGGCCCTGGGCGTCTGCGTGCAGTGGCAGCAACGCCTGCAGAAAGGCCGTGCGCATGCGTGTCGGGTCGCCATGCGAGGTGGCGCCGGCGCGGGCGGCTTCCATCAGCGCCAGGTGAGCCACCTGGCGCACCCCTTGCCAACGGGCCGCCTCGGTCGTCAGCAGGCCTGCCAGCAGCACGGCGGCCGCGGCAACGGCGAATTCGATGGCGGCTGCCCCGCATTGAAGCCGGCGCGTGGCGCGCGGACGGGCAAGAAAAAAGGCGGTCATGGCCGGCCAGTGTGGCGCGGGCATGACCGCCTGTCGATCCGTAGAAGCCGAGGGAAGGCGTTGCCGCCAGGTCGCGCTATCGTGTGCGGCGTTCCGAGGGCTGCGCCAAATCAGTGCACCGTCGGCGGGGTGTCACCCGGGGCTGACGTATTGGGCGTGAAAAGGGCGGCGCAGTCGACGGCGTCGAAGGCGTAGGGCTTGCCGCAGAAGTCGCAGGACACGTCGACCTGGCCGCGTTCGGCCAGGATGTCGTTCACTTCTTCTTCGCCCAGCGAACGCAGCATGTTGGCCACGCGCTCGCGGGTGCAGGGACAGTGCCAGCGCACCGGCTGCGGGTCGAACGCCACGAGGGTTTCTTCCCAGTACAGGCGATGGATCAGGGTGTCGATCTCGGTGGCGAGCAGCTCGTCGCGCTTGAGCGTGCTGGCCAGCGCCACCGCGCGGTCCCAGGTCTCGGCGGCGGCCTGTTCGCTCAGGATCGGGGCGTCCGAGCCGCCGTGATACGGCAGGCGCTGGATCAGCATGCCGGCGGCGTGGTCGGCATCGGCCCCCAGCCACAGGCGGGTGTCCAGCTGTTCGGACGCCTTCATGTAGTGCTGCAGCGCTTCGGCCACCGTTTCGCCTTCCAGCGGCACGATGCCTTGGTAAGTCTGCTGGCCCGGCACCTTGCGCTGGGGGTCCAGCACCACGATGAAGCGGCCGTTGCCGCCGGGGTTCAGCAGGCTTTGCATGGTGCCGTCGGCCGGGACTTCATGGCCTTCGCGCACCTTGACGGTGGCGCGCAGGCTCAGGTCGGAGCGGCATTCGACCACCAGCAAGGCGATCGGGCCGTCGCCCTGGATCTGCAGCACCAGCGAGCCGTCGAACTTGATGTTGGCGGCGAGCAGGGTCGACGCCGCGACCAGTTCGCCCAAGAGATGGGTGATGGCGGGCGAGTAGTCGTGGTTGGCCTGGACGGCCTTCCACGTATCCGTCAGGCGCACCGCTTGAACGCGGACGCTACGGTCTTCGAGGAGGTATTTTTTAAGCTGATCGGTCATGGAGGAATGTTAGCCGATCAGGCGCCCCGATTTCCCCTGCCGGCAGCAGGGGCGTTGCGGGCGGGGGGACGCTTTCCCAGGGGGAGTCAGGCCAGCCGCTTGAGCGCCGTCTTGTAGTGTTGGCCGCGCGCCACGTAATGGGCCGTGTTCTGGTGCAGGTTGGCGATTTCTTCGGGCGACAGCTCGCGCACGATCTTGCCGATGCCGATGACCAGGGAATTGTCGGGAATGACCCGGTCTTCGGGGATGATGGCGCCCGCGCCGATCAGGCAGTTGCGCCCGATCACGGCATTGTTCAGCACGATGGCCTGCATGCCGACCAGCGCGCCTTCATGGATGGTGCAGCCGTGCAGCATGGCCTGGTGGCCGACGGTGACATTGGGGCCGATGGTCATGGGACAGCCGGTATCCACGTGCAGCACGCTGCCTTCCTGGATATTGGTGCCCTGGCGGATCAGGATCGTGTCGTTGTCGCCGCGAATGGACACATGCGACCAGATGCTGACGCCGGCCTCCAGGGTGACGTTGCCGATGATGTCGGCGCTGTCGGCCACGTAGGCGGCGGGATCGATGCGGGGAATGAGGTCGTCGAGCTGGTAAATGGGCATGCCGTGTCTCCGGATGCGGCGGCGGGCCAGGCGGGCCCGCCCGCCGTCAGTGTGGCTTGGCGGCCCGCGCGCGTTCTTCTTCGCGCAGGCGCAGGATGCGACGCTGGATTTTACCGGTGGTGGTCATGGGCAATGCTTCGACGAATTCGATTTCCTTGGGGTACTCGTAGGGCGCCAGGCGCTCGCGCACATGTTCCTGCAGGTTCTCGATGATGTCGCTGCGGTCGCGCTGGGCGAATTCCGGGGTCAGCACCACGTAGGCCTTGACCACCGCACCACGCTCGGCGTCCGGCTTGGGCACCACGGCGGCGTTCGCCACGGCCGGATGGCCGATCAGGCAGCTTTCGATTTCACCCGGGCCGATGCGGTAGCCCGACGACTTGAATATGTCGTCGGCCCGGCCCGCATACCAGAGGTAGCCGTCGGCATCGACCCGGGCCAGATCGCCCGTCAGGCACCAGTCGCCCCGGAACTTGGCCTGGGTGGCGGCGTCGTTGCGCCAGTACCCCAGGAACAGGACGGGGTCCGGGTAGCCGTGGATGTCGTAGCGGTTGACCGCGATTTCGCCGGTTTCACCGGCCGCCACGGGCTGGCCCGCATCGTCCAGCACGGCGACGCGGTGGCCCGGGTAGGGGCGGCCCATGCTGCCCGGCTTGGCCGGCCAGCGCTTCTGGCTGTTGCCCACCACGTAGTTCATTTCGGTCTGGCCGAACATTTCGTTGGGCGTCACGCCCAGCGCGGACTGGCACCATTCGAAGACGGTTTCCCCCACGCTCTCGCCGGCGCTCATGATGGAGCGCAGGGCCAGTTGGTAATGATTGCGGGGCTCCGGCACCGTTTTCATCATCATCTTCAGCGCGGTGGGGAAGAGGAAGGTGTTGGTGACCTGGTAGCGTTCCATCAATTCGAAGGCGCGCTCGACCGAGAAGCGTCCGCGCGTGCCCACGATGGGATGGCCGAAATACAGCGTGGGCAGCAGTGCGTCCATCATGCCGCCGGTCCAGGCCCAGTCGGCCGGCGACCAGAACACGTCGGCCGGTCGCGGAAACCAGTCTTGCGAGGCCACGAAGCCCGGCAGGTTGCCGATCAGCGCGCTGTGCGGCAGCAGGGCGCCCTTGGGCGCACCGGTGGTGCCGGACGTGTAGAGCAGGATGGCCGGGTCCGATGAGCGAGTGGGCACCGGCTTGAATTCACTGGGTTGGCGCGCCAGCAGGCTGCGCCAGGGCAGCACGCGCTCGTCGGCGAAACCGATGCCGATGATCTGCTGCAGGGCGGGGCAATGGTCGCTGACGGCCAGCAGGTTGGCGCTGGAGGCGTGGTCCACGATGGCGACGCGGGTGTCCGAATCGCACAGGCGGCTTTGCAGGGCTTCGGGGCCGAACAGCGCCGACAACGGCAGCACGACCGCCCCCACGCTGTAGATGGCCATGTGGGCGACGACGGTTTCCGGGCGTTGCCCCAAAACCACACCGACCCGGTCGCCCCGGCCCACGCCCATCTTCACCAGGCCATTGGCCAGCTGATTGGCGGCCTCGGCCAGCCGTGCATAGGTCCAGACCTCGCGGTTGCCGGCTTCATCTTCGTAGTAGATGGCAATGCGCCGCGCATCCGGACTACTGGATGCCCAGCGGTGGCAGCACGCTTCCGCAATGTTGAACTGGGTGGGAACCAGCCAGCGGAATGATTGGTAGAGCGCCTGATATTGGTCGTTCATGGCCCTATGTTGTAAGCATGTTGCAGCGTGAACGGGTCTGTTTTTGCCCGTTGCCCCAACTGCAAGCATGACCTAGAGGGCCGTGAACTGCAATATCCCCGTTGCGTAACGGGGACGTATAAGGGTTATCACGGGTGTTTGCCCTGGCGGCGCAGGGCGGAAGGCAAGGCGGGCAGCGACAGGGAACGCGGCTTGCGCTGGGCTGGATCGGCCTGCCGTTCGGCCTGGATGGCGGCCCAGTCCAGCAGCTGCAACTGGCCGTCATGGGTCTCGGCCAGGGCCGACAGGCTTTCCACCCAGTCGCCATCGTTGCAATACAGGATGCCGCCGACGTCGCGCAGCTCGGCCTTGTGGATGTGGCCGCAGACCACCCCGTCCAGGCCGCGGCGGCGGGCTTCGCCGGCCAGCGCTTCCTCGAAGTCGGTGATGAACGACACCGCGTTCTTGACCTTGTGCTTCAGATACTGCGACAGCGACCAGTAGTGCAGCCCCAGTCGGTGGCGCAGGCGGTTGAAGTGGTGGTTGATCCACAGCGCCAGTTGATAGAGGCCGTCGCCCAGATGCGCCAGCCAGCGGCTGTGCTGGATCACGCCATCGAACTGGTCGCCGTGCAGCACCAGCAGGCGCAGGCCCTTGGCCGTGACGTGCACGTCTTCATCCAGGATTTCGATGTCGCCGAAGGCAAAGCCGGCGAATTCTCGGGCGAATTCGTCATGGTTGCCGGGGATGAACACCACCCGGGTGCCGTTGCGCGCCTTGCGCAGGATGCGCTGGATCACATCGTTGTGGGCGCGGGGCCAGTGCCAGTGCTTGCGCAATTGCCAGCCGTCGACGATGTCGCCCACCAGGTAAAGGGTGTCGGACTCGTTGTGCTCAAGGAAATCCAGCAGGAACTCCGCCTTGCACCCGGCGGTACCCAGGTGAATATCGGAAATCCAGAGGGCGCGCCAATGCGTGGGGCGGATTTCGTTCACGGTCGTATCCATGTGGGCTGTCGTCATGCCTGGGAATGAGACCACCCCGCGATGACGGGGACATGAAGAATCCGTGACGCTGTTGTGACGGCACCGGTCAGCCGCGCAGATGTCCCAGCATGTCGTGCACGTCGTGGGCCATGATGGCCAGCAAGCACACCAGGCCCAGGTAGGCGCAGGTATAGGTCACTTTGCTTTCCAGCGAGGTGCCGTAATAGGCCTGGTTCTCGGGCAGCGTCGGGTCGTACTTGAAGGCCCGCAGCACATTGGGGAAGGCCAGCACGGCCACCAGGATGAGGATGGGACTGGGACGCCAGAAGAACAGCGCCACCAGCACCGGCACGCCGACCAACCAGATGCGTGGCGACAGCACCGCGGTGATGCGGCCGCCGTCAAAGGGCGACAGCGGGATCAGGTTGAACAGATTGATGAAGAAACCCGCATACGACAGCGCCAGCAGCAGGTCGCTGCCGGTGCTGCGCGCCGCGAAGTAGCAGGCCAGCGACGCCACCGTGCCGGCCAGCGGGCCGCCCAGCCCCACGTAGGCCTCGGTATCCGCGTCGTGCGGCATGTCCTTGAGCTGGATCCAGGCACCCACGAACGGGATGAATACCGGCGCGCCCACGTCCAGGCCGCGTTGGCGCGCCGCGATGTAGTGCCCCATTTCGTGCAGCAGCAGCAACAGGACGAAGCCCGCGGCGTAGCGCCAGCCGAACACCAGGGCATACGCCGCCACTGACAGCAGCATGGTGCCGCCGGTGGCCAGCAGCTTGCCGAACTTCAGGTACTTGAAGCCCGACAGCAACAGCAGGATCAGCTTCATCGTTCAGGACGCAAGCCGGCTCAGGGTTGGGCCTGGTCGGCCTTCTTGCCGCGCATGCGCTTCCACAGACCGCCACCTAGCGCCGCGGCGGCCAGGATGCCGACCTTGGCGAACTTGGCCAGGAAGGCGGCGATCACGGCGAACAGCCCCAGCTTCTTGGCGGCCACGCCGGCCACCAGCGCGGCCAGGCCGTATTCGGCCACCTTGTCGGTCGACGAATTGAAGTCGGCGTAGCGCTTGCCTTCGACGTACTTCAGGTTGTCCAGCAGCGTCAGCACGGCGGTCTTGTCCTTGGGCACCAGGCTCTTCTGCGTGATCAGGTCCAGCGTGATGTAGCCGTCACGACCCAACGCGTAGGTGTTGTAGTTGACGGTGGGGTTGTCGTTGGCGGTTTCGCCCTTGTGCTTGACGGCCACCGACCAGACCAGGCGCTGCGAGTTGCTGTCGTACTTGGGCGATTCGACCCAGCCGTCCATCACCAGTTCGGGAAAGCCGCGCTTCTTGCGTTCTTCGTTGGACTGTTCAGTGCCTTCACGCAGGCTGTCCAGCAGCTCGTTGACGTTCCAGTTCTTGGCGTCATCGTCCTTGATGTAGCCGGCCTTGTCGAAGTTCACGGTGATGACCCAGTCGTCATCGTCGCTCTTGGGCATGACCACGCCCAGCAGCGAGGGGTCCTTGCCGTTGCCGTAGGCGGCCATCAGGCGGTCGGCCTGGGCGCGCGGCACGAAGAACATGGATTCGGGCAGGTGCACGACAGCCTGGTCGCCCAGTTTGACGTCGGCCGGGCCTTCCTGGGCCGCGGCGAAGGCGGCTTTCATGGCCGCTTCGATTTCCTGCTGCGCGGCGGCGTTCTGGGCGGACGCGCCCAGGGGCAGGAACAACAGCACGCTGGCAGCGGCCAGCGACAGGCGGGAAAGGAAAGCGCGCATGATTTTTTTGAGGCGTCTGTGAAAGGGGCCTCATTGTCTTTGCGGGCGACTTTCAACTTTCTGAAAGCCAACGCCAAAATCGGCGCACGATTTTGCTGTTTGTAAGCAGGTGTGTTCAGCAGGCGGTCAGCGCCCGCCCTTGCCGGATGTCAGCGTGCCTTCTTGCGATTCGGCGCATTGCGCAGGCGGGTGCCCAGGATGCGGTCATGCAGGAACTGGCCATCGGGGTCGAACCAGGACCAGACGAAGATCGCGAAAGGGGCTGCGACGATGAACATGTCGACCGACGCCCAGCCCGTGGCCATGGCGGCCAGCTTGACCAGCGCGGCGCCCGCCAGCACCAGCGGCCAGGCCAGCACGTAGCGCAAGACCAGGCGTGGCGTGGTTGGCGTATTGCCGTCGCGGTCGACCAGCCGGATGTTCCAGGTCTTCATGGGCAGGGTCTGCCCACGGCGGCGCCAGCACAGCACGAAATAGGCGCCGATCGCCACGAACAGCCAAGCCTGGCGGGCTGATCGCAGTTCCAGCGCATTCTTGCTCTGGGTCAGCGTGTCCATCAGGTAGCCTGCCAGGAACACCACGCCAAACAGCAGCACGGCTTCGTACATCATGCAGGCAAACCGGCGCAGCCGGTTGGGAGTCTGGTCAAGGAGGGTGTCGGTCATGGGCCGGTATTATCCGACAAAGCGGCCGACCATAAAAAAAACCCGCCGGTAAGGGCGGGTCTATAAAAGGGGCTATGCAGCCCCCAAGGGGAAAACGGTCAGGCCCGAGGGCCTTGGGCCATGCTCAGGCGGCGGAGTGCGCGTTCTTGGCGCTCGTCTTGCCAGCCAGGGCACGGACGCCGTGGGCCAGCTTACGCAGGCCTGCGGCCAACGCACGCATCGGATGCGGGCGGAATTGTTCTTCGATGGCCTGGAGCATCAGTTGACGCTCGAGTTCGTCGGTCAGGCGGATGGTGTTGTTCGGGTTGATCACAATAGCCTCCACGGGCTTGCACAGTTGTTTAGCTACTAGGGATTACCCGAATTATAGGGTTAACCCTGAAACTGTGCAAGCGTCCGGTGCATTTCGGCAACACCATGGTGCTGATGATGCCCCAAATCGGCGCTGCGGGGCACCATAAGCAAAGATACGGGCGCCATGTTGCGGCGCTTTTACAACGAGCAGGGGGCGGGGTCAGGCAGGCCGCCGCCCAGGGGCAAGCCCCCGGGCGGGGTAGGGGAAGGTCAGGCGTCGCGGTAGCCGGCGGCGACCAGCTCGAAGCCGAACAGGCGGCAGTCCAGGGCGCCGTTGTGCAGCGGCACGCGGCGCTTGGGTTTCAGGCGCATCTGGTTGGGCAGGGTCATGTCGCTGGTGATGACGTGCAATTGCCAGCCGGCGAAGTTGCGCTTCAGGCAGGTGGCCCAGTCGCGCCACAGGTCGGCGTCCGGCTCGGTCAGCATGCGCTCGCCGTAGGGCGGGTTGGTGACGATCCAGCCATGGTCGGCCGGGGCTTCGATGTGGCGGGCGTCGCCCACTTCGAAACGGATGGAATCGGCCGTCAGCCAGGCGCGCTCGGCGTTGTTGCGGGCAAATTCCACGGCCTGGGGGTCCAGGTCGTACCCGACCAGAGGGGCGTCCAGCTGCGGCAGGATGCGCGAGCGGGCGTCGTCCTTGAGGTCGCGCCAGCGGTAGGCGTCGTGGTCACGAAGGCGCTCGAAGCCGAACGGGCGCGAGATGCCGGGGGGCACGCCCAGGGCGATCCAGGCCGCTTCGATCAGGATGGTGCCCGAGCCGCAGAAGGGATCCAGGAGCGGCGCGGCCGGGTCCCAGCCCGCCAGCGCCAGCATGCCGGCGGCCAGGTTTTCGCGCAGGGGCGCTTCGCCCTTGTCCAGGCGCCAGCCGCGCTTGAACAGCGATTCGCCGGAGGTGTCCAGATACAGGGTGGCGGTGTGGCCGGTCAGGAACAGGTGCACGCGGGCGTCGGGGCGCACGGTGTCGATGCTGGGGCGTTCGCCTTCCAGTTCGCGCAGCCGGTCGCAGATGCCGTCCTTGGCGCGCAGATTGCAGTACTGCAGGCTCTGCACCGGGCTCTTGATGGCGGAGGTGTCGACGCGCAGGGTCTGCTCGGCGCCGAACCAGCGTTCCCAGGGGGTATCGCGGGCCAGGTCGAGGATGTCGTCTTCGTGCGAGATCTCGGCGTGGGCGACCTGCACGAGGATGCGGGTGGCCAGGCGCGAATACAGGTTGGCGCGCTGCACGCCGGACCAGTCGGCAGTGAACGAGCAGCCGGCGCGGCCGGCTTGGGCGTCTTCGTAGCCCAGGGCCTGCATTTCGGCGGTCAGGGCTTCTTCGAGGCCCTGCGGGCAGGGCGCGAACACCTTGAAGGTTTCGGCCTGGCGGGTTTCGCGGGGGCGGCGGCTGCGCACCTCGACGACGGGCTCGCGGTCGCGATGATCGTGGTCGTGTGCGTCGTCGTGGCGGCCGGGCGGGGCGTGACCCACGTCAGCGGCGTCATCGTAGTCGGGTTCGGGTGCGAATTCGGGGGCGGGGCCGTCGTCTTCGAAGGGGTCGTAGAAGCGGCCGGCCGGGGTGGCGGGCGCGATGTACTGGTCATCCAGGCGCGGCGCGCGCTGCGGCGGGCGGCCGGATCGCGTGCTGGGGGCGGCGTCGCGGCGCGGGCTGTCGCCGCGATTGCGGTCGGACGACGGGGCGCGGCTGCCGGGGCCTCGCGCATCCTGGCCGCGCGAGGCCTGGCCGCGGGCAGGCGGGTTGCGGTCGGAGGCGCTGCGGTCCGCAGCGCCGCGGCCGCCGGCGGCGGGCTTGCGGGCGTAGCGCGCGGCTTCTTCCTGCTGGCGGCGTTGATAGCCTTCCGGGTCCTTCTGGCGTTCGATGCTTTCCTTGGTGCGCTCGTTCTGGGCGACCAGGCGGGCGCGGGCGCCGGTGCGCACGCGCTTGGGGGCCTCTTCGGCGTGCGCGTCGCGTGCGGTTTTCTTGATCGTCAGCGTCTTGCGCGGGCGGTCCTGGTCATCAGCGGACATACGAATCCTGGCGAATGTGCAAAGGGTAGGGGGAATCAGAAGGGTTTGACGACGACCAGCGCCACCACCACCAAGAGCAGCAAGACGGGAACTTCGTTGAACCAGCGATAGAACTTGTGCGAACGGGTGTTCTTGCCCTGTTCGAATTTTCGCAGCATGACGCCACAGGCGTGATGGTAGCCGATGACGAGCAGGACGAAAAAGAGCTTGGCATGCATCCAGCCGTTGCCGGGGCCGACGCCGATGCCGTAGCCCAGGTAGAGCCACATGCCGAAGATGACGGCGATGACGGCGAGGATGGTGGTGAATCGGTACAGGCGGCGGGCCATGCCCAGCAGGGTGGCCTGGACGGCGGAGTCGGATTGCTGGGCGAGGTTGACGAAGATTCTGGGCAGGTAGAACAGGCCGGCGAACCAGGAGGCGATGAAGACGATGTGGAAGGTCTTTACCCAGAGCATTGCCATGTGGGGGTCCGGTGTTTGTTTTGGGGGAGCTGGCATTGTAATGCTGGGGGTGCGTTCTTCTTTTGGGGCGTTGTTCTTCTTCGTAGGTCGCCCCTCGGGGCGGCGGCTTGCGGAGCGGGCGCCCACGATTGCGGTCCGGCGCGCGGGCGCCGGACTGCCCCTTCGTCATTCTCGTCCGCCTTCGGCTCCCTTCGAATTCCCTCGGGCGCATCGAGGTTGCCCGCTGCGCAAGCCGCCGCCCCGAGGGGCTACGGGTTTCGAGGATCGGGGCGTTGCTGCACCGGGTGGGGGTGGGAGAGGTTTGCGGGGCCCGCCCAAATCGGCCGCGCGGGCGGCCTTCTTGGGCTTACGCGCTTCCGGGCGTCGGGAGGGGGGCGCTGCGCGCGGGTGGAGGGGGGGCGCTTGGGGCGCGCAGCGTTTGGGGGCGAATCTTTTTGCGAGTGACGGGTGTCGCCTGCCGTTAGATCACGTATAGGTCGACGTACTCGTTCACGGGCATCGCCTCCAGCTTGGCTTGATCCAGGGACACGTCCAGGATTTTCGCTTGTTGGCGGGCCGGGAACATGCGGGCCAGGTTGGTCTTGAACTTGGCTTCCAGCAGGGGGATGCCGTCGGTGCGGCGGCGTTTGTGGCCGATGGGGTATTCGCAGACGACCTCGTCCAGGGCGGAACCGTCGGTGAAGTGGACCGTCAGGGCGTTGGCGATGGAGCGTTTGTCGGGGTCGTGGTAGTCGCGGGTGTAGGCGGGGTCTTCGACGCAGGTGATCTTGTCGCGCAGGAGGTCGATGCGCGGGTCGCGGGCGATGTCGTCTTCGTAGTCGGCGGCAGTCAGGCGGCCGAACAGGAGGGGGACGGCGACCATGTACTGGATGCAGTGGTCGCGGTCGGCGGGGTTGTTCAGGGGGCCTTTCTTGTCGATGATGCGGATGCACGCCTCGTGGGTACGGATGGTGATCTTTTCGATGTCGTCCGTGGTCTTGCCCAGGGTCTTGAGGCGGTCGTGGATCTGCATGGCGCATTCGACGGCGGTCTGGGAATGGAATTCGGCCGGGAACGAGATCTTGAACAGCACGTTTTCCATGACGTAGCTGCCGTAGGGGCGCTGGAACTTGAAGGGCTGGCCCTTGAAGAGCACGTCGTAGAAGCCCCAGGTCTTGGCGCTCAGCACCGACGGGTAGCCCATTTCGCCGGTGCGGGCGATGAGGGCCAGACGCACGGCGCGGCTGGTGGCGTCGCCAGCGGCCCAGCTTTTGCGGCTGCCGGTGTTGGGGGCGTGGCGGTAGGTGCGCAGGCTCTGGCCGTCGACCCATGCGAGCGAGACGGCGTTGATGACTTCGTCGCGGTCCAGGCCCAGCATCTGGGCGACGACGGCGGTCGAGGCGACCTTGACCAGGACGACGTGGTCCAGGCCGACTTTGTTGAACGAGTTTTCGAGCGCGATGCAGCCCTGGATTTCATGGGCCTTGATCATGCCGGTGAGCACGTCGCGCATGGTCAGGGGCGGCTTGCCGGCGGCGATGGCGGTGCGCGAGAGCCAGTCGGCGGTAGCCAGGATGCCGCCCAGGTTGTCGGACGGGTGGCCCCATTCGGCGGCGAGCCAGGTGTCGTTGAAGTCCAGCCAGCGGATCATCGTGCCGATGTTGAAGGCAGCCTGGACGGGATCGAGCTGGAACTGGGTGCCGGGGACCTTGGCGCCGTGGGGCACGACGGTGCCGGGCACGATGGGGCCCAGCAGTTTGCGGCACGCGGGATATTCCAGCGCTTCCAGGCCGCAGCCCAGGGTGTCGATCAGGCAGTTGCGGGCGGTCTCGTAGGCCAGGCCGCTCTGGATTTCATAGTTCAGTACGTAGTCGGCGATGTCGACCAGGACCTGGTCGGGCGCGGGACGGACGTTGGAGATCGGGGCAGACATATCGGTACCTCTCCTGAGTGAGTACAGGCGGCCCGGGGCCTGCGCGGCGCGGGGGAAAGCGTCGGCAGGCCCATGGTCTTTACTTGCGTTTGTCGAGCGGCACGAACTTCTGGTCTTCCGGACCCACGTAGTTGGCGGTGGGGCGGATGATCTTGTTGTCGATGCGCTGCTCGATGATGTGGGCCGACCAGCCCGCCGTGCGTGCAATCACGAACAGCGGGGTGAACATGGCGGTGGGCACGCCCATCATGTGGTAGCTGACGGCCGAGAACCAGTCCAGGTTGGGGAACATCTTCTTGATGTCCCACATGACCGTCTCAAGGCGTTCGGCGATGTCGAACATCTTGGTGCTGCCGGCCTTCTTGGAGAGCTTCTTGGCGACTTCCTTGATGACCTTGTTGCGCGGGTCGGACACGGTGTAGACCGGGTGGCCGAAGCCGATGATGACTTCCTTGGCTTCGACGCGGCGCCGGATGTCGGCCTCGGCTTCGTCCGGCGTCTCGTAGCGCTTTTGCACGTCGAAGGCGACTTCGTTGGCGCCGCCGTGCTTGGGACCGCGCAGCGCGCCGATGGCGCCGGTGATGGACGAGTACATGTCCGAGCCGGTGCCGGCGATGACGCGGGCGGTGAACGTGGACGCGTTGAATTCATGTTCGGCGTACAGGTTCAGCGAGATGTGCATCGCCTTGACCCAGTCCTCGCTGGGCTTTTCGCCGTGCAGGAGGTGCAGGAAATGGCCGCCGATGCTGTCGTCGTCGGTCTGCACGTCGATGACGCGGCCGTTGTGGCTGTAGTGGTACCAGTACAGCAGCGCCGAGCCCAGGTTGGCCATCAGGCGGTCGGCGATGTCGCGCGCGCCCGGGGTGTTGTGGTCGTCTTTCTCGGGCAGCACGCAGCCCAGCACCGAGACGGCCGTGCGCATGACGTCCATCGGGTGGCTGGCCGCCGGCAGCGCTTCCAGCGCGTCCTGCAGCGTGACGGGCAGGCCACGCAGGCTGCGCAGCTTTTCCTTGTAGGCCTTCAGCTCGGCCTTGTTGGGCAGCTTGCCGTGCACCAGCAGGTGGGCGATTTCCTCGAATTCGCTGGTGTGCGCGATGTCCAGGATGTCGTAGCCGCGGTAGTGCAGGTCGTTGCCGCTGCGGCCAACCGTACACAGCGCGGTGTTGCCGGCGACGACGCCGGACAGCGCGACCGATTTCTTGGGCTTGAAGCCAGCCTTTTCTTCCGGCGCGGCCTGCGGCTTGACTTCCGGCTTGGCTGCGTCCTGTTTGGCTGCTTGCTTCTTGGGAGCCGTGCTCATGTGTCTACTCCTTTCCTTTCGCGGTGGTCGATGCAATGGGAGGTAGCGAGGCGCCGCAGGGATGCCGCGGCGCCGGATGCGGTTGGCGGACGGCGCGGGTTACGCCTTGCTCTTCTGGAAGAGGGCATCCAGCTTGGATTCGAACTCGTGGTAGCCGATGCGGTCGTACAGTTCTTCGCGCGTCTGCATCAGGTCGACCACGTTTTTCTGGTGACCGTCGCGGCGGATGGCGGTGTAGACGGCTTCGGCGGCCTTGTTCATGGCGCGGAAGGCCGACAGCGGGTAGAGCACCATGCCCACGCCCACGCTTTTCAGCTCTTCGACCGAGAACAGCGGCGTCTTGCCGAATTCGGTGATGTTGGCCAGCACCGGCACCTTGACGGCCTTGACGAAGCGGTCGTAGGTGGGCAGGTCGTAGGCGGCTTCGGCGAAGATGGCGTCGGCGCCGGCTTCGACGCAGGCCAGCGCGCGCTCGATGGCGGCATCCACGCCGTGCGAGGCGATGGCGTCGGTACGGGCGATCAGGTAGAAGTCGCTGTCGGTGCGGGCGTCGGCGGCCGCCTTGACGCGGTCGGCCATTTCTTCGGTGCTGACGATTTCCTTGCCGGGGCGATGGCCGCAGCGCTTGGCGCCGACCTGGTCTTCGATATGGCAGGCGGCAGCGCCGAACTTGATCAGGCTCTTGACGGTGCGGGCGATGTTGAAGGCCGACGGACCGAAGCCGGTGTCGATGTCGACCAGCAGCGGCACGTCGCACACGTCGGTGATGCGGCGCACGTCGGTCAGGACGTCGTCCATGGTGTTGATGCCCAGGTCGGGCAGGCCCAGTGAACCCGCGGCCACGCCGCCGCCGGACAGGTAGATGGCGCGATAGCCGGCGCGCTTGGCCAGCAGCGCGTGGTTGGCGTTGATGGCGCCGATGATCTGCAGCGGGCTTTCTTCGGCGAGGGCGCGGCGGAACAGGGCGCCGGCGGATTCGGGTCTGGACATGGGAGGTCTCCGTCTTTCTTCTGGTTGGCCCACGACCTTAGCGCGGGTCCGGAACATAAATCTGTCCCCTTCGCGACAATCGTCGGCGGGCAGGGCAAAGGGACAGGTGTATGTCTCGGTCTGGCAAAAGCGGTCCTGCTTAAGGATTGGGCCCGCATGAACGGGCCCAATCCTTGACTCAAGCGCTGCTTACTTCAGCAGGTCCTTGACGCCGTCGCGCTCTTCGAGCAGCTCTTTCAGCGTGAAGTCCAGGCGCTCGCGCGAGAAGGCGTCGATTTCCAGGCCTTCGACACGCTTGTACTCGCCGTTTTCGGTCGTGACCGGCACGCCGTAGATGATGCCTTCGGGGATGCCGTAGGAGCCATCCGACGGGATGCCCATCGTGACCCACTTGCCGTTGCTGCCCAGGACCCAGTCACGGACGTGGTCGATGGCGGCGTTGGCGGCCGATGCGGCCGAGGACAGTCCACGGGCTTCGATGATGGCGGCGCCACGCTTGCCCACGGTGGGGATGAAGGTGTCGCGGTTCCAGGCGTCGTCGTTGATCAGCTTGGCCAGCGATTGGCCGCCGACGGTGGCGAAGCGGAAGTCGGGGTACATGGTGGGCGAGTGATTGCCCCACACGACCAGCTTTTCGATGTCGGCCACGGCCTTGCCCGACTTGGCGGCCAGTTGCGACAGGGCGCGGTTGTGGTCCAGGCGCAGCATGGCGGTGAAGTTCTTGGCGGGCAGGTCCGGCGCCGACTTCATGGCGATGTAGGCGTTGGTGTTGGCCGGGTTGCCGACCACCAGGACCTTGACGTTGCGGCTGGCGACGTCGTTCAGGGCCTTGCCCTGCGCCGTGAAGATCTGGGCGTTGACCGACAGCAGGTCCTTGCGTTCCATGCCGGGGCCGCGCGGGCGGGCGCCAACCAGCAGGGCCACGTCCGCATCCTTGAATGCCGTGCGGGGGTCGCTGTGGGCGGTGACTTCCTGCAGCAGCGGGAAGGCGCAGTCATCCAGTTCCATGATGACGCCCTTCAGGGCCTTTTGCGCTTTTTCGTCAGGAATTTCAAGCAGCTGCAGAATGACGGGCTGATCTTTGCCCAGCATTTCGCCCGAGGCGATGCGGAACAGCAGTGCGTAACCGATTTGGCCGGCGGCGCCGGTGACGGCGACACGCAAGGCAGGCTTAGACATGGACGTTCTCCGTAATGGTGTGGCGAGAAAAAATCTCACCAATCAGTGTAATCCGTTGAGCGGCAAAGACAGCGCAAGCAGGGCGCCTGGACAGGTCGTTACACCCCAGGGCGGGCGCGTCGCCGGACAGCCAGGAATCCTAGATCGAATTTACGTGTGCGTCAATTGATCTTATATCTTATATAAGACATAAGACGTTGGACAGCGCCGCGCCCGATATGCCACAATAGAGCGTTTGTTCGAATGCGTCGCAGCACCGCCGGCTGCTGCGCCTGTATCAGGCCAGAACACCGGCACCGCAGCGGCGCATTGTGGATGGAACCGCAATCCTTTGCGTTGCCTTTCCATTCTCCGGATGAACATGACACGACCAAGACGATCCATGGCAGACCCCCGGCCCGAAACCTCCTTACGCACACGCGCCGCCCGTCCAACGGGCGAGGGAGCCGCTTTCAGTCCGCTGTACCGCCAGATCAAGGATCTGCTCGTCCAGAGCCTGGACCGCGGCGAATGGAAGCCCGGCGAACTCATCCCCAGCGAAATCGACCTGGCTGCCCGTTTCCAGGTCAGCCAGGGCACGGTGCGCAAGGCGGTCGACGAGTTGGCCGCCGAACACCTGCTGCTGCGGCGCCAGGGCAAGGGCACCTTCGTCGCCACCCACCATGAAGCCCGCGTGCGCTACCGCTTCCTGCGCCTGGCCGCCGACGAAGAAGGCGAGCCCGGCCGCGCCGAAAGCCGAATCCTCGAATGCCGCCGCCTGCGGGCGCCCGCCGAGATCGCACGCGCGCTGGACCTGCGCGCCGGCGAAACCGTGGTGTCCATCCGCCGCCTTCTGTCCATGGGGCAGACACCCACCGTGCTGGACGACATCTGGCTGCCGGGGTCCATCTTCCGCGGCCTTACCCTCGAGCTGCTGACCGCCAACAAGGCGCCGCTCTATGGCCTGTTTGAATCCGAGTTCGGCGTCAGCATGGTGCGCGCGGACGAAAAGCTGCGCGCGGTTGCCGCGCCGGCCGAAGTCTGTACGCTGCTTAATGTTGCCGCCGGCACGCCGTTGTTGCAGGTGGATCGTGTCTCGTACACCTATGGTGACCGCCCCATGGAAATTCGGCGGGGCTTGTACTTGACCGATCGATACCACTACCGCAATAGTCTGAATTGATGAGCTTTTTACCTACGATTTGATACCAACCCGATCTCTGGGCGAAAATACCGTGTTTGCCCGCAAGGGCCACGGCATTTGCGCCGTCACGATTCCCTAGTTCCGAAACACCGAGGCCGTCATGTCCGACACCGCTGCCAAGCCACGTCCGCAGTTTCGCAATATTGGGCTTGCCCAAGTTGCGTTCTCCTATCGCCTGCCCCTGGCCGGCAAGCTGTCCATCCTGCACCGCATCAGCGGCATTTTGCTGTTCCTCTGTTTGCCCTTGGTCATCGTTCCGCTGTTCGCAGCGAGCGTGGCCGCGCCGCAATCGTTCGCCTGGATCGCCTCGTTCGCGGCCAACCCGATCGTCAAGCTTGTCTTCCTGGTCCTGATCTGGGGCTACCTGCACCACTTCTGTGCCGGCATCCGCTACCTGCTGCTCGACCTGCACATCGGTATCGACAAGCTGTCGGCCAAGAAAAGCGCCGGCGTGGTCTTCGGTGTCAGCCTGGCGCTGACGCTGGTGTTCGGTCTCAAACTGTTCGGAGTGCTGTAAATGGCCGCCGCTAAAAACTACGGACCCAAGCGCCTGGTCGTCGGCGCTCACTATGGCGTCATGGACTTCATCATCCAGCGCATCACCGCCGTCATCATGGCCGTGTATACGTTGGTACTGCTCATCGGCATCCTGACGATGCCTGCCTTCACGTACGAACACTGGGTCAAGCTGTTCAATTTCTACGTGGGCTTCATTCCGGTTGGCCAGATCCTGGCCTCCCTTGCCTTCTTTGCGTTGGCCTGGCACGCCTGGATCGGTGTGCGCGACATCTGGATGGACTACGTCAAGCCGGTGGGCCTGCGCCTGCTGCTGCAAGTGCTGACGATCCTCTGGTTGATCGGTACGGTCATTTATTTTGCGCAAATCCTCTGGAGCATCTAAGCCGTGGTCTCTGTCCTGAAATCCTTGCCGCGCCGCCAGTTCGATGTGGTGGTCGTTGGCGCCGGTGGAGCCGGCATGCGTTGTTCGCTGCAACTGTCCCAAGCGGGCCTGTCGGTTGCGGTGCTGTCCAAAGTGTTCCCCACGCGTTCGCACACGGTTGCCGCGCAGGGCGGCGTGAGCGCCTCGCTGGGCAACATGAGCGAAGACAACTGGTACTGGCACATGTACGACACCGTCAAGGGGTCGGATTGGCTGGGTGACCAGGACGCCATCGAATTCATGTGCCGCGAAGCCCCGAATGCCGTGTACGAGCTCGAGCACTTCGGCATGCCCTTCGACCGCAACCCCGACGGCACCATCTACCAGCGTCCGTTCGGCGGCCACACCGCCAACTTCGGTGAAAAACCGGTCCAGCGCGCCTGTGCCGCCGCAGACCGCACCGGCCACGCGCTGCTGCACACCCTTTACCAGCGCAACGTCGCTGCGCGCACCCAGTTCTTCGTCGAATGGATGGCGCTGGACCTGCTGCGCAACGAAGCCGGCGACGTCGTGGGCGTGACCGCCCTCGAAATGGAAACGGGCGAAATCTACATCCTGGAAGCCAAGACCACGGTGCTGGCCACCGGCGGCGCCGGCCGTATCTGGGCTGCGTCCACCAACGCCTTCATCAACACCGGTGACGGCCTGGGCATGGCCGCCCGCGCGGGCATCCCGCTGCAGGACATGGAATTCTGGCAATTCCACCCGACCGGCGTGGCCGGCGCCGGCGTGCTGATCACCGAAGGCGTGCGTGGCGAAGGTGGCATCCTGCTGAACAAGGATGGCGAACGCTTCATGGAGCGCTATGCGCCCACGCTGAAGGACCTGGCCCCGCGCGACTTCGTGTCCCGCTCGATGGACCAGGAAATCAAGGAAGGCCGTGGCTGCGGTCCGGACGGCAGCTACGTGGTGCTCAAGCTTGACCACCTGGGCGCCGACGTCATCAACAAGCGCCTGCCCTCGATCCGCGAAATCGCCATCAAGTTCGGCAACGTCGACCCGATCAAGGAACCGATCCCCGTCGTTCCGACCATCCACTACCAGATGGGCGGCATTCCGGCCAACTACCATGGCCAGGTGCTGACGCGCGAAAACGGCGAAAACAAGATCGTCAACGGCCTGTACGCCATCGGCGAATGCGCCGCGGTGTCGGTGCACGGCGCCAACCGCCTGGGCACGAACTCGCTGCTGGACCTGATCGTGTTCGGTCGCGCCACCGGCAACCACATCGTCAATTCGCACCCGGAACGCCAGCACGCCCACCAGGACGTGCCGCAGCAAGCCGTCGAATTCTCGCTGGACCGCGTGAACAAGCTGGAAGCGCGTACCTCGGGCGAGAAGACGCAAGACATCGGCAACGCCATCCGCTTCTCGATGCAGCGCCACTGCGGCGTGTTCCGCACGCTGGAACTGCTGAACGAAGGCGTGACCCAGATCGAAGACCTGGCCAAGCAAGCCGACAACATCTACTTCAAGGACAAGTCCAAGGTGTTCAACACCGCGCGCGTCGAAGCGCTGGAACTGGCCAACATGACCGAAGTGGCCCGCGCCACGATCAAGTCGGCCGCCAACCGCACGGAAAGCCGCGGCGCCCACGCGCTGGACGACCACCCGACCCGCGACGACGAAAACTGGCTCAAGCACACGCTGTGGTACTCCGAAGGCAGCCGCCTGGATTACAAGCCGGTGCAGATGAAGCCGTTGACGGTCGAGTCCTTCCCGCCCAAGGCGCGTACCTTCTAAGTCCGGATAGAGCCCACTATGAGCACCAAGAGAATCGTCAAGTTCGAAATCTACCGCTACGATCCGGACAAGGACGAGCGCCCGTACATGCAGAAGCTGGAAGTCGAACTCCAGCCCACCGACAAGATGCTGCTTGATGCGCTGGTGCGCATCAAGAACGACGTCGATGACAGCCTGGCGCTGCGCCGCTCGTGCCGTGAAGGCGTGTGCGGTTCCGACGCCATGAACATCAACGGCAAGAACGGCCTGGCCTGCACGACCAACCTTCGCGAACTGAAGGAACCCATCGTGTTGCGCCCGCTGCCGGGCCTGCCCGTCATCCGCGACCTGATCGTGGACATGACGCACTTCTTCAACCAGTACCACTCGGTTCGCCCGTACCTCATCAACGACACGCCGCCGCCTGAAAAAGAGCGCCTGCAGTCGCCCGAGGCCCGCGAAGAACTGGATGGTCTGTACGAGTGCATCCTGTGCGCGTGCTGTTCCACTTCCTGCCCGTCGTTCTGGTGGAATCCGGACAAGTTCGTCGGCCCGGCCGGCCTGCTGCAAGCCTACCGCTTCATCGCTGACAGCCGCGACGAAGCCACGGGCGAGCGCCTGGACAACCTGAACGACCCGTTCCGCCTGTTCCGTTGCCACACCATCATGAACTGCGTCGACGTCTGTCCCAAGGGACTGAACCCGACCAAGGCGATTGGCAAGATCAAGGAACTGATGGTCCGTCGTACGGTCTAGTAGTGAATGTATTGAAGGTGTCACCATGAGCAGGCTTACTGAACTGGAACGGGCGCGTCTGCGTTGGCGGGCGCGCCGCGGCCTGCTCGAAAACGACTTGATCATTACCCGGTATCTGGACGCTTACGAGGCCGAACTTACCGACGATGATGTGGCCGCATTGACCCAGCTGTTCGAGATGGGAGACAACGACCTTCTCGACCTGCTGCTGGCCCGCAAGGAACTCGAAGGCGCCCTGGACACCCCCAGGCTTCGGGGCATTATTGGCCAGATGCGCGCACTGTGATTAATTGAGAGGAATGAACATGAACCTGTCTGACAAAAAAGCCACTCTATCCTTCTCGGATGGCAGCGCACCCATTGAGTTCCCTGTCTACAAGGGCACGGTCGGTCCGGATGTGATCGACATCCGCAAGCTGTACGGCCAGACGGGCATGTTTACGTTTGACCCCGGCTTCATGTCGACGGCTGCCTGCGAATCGGGCATCACGTACATCGACGGCGACAAGGGCGAACTGCTGTACCGCGGTTACCCTATCGAGCAATTGGCCGTCAATTGCGACTTCATGGACATCTGCTACCTGATCCTGAACGGCGAACTGCCCAACCTGGAACAGAAGGCCGACTTCGATTCGCAAGTGACCCATCACACGATGGTGAACGAGCAGTTGCACTTCTTCCTGCGTGGTTTCCGCCGCGACGCCCACCCGATGGCCGTCCTGACGGGCCTGGTGGGCGCACTGTCCGCGTTCTACCACGACTCGACCGACATCACGAACCCGCAGCATCGCCACATCTCGGCCATCCGCCTGATCGCCAAGATGCCGACGCTGGTCGCGATGGCGTACAAGTACTCGCAAGGCCAACCGTTCATCTATCCGCAGAACGACCTGTCCTACACGGGCAACTTCCTGCGCATGATGTTCGCCACGCCGTGCGAAGACTACAAGGTGAACGAAGTCGTCGAGCGCGCGCTCGACCGCATCTTCATCCTGCACGCCGACCACGAGCAAAACGCCTCGACCTCGACCGTGCGCCTGTGCGGCTCGTCGGGCACCAACCCGTTCGCAGCCATCTCGGCCGGCGTCGCTTGCCTGTGGGGCCCGGCCCACGGCGGCGCCAACGAAGCGTGCCTGCAGATGCTCGAAGAACTGCAAGCCAACGGCGGCATCGCCAAGGTCGGCGAGTTCATGGAGAAGGTCAAGGACAAGAACTCGGGCGTGCGCCTGATGGGCTTTGGCCACCGCGTCTACAAGAACTACGATCCGCGCGCCAAGCTGATGCAGGAAACCTGCAAGGAAGTGCTCTCGGCCCTGGGCCTGGAAAACGACCCGCTGTTCAAGCTGGCCATGGAACTGGAACGCATCGCCCTGTCCGATCCGTACTTCGTGCAGCGCAAGCTGTACCCGAACGTGGACTTCTACTCGGGTATCGTCCAGCGCGCCATCGGCATCCCGACCTCGCTGTTCACGGCCATCTTCGCGCTGGCCCGCACGGTGGGCTGGATCGCCCAGTGGAACGAAATGCTGTCCGACCCCGACTACAAGATCGGCCGTCCGCGTCAGCTGTTCACCGGTTCGGTCACGCGCGACGTGCCCCCGATGGACAAGCGTTGATTCGCAGCCTGGCATGAACAAGAAACCGCCTTCGGGCGGTTTTTTGTTGCCCGCGTCTGGCGGGGCCTTGCCGGACGCGGCAGCGGCAGGATAGGGGCACGGTTTTGGCGATATCATTGCCGCCATGATTCTGATAGCGCTCCCTTCAGCTGGCTTCTACATCCTGCTTTCCTGCGGCTTTTTGGCCGGCCTGGTGTTGCTGGGCTGGCTGCTGGTCGTGGCGGTCAGTTCAGGCGCACGCCGCACGGTTCGCAAGTACTGGAAGACATCCAGCCTGGTGTTCCTGGTGCTGCTGGTGCCGTTCGCGTTCTATGCCTGGGTGCAGGCCGTGTTCTGGCAGGTCGGGCGCGAAAGCGACCGCGCCGAGGCCGCGCGCAAGGTCACGCTGGAGCAGCCGACGACGGTAGGGGGCATTCTCATGCCCACGGGCACACGGTTGAAACTGCAGGACGAAGGCCAGCTCGAGACCTACGTCGAGGCTCTCTTCCCACAGCCCGTGCCGATGTACGGCGTGCTGGCGTCAACCGCGACGCGCTATCTGGATTCCGATTACGACAAGGACACCTATGCCTTGCTGGGGCGTTACCCCCGCACGGTGCTTCTGCGCGGCACGGGCAGCCAGGCGGTGCTGGGGTGGCAATGCGACGCCACCCAGGACATCGAGATCGACGTGGCGCGCGACGGCGCCATGACTGCGTTGAACAAATGCGTGCTGGGCCAGGGCAACCGAGTCGAGCACCTGGACATCGCGCCGGGGTCCATCGTCTATGGTTCGACCGGCACCGTCTATACCGACGGATCGAGGGATCCGGACCGCTGGCGCATCGAGGTCAAGGACCCCGTGGCGGTCAAGGTTTTCGGGCTGTCGCTGAGCAATCCCCGAATCTATCTGGATGAGGATCGGCACCTGTTCCGGGTCAGCGACGCGGAACTGGCTTGCCCGACGCAGCTGGGCGACCTGAGTTATGCCGCGGGCACGCAGGTCCAGACCATGCGGCGCGGCCGGGGCGATCAGCGCGAGCCATATCCCGGCGTGCTGGTTCTGAGCCCCTGGAATGGCCAGGTGGCCAAGCGCGCCGGCCAGCCGGACGTGCCCGAAGGCATGTCCGTGATGCAGACGCTGACGGGCGAGGTCGTGGGCATTGCCAAGAACGAGACCGTGGGCGTATTTCACTTCGCCACGTTCAGCGTCGGCGACCAGGCGCCGCAAACGCCGGTCCGCGCACGCTGCCCCTGAACTGAACGGGCAGCGGCGCGACGATTACAGGTGAATGCCACGCGCCATCAGCACGGCGAACAGCGGCAGGAAGATGAACAGGTGCGACTCGATCATGATCCAGCGCCGAGCGCGCTTGATGGCGGATGCATCGGGTACGAAGCCCGGCTGTTGACGCGCCTGCTTTGCCCACCGCAGAAAGGCGACGGTGGGCGGGGCCGAACAGAGGCCGATGATCACGAACAGCGTGATCTTGGCATGAAACCATGGATTGCTCATGTAGAAGGCAGCGCCCTTGATGCCCAGGGTCAGGCGCAGCACGCCCGTGACCAGTACGGCGATCGCGCTGACCAGGTAGAGGCGGTCATAGACCACCAGGCGCTTTAACGCCGCGGGCGTGAGGTCGGGGCGCAGCAGCACCGCTTCGGCGGTCAGCACCACCACCAGCACGAAGATCGCCAGGTAGTGAAACCAGGCCAGGAAGGCGTCGAGCAGCATGGGAAGGCTCCAGGAAAAAAGGTCAGCCCGATTTTTACCATCCGTCTTTGGATGGGACCATCCCGCTGGCTTGCCGCAGGGAAAAAAAAGGCGCCCCTCGGGGCGCCTTTGCTACGCGTTCATCGCGGATGGGCGATCAGCGGCGCTTCTTGGCGGCTTCGGCGGCTTCCTGCTGCGCATCCACCACGGCCAGGGCCGTCATGTTGACGATGCGGCGCACGGTGGCGCTGGTCGTCAGGATGTGCACCGGGCGCGCGGCGCCCAGCAGGATCGGGCCCATCGCGACGCCATTGCTGCCGGTCATCTTCAGCATGTTGTACGTGATGTTGCCGGTGTCCAGCGTGGGCATGACGAGCAGGTTGGCCGGACCCTTCAGGGTGCTGTCCGGGTAGGCCAGCACGCGGATCTTTTCCGACAGGGCGGCGTCGGCGTGCATTTCGCCGTCGACTTCGAGGTCGGGTGCGCGGTCCTGCACCATTTGGCGCGCAGCGGCCATCTTGCGCGACGATTCCGTGACGCGGCTGCCGAAGTTCGAGTGCGACAGCAGGGCGATCTTGGGCACCACGCCGAAACGCAGCATTTCGTCAGCCGCCTGGATGGTGATGCTGGCGACTTCCTCGGCCGTCGGGTTTTCGTTGACGTGGGTGTCGGTGATGAACAGCGTCTGGTCGGGCAGCATCAGCACGTTCAGGGCGGCGTAGGTCTGGCCTTCCTTCTTGCCGATGATTTCGTCGATGTACTTGAGCTGGTTGTCGTACTTGCTGGCCACGCCGCACAAGAGCGCGTCGGCATCGCCACGGCGCAGCAGCATCGCGCCGATCAGCGTGTTGTGCTTGCGGATCATCGCCTTGGCGATGGCCGGCGTGACGCCTTCGCGGCCCTTGAGCTGGTAGTAGGCGTTCCAGGTTTCGTTGAAGCGGCTGTCGTCTTCGGGATCGACGATTTCGAAGTGCTGGCCGGCGATCAGGCGCAGGCCGAACTTCTTGATGCGCATCTCGATGACGGACGGGCGACCGATCAGGATCGGGAAGGCCAGCTTTTCATCGGCAACCGTCTGCACGGCGCGCAGCACGCGTTCGTCTTCGCCATCGGCGTAGATGACGCGCTTGGGCGCTTTCTTGGCCTGGGCGAACAGCGGACGCATCAGCTGGCCCGAGTGGTACACGAAGCCCATCAGCTTCTGGCGGTAGGCTTCGATGTCTTCGATGGGGCGGGCGGCCACGCCGGAATCGGCGGCGGCCTGGGCCACGGCCGGGGCGATCTGGACGATCAGGCGCGGGTCGAACGGCTTGGGAATGATGTAGTCCGGGCCGAATGCGAGTTCCTGGCCGGCATAGGCGCGGGCCACTTCGTCGTTCTGTTCGGCCTGGGCCAGTTCAGCGATGGCCTTCACGCACGCCAGCTTCATTTCTTCGGTGATGCGCGAAGCGCCGGCATCCATGGCGCCGCGGAAGATGAAGGGGAAGCACAGTACGTTGTTGACCTGGTTCGGGTAGTCAGAACGGCCGGTGGCGATGATGCAGTCGGGGCGCGCGGCCTTGGCGACTTCCGGGCGGATTTCCGGTTCCGGGTTGGCCAGCGCCAGGATCAGCGGGCGGTCGGCCATGGTCTTGACCATGTCGGCGGTGAGCACGCCAGCGGTGGAGCAGCCCAGGAAGACGTCGGCGCCGTTGACCACGTCGGCGAGCGTGCGCGCGTCGGTCTTTTGCGCGTAGCGCTTCTTGTTGGCTTCCATGTTTTCATCGCGGCCTTCCCAGATGACGCCGCGCGAATCCACCACGTAGATGTTCTCGCGCTTGACGCCCAGGTGCACCAGCAGGTCCAGGCAGGCGATGGCGGCAGCGCCCGCGCCGGAGCACGCCAGCTTGACCGAGCCGATGTCCTTGTTCACGACCTTCAGGCCGTTCAGGATGGCGGCCGACGAGATGATGGCGGTGCCGTGCTGGTCGTCGTGGAAGACGGGGATCTTCATGCGCTCGCGCAGCTTCTTTTCGATGTAGAAGCACTCGGGCGCCTTGATGTCTTCGAGGTTGACGCCGCCCAGCGTGGGCTCGAGCGCGGCGATGATGTCGACCAGCTTGTCCGGGTCGTTCTCGGCCAGTTCGATGTCGAACACATCGATGCCGGCGAACTTCTTGAACAGGCAGCCCTTGCCTTCCATGACGGGCTTGGCGGCCAGCGGGCCGATGTTGCCCAGGCCGAGCACGGCGGTGCCGTTGGTGATCACGCCCACCAGGTTGCCGCGCGAGGTGTACTTGGACGCGGCGTCGTCGCCCTGGTCGAAGATGGCCATGCAGGCGGCCGCCACGCCGGGCGAGTACGCCAGCGACAGGTCGTCTTGGTTGGCCAGGGGCTTGGTCGGGGTGACCGAGATTTTGCCGGGGGTGGGATAGGCGTGGTAATCCAACGCCATTTTGGTGAGGGTTTCGTCCATGGGATACAGCCTTTTCGGCGCTAACTTTGGAGGGTGAAAACGGAAAGCAAAAAGCGGGCTCTCGGCCCGCCGTATTCTTTGGGAAATGCTTAGGGAACACCCGTATTTCAACAGAAAGCGGCGCCAATTGGTTGCTGCACCGCAGCGAGCGTGCGATTTTGATCAAGCCGCGCCGCTTTCGCCGTGTGGCGGCGAATGAGAAAAAAGCCCTGGTCGGGGCTTTTTTCCTTTGCCTTTCAGGGGCTTATTGCGCCCAGGGCGGATTGGTCCGAGATTCGGCGTGAAGCGTCTTGCGCAGCGTGGCAGCCTGGTCCTGGCGGTCCAGGCTGTCCAGCGCGTGCAGCACGATCCAGTCGGCGCTGACTTCGAAGAAGTCGCGCAACTGGGCGCGCGTGTCGCTGCGCCCGAAGCCGTCGGTGCCCAACGTGCGGTAGGGGGCCGGGACCCAGGCGCGGATCTGTTCCGGCACTGCGCGCACGTAGTCGCTGGCGGCCACCACCGGGGCGTTGCTGTCGCCCAGGCAGGTGCGCACCCAGTCCGCGTCCGGGGCGGCGTCCAGGCCCAGCACGCGGGCGCGCTCGGCCTGGCGGCCGTCGCGGGCCAGTTCGGAAAAGCTGGTCACGCTCCAGACTTCGGCATCCACGCCATAGCCGTCGCGCAGGCGGTCGGCGGCCAGCTCGGCTTCGCGCAGCATCGGGCCAGCGCCCAGCAACCGCACCTGCGCCTGCTTGCGGGCGGCACGCAGGCGATACATGCCGCGCAGGATGCCCTCTGCCGCGTTGCCTTCCTGCGGCAGGTCGGGCTGCGCCAGGTTTTCGTTGGTGACGGTCAGGTAGAAGAATTCGTCGCGCTGCTCGTCCAGCATGCGGCGCATGCCGTATTCGACGATGACGGCCACCTCGTAGGCGTAGGCCGGATCGTAGGCCCGGCAGTTCGGCACCGTGGCCGCCACGATGTGGCTCGATCCGTCCTGGTGTTGCAGGCCTTCGCCGCCGAGCGTGGTGCGGCCCGAGGTGGCGCCGATGAGAAAGCCGCGGGTGCGCTGGTCGGCGGCCGCCCAGATCAGGTCGCCGATGCGCTGGAAGCCGAACATCGAGTAATAGATATAGAAGGGCAGCATCGGCAGGCCGTTCACCGAGTAGCTGGTGCCCGCGGCCGTCCACGACGAAATGGCACCGGCTTCGGTGATGCCTTCTTCCAGGATCTGGCCGTCGCGCGCTTCGCGGTAGTACAGCACCGAGCCGATGTCCTCGGGTTCGTACAGCTGGCCTTGCGCCGAATAGATGCCGATCTGGCGGAACAGGTTGGCCATGCCGAAGGTGCGGGCCTCGTCGGCCACGATGGGCACGATGCGCGAGCCGATCTCGGGATCTTTGAGCAGCGCGGTCAGCATGCGCACGATGGCCATGGTGGACGACATTTCCTTGCCGTCGGCGGCCAGCGCGAAACGCGCCCATTGCTCGACCGCCGGCGGCGCCAGGCGCGGCGCCTCGGTGTTGCGGCGGGGGATGTGGCCGCCCAGGGCGTCGCGGCGGGCTTGCAGGTGACGCAGTTCGGCGCTGTCGTCGGCCGGTCGGTAGAACTTCAGCGCCAGGCAGTCGGCATCGGAAATCGGCAGGGCGAACCGGTCGCGGAACGCCAGCAGCGCCTCGTCGTCCAGTTTCTTCTGCTGGTGGGTGGTCATCTTGCCCTGGCCCGCCGCGCCCATGCCGAAGCCCTTCTTGGTCTGCGCCAGAATCACGGTGGGCTGGCCGCGGTGGTGCGCGGCGCGGTGGTAGGCGGCATGGATCTTGACCATGTCGTGGCCGCCGCGATGCAGGCGGTCGATGGCGTCGTCGGACCAGTCGGCCACCAGCGCGGCCAGCTCGGGATTCTGGTTGAAGAAGTGGGCACGGTTGAAGGCGCCGTCGTTGGCGGCGAAGGTCTGGAACTGGCCGTCCACCGTGTTGGCGAAGGCGCGCGCCAGGGCGCCCGTCGTGTCGCGCCGCAGGAGGGCGTCCCAGTCGCTGCCCCAGACCAGCTTGATGACGTTCCAGCCGGCGCCCGCGTACAGGGTTTCCAGTTCATCGATGATGCGCCCGTTGCCGCGCACCGGGCCGTCCAGGCGTTGCAGGTTGCAATTGACGACGAACACCAGGTTGTCGAGCTTTTCGCGGGCGGCCAGGGTCAGGGCGGCGATGGATTCGGGCTCGTCCATTTCGCCGTCGCCGAAGATGCCCCAGACCTTGCGGTCGCCGCCGGGCACCAGTGAGCGGTGCTCCAGGTAGCGCATGAAGCGGGCCTGGTAGATGGCGTTGATGGGGCCGATACCCATCGACCCGGTGGGAAATTGCCAGAAGTCCGGCATCAGCCATGGATGCGGGTACGACGACAGGCCGCGCAGGCCGCGCGAGGTGGCGGTGATTTCCTGGCGGAAGTGCGCCAGGTCGTCTTCCTTCAGGAATCCTTCCAGGTAGGCGCGGGCGTACACGCCCGGCGCCGAGTGTGGCTGCATGTAGACCAGGTCGCCCGGGCCTTCCGGTGTCGACGCGCGGAAGAAATGGTTGAAGCCCACTTCGAACAGGTCGGCCGCCGAGGCGTAGCTGGCGATGTGGCCGCCCAGTTCGCCGTGCGCCTGGTTGGCGCGCACCACCATGGCCAGCGCGTTCCAGCGGTTGATGCGGGCAATGCGCTCTTCGACGGCCAGGTTGCCGGGAAAGGGCGGTTCCTGGTCGGCGGGAATGGTGTTCAGGTAGGCGGTGCGCGTCTGGCTGTTGGCGCGCAGGCCCAGCGAGGCGGCGTGCCCCAGCAGGTTGTCCAGCACATAGCCCGCCCGGTCGGTGCCCGAGGCCTCGACCAGGGACTGCAGGCCGTCGCGCCACTCGGCGGTTTCGGCAGGGTCGGCGTCTTGCCGAAGGTCTTGCCCGACGGGCGAATGGCTGGCGTCACACATGATGGTTTTGTCTCCTTGTAGCGTCCATGCTAGACCTGTCCCAGGGGCATGGGTTATCAAAACCTGGGGAAGAAACCCTGGCTTTCAGCATAATCGGTTGCCGATATCCTGGTCGGCGGCAGGATCTGCTGCCGGATGCCACTTACGGCTGGTGACCACCCGGTGGACGTTCAGGCGCTAGAATTCGCGCTTCAGAAAAAACAAACCGGCAACCAACAGGGCGGACACGCCCTGATAGCCGGGGTGCGCCCATCCTTGCTGGCGGGTCGCGTCCCGGCCAGTAAAGGGAGACTTCCATGACTGAACCCACCCGCGTCCCGGCTGAGGTCACGCTACCGGAACTGACGTTCCGCGGCGTGCTGCTGGGCGCGCTGATCACCATCATCTTCACCGCCTCCAACGTATTCCTGGGCCTGAAAGTCGGCCTGACGTTTTCGTCGGCCATTCCGGCGGCGGTGATTTCCATGTCGGTGCTGCGCCTGTTCAAGGACGCCAACATTCTTGAAAACAACATGGTGCAGACGCAGGCCTCGGCGGCCGGCACGCTGTCCTCCATCATTTTCATCCTGCCCGCCCTGGTCATGATGGGCCACTGGCAGGGCTTTCCGTTCTGGCAGACCCTGGGCATCTGCGCCGCGGGGGGCATGCTGGGCGTGATGTTCACGATTCCGCTGCGCCACGTGATGGTGGTGCAGAGCGACCTGCCGTATCCCGAAGGCGTGGCCGCGGCCGAGATCCTGCGCGTGGGCAGCGCCGAACGCGCGCAGGACGCCGCGCAAGAAGCCGGGCGCGCGCCGGCCAGGCCGGCGGCCACCGGCATGGGCGATATCGTCAGCGGCGGCGTGGTGGCGGCGGCCGTCAGCTTCGCCGCCAGCGGCCTGCGGGTGCTGGGCGACGGCGTCAGCGGCTGGTTTTCGCTGGGCGGGGCCGTGTTCCGGCTGCCGATGGGCTTTTCGCTGGCGCTGCTGGGGGCGGGTTACCTGATCGGCATCGTGGCCGGCCTGGCGATGCTGGTCGGGCTGCTGATCTCGTGGGGCATCGCGGTGCCTATCCTGACCGCCATGGCCGACATTCCCGCCAACATGTCGCTGGAAAAATTCGCCACCGGCCTGTGGGCCTCGCAGGTGCGCTTCATTGGCGCCGGGGTGATCGGCGTGGGCGCGATCTGGACGCTGGCCACGCTGTTCATGCCGATGGCGCGCGGCGTCAAGGCGTCGTTCTCGGCGCTGACCCGCGCGGGCGCGGCCCGTGCCGGCCAGGCGCCGCGCACCGAGCGTGACCTGTCGGCGGGCTGGATCTCGGTGGTCACGCTGGTGCTGGTGGCGGTGTTGGTCATCACGTTCCAGGTGTTCCTGGCCGGGGCGCCGCTGTCGGCCGCCGCGGTCTGGAAGCTGGTGGCCTATGCCGTGCTGTTCGCTTTCGTGTTCGGCTTCCTGGTGGCGGCCGCCTGCGGCTACATGGCGGGCCTGGTGGGCTCGTCGACCAGCCCGATCTCGGGCGTGGGCATCGTGGCCATCGTGCTGGTGTCGCTGCTGATGCTGGCCCTGGGCGGCGAGCTGCTGGCGGTGCAGAACGGCGTGCAGATGGCGATCGCGCTGGCGATCTTCAGTACGTCTGCCGTGGTGGCGGTGGCGTCCATTTCCAATGACAACCTGCAAGACCTCAAGACCGGCTGGCTGGTGGGCGCCACGCCCTGGCGCCAGCAAGTGGCGCTGCTGATTGGCTGCGTGGTGGGGGCGGCGGTGATTTCGCCGGTGCTGGAACTGCTCTACAACGCCTACGGCTTTGCCGACGCCATGCCGCGCGAAGGCATGGACCCGGCGCAGGCGCTGTCGGCGCCGCAGGCGACGCTGATGCTGGCGATTGCGCGCGGCATCTTCACGCACCAATTGAACTGGACCATGATCCTGATCGGCATGGCGGTGGGCGTGGCGCTGATTGCGGTGGATGAAGTCTTGAAGCGCACCTGCAAGGTGGCCCGCATTCCGGTGTTGGCGGTGGGCATCGGCATCTACCTGCCGCCCACGGTGGCCGCGCCCATCGTCGCCGGCGCGGTGCTGGCCTGGCTGCTGGAGCGCGCACTGCGCCGCCGCGCCCAGGCTGCGGGCAAGCCCTACGAGCAGTTCGCCGATGCGGCCAACCGCCGCGGCGTGCTGATTGCCTCGGGCCTGATCGTGGGCGAAAGCCTGGTGGGCGTGGTGATGGCCGCCATCATCGGCGCCGCGGGCACCGATGCGCCGCTGGCGATTGCCGGCGAAGGCTTTGCCCGCACGGCGTCGTTCCTGGGGCTGGCGGTGTTTGCTGCGGTGGCGGTGCTGTTCTGGCGCCGCGTGATGCGTTTGGCGTAGACCGGCAGCGCAGCAAGAAGAGGGGCGGCGCGGGATGGCTGCGCCGCGCCCATCCCCGCAATGGCCGGCGTCAGTGTTTTTCGGCTTGCAGCGCCGCCGCAATGACGGCGCGTTCGTCGCAGGCGGCGCCGTTCAGGAAGGCATTGAGCAGCACGGCCGATATCGATGCCAGCAAAATGCCGGATTCCAGCAGCGTATGCAGCGAGTGCGGCAGCCACTGTTTGAAGTCGGGCGCGATCAGCGGCACCATGCCGATGCCGATCGACACCGCCACGATCATGGCGTTGTGGCGATTGCCCTTGAAATCCACGCCGGACAGAATGCGGATGCCGGTCGCGGCCACCATGCCGAACATGACGATGCCGGCACCGCCCAGCACCACCGTGGGCAGCGATTCCACCAGCGCGGCCATCTTGGGCAACAGGCCCAGCACGATCAGGATCACGCCGCCGGCCACGCAGACATAGCGGCTTTTCACGCCGGTCACGGCAACCAGCCCGACGTTCTGCGAAAAACTGGTGTACGGAAAGGTGTTGAACACGCCGCCGATCACGGTGCCCAGGCCGTCGGTGCGCAAGCCCCGGGCCAGGTCCTGCTGGCCGACCTTGCGGCCGGTCATTTCGCCCAGCGCCAGGAACATGCCGGTGGACTCGATCATCACGACCACCATGATCAGCGACATGCTGAGGATCAGCATCGGGTCGAATTGCGGCATGCCGAAGTGAAACGGCAGCACCACGTCGACCCATTCGGCGCGGCCGACTTTCTCGAAGGTCATGATGCCCAGCGCCGACGCGGCCACCGCGCCGATCACGATGCCCAGCAGCACCGAAATATTGGCGACGAAACCGCGCCCATACTTGACGATCAGCAGGATGGTCAGCAGTACCAGCGCGGCCACGGCCAGCCCGGCCGGATCGGCATAGCGCGGGTTCAGCATCGACGGCATGATGGCAAAGCCTTGCGGCACGGGCGGTAGCGGGCTGCCCGGTGACGTGGCCTGCGCCAGCCACTGCGCGTAAGCCGGATCGACGATGACCGGCGCAGTCGGCCCGGCGGGATTGCCGAAAATCCAGTTGATGCCCACGCGCATCAAGGTGATGCCGATGAGCGTGATGATGGTGCCGGTGACCACGGGCGGGAAGAACCGCAGCATCTTGCTGATCAGCGGTGCTATCAATATGGACACGATGCCTGCGCCGATGATGGTGCCAAAGAGGGTCTGCGCGCCCGCCGCGCCCGGATGGGCGTTGGCCATCGCCACCATGGGGGCCACCGACGCGAATGTGACGCCCATCATCACCGGCAGCTTGATGCCGAACCACTGCGTGGCGCCCAACGCCTGGATCAGCGTGACCAGGCCACAGCAGAAGAGATCTGCGGAAATCAGCATCGCGACTTCGGCGGGCGACAGGTTCAGGGCACGGCCGACGATGAGCGGCACCGCCACGGCGCCCGCATACATCACCAGCACATGTTGCAGACCCAGCGCCGCGAGCTTGCCGGCAGGCAGGCGCTGGTCGACGGGATGAACCTCGGGGGACACGCGGGATGCAGCCTGCATAGCCAAATCTCCTGGCGGAGTAGGGAGTCGGTCGGGGAGAATTCCTGTGATGCCTGAATGTGTACCGAAAATGTATACAAAACAAATGGCGGGCTGAATAGAGGAAAACCCGGTGCAGATGAGGGGGCGGCGGTGCGGGGAAGCTGCGGCTTGTTTTGACGCGGGCAGCGCGCCAGTGCGCCGCCCGCGGACGGGCGGGTGAGGCAGGCAGAGCGTTTGAAGCGTGGCGGCTCGCCGGCCCGCTTCAACTGGCCGGCGATCGGCCGGATCGGTCGGTCAGACCCTTTGGGTCAAACCTTGTGGGTCAGATCCTCTTGGTCAGGCCATGTCGGACAGCGCCTGCCGATCGGATCCTGGCCGTCAGGCCGGCTGGAGCAAGTCGGCCAGCGTACGGGCGATGACCTTGGTGGCGCGCCGCAGGTCTTCGAGCACGACGCGTTCGTCGTTGCGCTTGGCGTGCGATTCGAGCACCGTGCGCGGGCCCGCGCCGTAGATCACGCCGGGAATGCCGGCTTCGGCATACAGCCGCACGTCGGTGTAAAGCGGCGTGCCCATCGCGGGTATCGGCTCGCCGAAGATGGCTTCGCCGTGCTTCTGGATGGCGCTGACGAGCGGTTGGTTGCCGGGCAGGGGACGCATGGCGTAGGCCAGCAGCAGGCGCGTGATCTCGACCGTGATGCCGGGCGATTGTGCGGCGGCTTCCTGGATGATGCGGCGGATGTCGGCCTCGACGTCGGCCGCGTTCTCTTCGGGGATCATGCGGCGGTCGAGTTTGAAGCTGACCTTGCCCGGCACCACGTTGGTATTGGTCCCCCCTTCAATGCGTCCGATATTCAGGTAGGGGTGGCTGATGCCCGGCACCTGCGAGGTGACCTGCTGGTAAAGCGTGTTCTGTGCATACAGCGCATTCAGGATCTTGACTGCGCCCTGCAGCGCGTCCACGCCGCTGGCCGGAATGGCGGCATGGGCCATCTTGCCGTGCACCGTCACTTCCATTTGCAGGCAGCCGTTGTGTGCGGTGACGACTTCGTAGCTGAAGCCGGCCGCGATGAGCAGGTCGGGCCGGGTCAGGCCCTGGCCAAGCAGCCAGCCGGGGCCGAGCAGGCCGCCGAATTCTTCGTCATAGGTGAAGTGCAGTTCGACCGCGCCATGGCTGGGCCGGGCCACGGCTTCCAGCGCGCGCACGGCGAAGGTGAAACTGGCGAAGTCGCTTTTGCTGACCGCGGCCGCGCGACCATAGAGGCTGCCGTTGTCGATCTCGGCACCATAAGGGTCGTGCTGCCAGCCGTCGCCTGGCGGCACGACGTCGCCGTGCGCATTGAGCGCCACGCGCAGGCCGGGGCCGTACTCGCGCCGCACGATCAGGTTGGTGATGGATTGCAGGCCGTAGTCGTGAACTTCCTGGGCGGGCACGGCATGGGCTTCGGCGTCGAAGCCGAAGTCTTGCAGGAGTTCGGCGGTGCGCACGGCGTGCGGCGCGTTGTTGCCGGGCGGCGTATCGGTGGGCACGCGCACCAGGGATTGCAGGAAGCGGACTTCTTCGTCGAAGTGGGCATCGACCCAGGCGTCGAGGCGGGCGTAATCTGTCATGGGGTGTTCAGCGGGATGAGAGGTCGTGGGCAAGATCGTCCAGCAGGCCTTGCATGGCAAGCGCAGCCAGCTGCATGTCGTCTCGGGTGGTGGATTCGCGGGGGTTATGGCTGATGCCGGCGTTCTGGCCGCGCACGAACAGCATGGCTTGCGGCATGACCTCGTGCAGCTTCATGGCATCGTGGCCGGCGCCGCTGGGCATGCGGTGCACGGGCACGCCCAGGGCATCCACGGCGCGCTCCCAGCGTTGCTGCCAGTCGGGCGCGCTGGGCGCGGCCGAGGCGCGCATGGTTTCCTCGAGCGTGTAGCGCACGCCGCGCCGCTCGCAGATGGCCGCCAGTTCGGCCAGCACATCATTGACCAGGGCATCGCGCTGCGGATCGCTGGGCGCGCGCAGATCCAGGCTGAAGCGGCATTCGCCGGGCACCACGTTGATCGAGCCGCTGGGCACTTCCAGCATGCCGATGGTGCCGACCGAATCGCCGTCGCGGGCCGCGCGCCGTTCGAGATACAGCGCCAGTTCGGCGGTGGCCGCCGCCGCATCGCGGCGCCGGTTCATGGGCGTGGTGCCGGCGTGGCAAGCCACGCCCAGCACCTGCACCTGGTAGCGCACGCTGCCATTGATGGACGTGACGATGCCCAGCGGCAGCCCCATTTCGTACAGCACGGGCCCCTGTTCGATGTGGACTTCGATGAAGCCGAGGTAACGGCTGGCATCGCGGCGCAGCTTGGGGATGTCGTCGATGCACAGGCCGGCGTGCTGCATGGCGTCGCGCAGGGTGATGCCTTGCGCGTCTTTCTGGTCCAGCCACTGCGGCTTGAAATCGCCGATGAGTGCCCCCGAGCCGAGGAAGGTGGCGCGGTAGCGCTGGCCTTCTTCTTCGGCAAAGCCGATGACTTCAAGGTGGCAGGGCAGACGCCGGCCCTGGCGATGCAGCTCGCGCACGCAGGCCATCGGTACGAAGATTCCCAGCCGGCCATCGTATTTGCCGCCGTTGCGCACGGTGTCGTAGTGGCTGCCGGTCATCAGGGTGAGGGCGTCGGGCCGATCGGCGTGATAGCGCCCCACCACGTTGCCGACGGCGTCGATTTCGACTTCGTCGAAGCCGCAATCGCGCATCCAGTGCGAGATGCGCTGCGCGCAGGCGCGATGCGCGTCGGTCAGGTAGGTGACGGTGAGCTGGCCCTTTTCGGCGTAGCCGGGGTCGCTGTGGGCGGCCAGGCGTTCCTGCCAGTCCCAGATGTCGTTGCCCAGCGTCAGGTCCTGGGCGAACTTGTCGGCCAGGCGCAATTGCGCGATGCGATGGATCTGGCGCAGGGCTTCGTCGCGCTCGATGTCGGGCGGGTTGTCCAGCCGGCGCGCGAATTCGTCGATGATCTGCGTGCGGGTGAGACCGGTGCCGCGCGCCCCGCGCACGGCCAGGATGAACGGGAAGCCGAAGCGGGCGTTGTAGTCGGTGTTCAGTTGCTGCAGCCGTGCGAATTCTTCAGGCGAACACTGGGTGAGGCCCGCCTGCGTCTGTTCGTTCGTCGATTCAGCGGTCAGGTCCTGGCGCAGCGTGGCGCGGCCGGCCAGTTCCGGGTGAGCGCGGATCAGCGCCAGGCGCGCATCCCACGGTGCGGCGTCGACGGCGCGCTGCAATTGGTCCTGCAGGTGCGCGAGCGATCGGAAAGGGCGGGCGGCAAGCGCCTGGCGCGCGATCCAGGGCGAATGCTCGTACACGCCGTCGAGCATTGCGCAAGCCGCATCGGGCGCGGCGGCATTGAGTTGTTCCAGGGTAAGGGCCATGGTGGCGGGGCTCAACGGTTGGGGGTGCAGGGATGAATGGTCTTCCAGTGCCGGGCGATATCCAGCCGCCGGCACACCCAGACGCGGTCGTGCCGGGCGATGTGGTCCAGGAAGCGTTGCAGCGCGGTGATGCGACCCGGGCGCCCGAGCAGGCGGCAGTGCATGCCGATGCTGAGCATCTTGGGCGCTTCGTCGCCTTCGGCATAAAGCGCGTCGAAGCTGTCTTTCAGGTACTGGAAGAAGGGGTCCGCATGCGAGTACCCCTGTGGCAGCGCGAAGCGCATGTCGTTGCAATCCAGCGTATAGGGCACGATCAGTTGCGGCGCGACGCTGCCGTCGGTCTTTTGCACCTGCATCCAGAAGGGCAGGTCGTCACCGTAGTAATCGCTGTCGTATTCGAAGCCGCCGTAGTCGGCCACCAGGCGGCGGGTGCGCGGGCTGTCGCGCCCGGTGTACCAGCCCAGCGGGCGCTGGCCGGTGAGCTGGGTGATGGCGTCCATGCCCAGCCGCATGTGTTCGCGTTCGGTGGCTTCGTCGACGTTCTGGTAGTGAATCCAGCGCCAGCCGTGGCAGGCGATTTCGTGGCCGAGTTCGACGAAGGCCGCGGTCAGTTCGGGGTGGCGTTGCAAGGCCATGCCGACGCCGAAGACGGTCAGCGGCAACTGGCGCTTTTCGAATTCGCGCAGGATGCGCCAGACACCGACCCGCGACCCGTATTCATAGATGCCGTCCATGCTGACGTGGCGGTCGGGGTAGCTGGCCGGATTGAACATCTCGGACAGGAACTGTTCGGACCCGGCGTCGCCATGCAGGACATGGTTTTCGCCGCCTTCTTCGTAGTTCAGCACGAACTGCACGGCGATGCGTGCGCGGTCGGGCCATTGCGCATGCGGCGGGTTGCGGCCGTAGCCGACCAGGTCGCGGGGGTAGGGCAGCGTGGAATCGTAGAGGGCCATGGCGGGTGAGGCTTGGGGCCGGCGGGTACCGGCGGCGGTTGATCTGGGCGGGCTGGCCGAGCGGCCAGCGCCGTATCGTTCATGATGGGCTAAACGATAGCTGGAAAGCAAGAACGTGTATACAATTTCTGTACATCATCCAGGATAACCATGAGACGGCCGGGTACCGCCCCGGCACCAGGAGACACCATGGGCTTGACCACGCACGTACTCGATACCATGCACGGCTGCCCGGCCGCCGGCATGTCGGTGGCGCTGTATGCCACGGATGGCGACGCGGCCACGCCGATCAGCCGCCACACCTTGAATGCCGACGGCCGTACGGCCGGCCCGCTGTTTGCCGATGGCGACCTGAAGGCCGGCACCTATCGCCTGGTCTTCGACGTGGCGGGCTACTTCAAGGCGCGGGGCGTGGCCCTGCCCGAACCCAACTTCCTCACCCGCGTCAGCCTGGACTTCGGCGTGGCGCATCCCGACCAGCACTATCACGTGCCGCTGCTGGTCAGCCCCTGGAGCTACTCCACCTATCGCGGCTCCTGAGCCTCGCGCATCAGGGTATTCCTGATGCGCGGCCGCGCCCGTCGGCATGGTTTCGTAAACAAAACCTGCATACAATCCTGTCGATCTCGATCGCAGCGGTGCGGGGCCTGCCGGCCTTGTGCGCGATCTGTCTTCTGCTTACAGCGCCCGCGGTGGTAGGCAGTGTGGCGGTGCCTTTGCCGGCCCGCCCGCTGCGAGGGGCATGAATGGAAAGCTACTACCTGGATTGGGTCAACCTGCTGCTGCGCTGGGCCCACATCATCACCGGCATCGCCTGGATCGGCACGTCGTTCTACTTCGTCATGCTGGACAACAGCCTGGAGAAACCGCGCGACCCGGAATCCCTTGAAAAAGGTGTGGGTGGCGAACAATGGGCGCTGCACGGCGGCGGCTTCTACAACATGCAGAAGTACGCGGTGCAGCCCAAGAAGCTGCCCGAACACCTGCACTGGTCGTTCCTGGAAAGCTACAGCACCTGGGTCACCGGCTTCCTGCTGTTCTCCATGTCCTATTTGTGGAATGCCAGCACGTACTTGATCGACCGCTCCAGGATGGATTGGGCGCCGTCGACCGCGGTGATCGTGGCCTTGGCCTTCTTCGTGGCGTTCTGGTTCGTGTACGACGGCATCTGTCGTCTGTTCGGACGCGGCAAGCACGGCGATCGCATCGTCGGCGTGCTGGTGGCCTTGTTCATCGTGCTGGCGTCGTGGCTGGCCTGCCACTGGTTCGCGGGCCGCGCCGCCTTCCTGCTGGTGGGCGCCATGATGGCCACCACCATGAGCGCCAACGTGTGCTTCTGGATCATTCCGGGGCAGCGCCGCAACGTGGCCGCGATGCGCGCGGGCAAGCCGGTGGATCCGGCCAACGGCCAGCGCGGCAAGCAGCGCAGCGTGCACAACACCTATTTCACGCTGCCGGTGGTGTTCGCAATGATGAGCAACCACTACAGCTTCACGTACACGCATGCCTACAACTGGATCGTGCTGCTGCTCATCATGCTGGGCGGCGCAGCCATCCGGCAGTTCTTCGTGGTGCGCCATCGCTTCAAGCTCGGCAATGCACGCAACCCCTGGCCTTATGCGTTGCTGGGCGTGGCCGTGCTGGGTCTGACCATCGTCTGGATGCAGCCTGCACCGGTCGCTGCCGCCGTTGCGGCGCCGGCGCCGACCGCGGTGTCGTATGCCCAGGTGCGCCAGGTGTTCGAGCAACGCTGCCTCTTGTGCCATGGCGAGCAGGTGCAGATGAAGGGCGTGCGGCTGGATTCGCCCCAGCAGGTCGCCACCCATGCGCAGGCGGTGTACCAGCAGGCGGTGGTGTCCAGGATCATGCCGATGGGTAATTCCACAGGCATGACCGAGGACGAACGCGCGCTGCTGGGGGCGTGGTTCCAGGCCGGGGCCAAGACGCAATAGGCGGTCAGCGCAAATCTCCGGCCGGCCAGCCCATCGCGCCAAAGCCGGCCGCGCAGAATCCTGCCTCAGCCGTTGCGGTACAGAAAGCTGTAGGCGTTGATCGCCGGCACCCCCCCTAGATGCGCGTACAGCACCCGCGAGCCCGCCGGGATTTCCCCGCGGCGCACGATGTCCATCATGCCCTGCATGGATTTCCCCTCGTACACCGGGTCGGTCATCATGCCCTCCAGGCGGGCGCACTGGCGGATGGCGTCGTTGGTCTCGGCCGACGGCAGGCCGTAGGCGGGGTAGGCATAGCGGGTGTCCAGCACCACGTCGCTGTCGGCGATGGGGCGGTCCAGGCCGACCAGGTCGGCGGTGCGCCGCGCAATGCGCAGGATCTGGGCGCGGGTCTGGTCGGGCGTGGCCGAGGCGTCGATGCCGATCACCCGGTCGGCGCGGCCGTCGGCGGCAAAGCCCACCACCATGCCGGCCTGCGTGCTGCCGGTGACGGCGCAGACCACGATGTAGTCGAACGTGAAGCCCAGTTCGGCCTCTTGGCGCCGGACTTCCTCGGCAAAGCCCACGTAGCCCAGCCCGCCCAGTTCGTGATCGGACGCGCCCGCCGGGATCGCGTAGGGCTTGCCGCCGCGTTTTCGCACGTCTTCCAGGGCCTCTTCCCAACTGCGCCGAAAGCCGATGTCAAAGCCCTGGTCCACCAGCCTCACATCCGCGCCCATCAGCCGGCTCATCATGATATTGCCGACCCGGTCGTAGACCGCGTCTGAATAGTCGACCCAGTTTTCCTGCACCAGCACGCAGGCCAGGCCCAGCTTGGCGGCCACGGCCGCCACCATGCGGGTGTGGTTGGACTGGACGCCGCCGATGGTGACCAGGGTGTCGCAGCCTTGTTCCAAGGCCTGCGGAATCAGGTATTCCAGCTTGCGCAGCTTGTTGCCGCCGAAGGCCAGGCCGCTGTTGCAGTCTTCGCGCTTGGCGTAGATCTCGACCTTGCCGCCCAGGTGGGCGGACAGGCGGTCGAGCTTCTCGATGGGGGTGTCGCCGAAGGTCAGGCGGTGGCGGGGAAAGCGTTGCAGATCCATGCGGGCTCCTGGAAGTCGGGGTCCGGGCGAGACATGCCGCGGATGGAAAATCATAGGAATCGCAGGGTTTTTCGGTCAATTGCGTATTTTTTTAAATTCGACGATTTAAATTTTCTTCATGGATTATTTTTGGATTTAATATTTATAAAAATAAATATCCGAAGAAATTAAATTTTCAGGGACGCATTGAATGACTGCCATCGCCGGGCTGGATCGCATCGACCGCCACATCCTGCGCCTCTTGCAGCAGGACGCGCAGATCACCAACCTGGACTTGAGCGCGCGGGTACATCTAAGCCCCGCCGCCTGCCTGAGGCGGGTCGAAAAGCTGAAGGCCGAAGGCATCATCAAGAAGACGGTCGCGCTGCTCGAACCCGCCGAGGTCGAGATGGCCACCCTGGTCATCGTGGGCGTGGTGCTGGACCGCTCCACGCCGGACTCCTTCACCGACTTCGAAGCGGCCGCGCGCGGCATCAGCGGCTGCCTGGAATGCCACCTGGTGGCGGGCGAGTTCGACTACTTCCTGATGCTGCGCATCCGCGACCTCGAACGCTTCAACAAGCTGCACGCGGGCGAGATCATCAAGCTGCCCGGGGTGCGCCAGATACGCACTTTTTTCGTGCTCAAAGAGATCCTGTCGACCACCGAACTGCCGGTGTGACGAGGCAAATGCACAACACCTGAACAACAGAACGAAAAAAATGCCGCAATGCGGCATTTTTGGTTAACGGAATTTGGTGGTGCGTAGACGGCGTAATTGCAGGGGTTCGACGGACATTCCAACACCGCATGAAGCCATTCCGCGAACGCTTTTGCGTCACGCAAACGCAAGAAGACGCCCTTAAACTCAAAGGGTTATACTTTCATCCATACGGCTATCAAGGCTT
>PJUB01000145.1_pt1 | contig 49043 bp, 38 predicted proteins | sample 1512141 | NCBI WGS metagenome assembly PJUB01 (sample SAMN08177677, study PRJNA422409) | Soil metagenome, whole genome shotgun sequencing project. | isolation source: Soil enriched on filter paper: alkali lignin treatment | place: USA: Madison | collected 2015-01-15 | reverse complement strand
TCAAGGCGTCAACGGCGGCGTGATCTCGCTGGACGGCAAGGGCGAGACCCAGCTGGCCAAGCCGACCGCCGACGGCGTGCGCGAGCCGCTGAACCGTCGCGCCACCGTCGACATCAACTTCTAAGACCTGAGGGGGCCGGTCTCGATCGGCCCCCGAAGGCTGTGTTGATGAAGGGTCAAGGCCGCCGAGCTCCGACGGGTTCGGCGGCCTTGATTCAATAGCTTAGGCCCAAAGGTGGTCCCCATTTCGCCTTGCCAATACGTCGGCCTGGCTATTAATAGGGCCTGCTTTCGAGAGATATCAGCGTTTGCTCGCGCCCTTTGACCCCGACCAGTCCGAGCTAAGTCTTCAGATCTCAGTGGATCTGACGGGCCGTCGCTTTCTGATCGTGTCCGCGCCCTTCGGCCGTTTCGGACGCGTGCTGGCGCGCGCCATCGAGTCGCGCGGCGGCGAGGTGCGACGCATGTTGTTCAATGCGGGCGACGTGTCGAACTGGAGGCGTTCCGGCGGCCTGGCGTTCCGCGAGAAGGCGGAACTCTGGCCTGAACGGCTGTCCGCCCTCGCCGCCGATTTCACCGACATTATCGTGTTCGGAGAAGGCGGCCCGTACAATCAGGGCGTCCTCAGCCAGGCGGATCGCTTGAAAGCGCGTGTCTGGGTGCTCGAAAACGGGTACTTCCGGCCGGACTGGATCACCCTGGAGCGCAACGGCGTCAACGGTTCCAGCGCCCTGCCGCGCTCGGCTGCAGGTTATCCGCCGCCGCCGCCGGAATTGCCGGTGTCTCGACCTGTCGGCAGAATTCTGCCGCATCATGTCATCAACATCAGTCTCTATCATGCGGTTCAGCCGCTGGGGCGGCTGCTGTTTCCCCAGTACCGCCATCACTATTCGGCCTCGCCCTGGCGTCAGTGCCTGGGTCACGTGCGCCGCTATCTTGAGTTGGGCCTGCGCCCCCGAGGCGCCAGCGACGCCGGGCGTCTGAAGGCCAAGGGGCCCTTCTTCATCGCCTGCCTGCAGCGCGACGGCGACGCCCAACTGCTGCGCTATTCCGACATTCACGACAACCTATCCTTCCTGGCGCAGGTGATGGACAGCTTCGCCGCCAGCGCGCCGGCAGGCAGCCGCCTCGTGGTCAAGAATCATCCGCTTGATCCGGGCATCATCAACCTGGCACGCGAGACGCGTCGGATGGCCGAGGCGCGCGGTCTGCAGGACCGCGTCGACTTCATCGACGGCGGCAATCTGGCTCAGCTCTGCCGCGCTTCGCAGGGGATGGTGGTCAACAATTCCAGCGCCGCCCTGTCGGCTCTGGGTTTCGGCACGCCGGTCAAGGCGCTGGGGCAGGCCTTCTTCGATTTCGAAGGGCTGGCGGATCAACAGTCGCTGGACGGTTTCTGGCGGGCGCCGAAGCCGGCCGATCTCAAGCTGTTCGCGGCGTTCCGCGCCTATGTGATCAATCGCACCCAGATCAACGGCAACTATCATGAGCCGCGCGCCATGATCGCCACGGCCGAACGCGTGGCCGACGCCTTGGAGACTCGGCTGGCCTAGGTCGCCGAACGGCTGTTTCCGGGTGTGGCTCTCAAGCCACCCTTTGGCGCTGTCATCATTCTGTCATCCAGTTGTCGCCCGAGCTTCCCAGAGCGCGCTTAAGCCCCCGACATCGAGCGGCCGCATATGGGCCAGCTTGCACGGCATTCCGCCTCCATCTCTGGGGATACAGACAGATGACCATCCGCAAACAGCTGTTCTGGGCAAGCACCGCCCTGATGAGCAGCTTCTTCATGGCAGAGACCGCTTCGGCTCAATCGACCGGCACGGCCGCCGTTGAAGTCGAGCAGGTCGTGGTCACGGGCCGTCGCGGTCCGCGCACCATCGACGGCGCCATGGTGGCTGAAACCGTCGGCAAGTCGCGCTCGAGCATCACTCAGGAGTTCATCGAGACCCAAGCCGCCGGTCAGACCATCAACGAAGTTCTGAACCTGGTTCCGGGCATGAGCTTCACCAACAACGACGCCTATGGCTCGTCGGGCGGCAACATCCGTCTGCACGGCTTCGACGGCCCGCGCATCTCGCAGACTTTCGACGGCATGCCGATGAACGACTCGGGCAACTACTCGCTGTACACCAACCAGCAGTTGGACTCGGAACTGATCGGCACGGCTTCGGTCAACACCGGCACGACCGACGTCGACTCCCCGACGGCCTCGGCCTCGGGCGGCACCATCAACCTCAGCTCGATCGCCCCGACGACGGAATTCGGCGGTCAGATCAAGGGATCGCTGGGCGATGACGACTTCCGTCGCGTTTTCGCCCTGCTGAACACCGGTGAGATCGGCCCGTGGGGCACGCGCGCCTGGCTGGCCTATTCGGACCAGTCGTACGACAAGTTCAAGGGTCTGGGCGACCTGAACAAGACCCAGTACAACTTCAAGGTCTACCAGCCGATCCGCGACAACGGCGACTTTGTCTCTCTGGCCGGTCACTGGAACCGCAACCGTAACAACAACTATGCGGACCTGCAGCTGAAGCGCAACGCTGACGGTTCGGCCAGCCTGGCCGACGGCGTGACCTGGGACAGCGATTTCGACACCGATTACACGGCGCCGACCTATCGTAACGGCGAGGCCGATATCGACGGCAACTCCAACCGTTACTGGGCGCTGCGCCAGAACCCGTCGGACACCGGCAACATCCGCGCCCAGTCGCGCTTCACCCTGCGTGAAGGCCTGATCTTCACCTTCGACCCGTCGTTCCAGTACACCCTGGCGACCGGCGGTTCGGGCCAGTTCGTCCTGTCGGAAACCGATCGTGCGCTTCTCGGCTCGTCGGGTACGGGCGGCGTCGACCTGAACGGCGACGGCGATACCATGGACAGCGTGCGCGTCCACGCCACCAACAACACCCACACTCAGCGCTACGGCATCAGCTCGTCGCTGATCTGGCGGATGTCGGACACGCAGACCCTGCGCGCCGCCTATACCCTGGACGACGCACGTCACCGTCAGACCGGTCTCTACGGCCGGGTCGACTTCTCGGATCCGACCAACCCGCACTTCTTCGATCCTTTCGCGGGTCTGCACGACAAGGATCACCGCATCGTCAACCAGGACGGCTATGAGCTGCGGACGCGTGACCGCCTATCCTACGCCATCCTGAACCAGTTCGCCGTCGAATACGCCGGCCGCTTCCTGGACGACACCCTGCGCGTCAACGTCGGCGTCCGTGCGCCGTTCTTCAAGCGCGAGATGAACCAGAACTGCTATTCGCAGTCCAAGAGCAGCTCGGTGGTCTGCTCGACCGAGAATGCCGTCAAGCAAGCCGACGGCACCTACAAGCTCGGCACTCGCACGCAGAGCTACATCGCGCCCTATTCGCGTGAAGTGAAGTTCGACGACATCCTGCCGAACATCAACGTCAGCTGGAACTTCAGCGGCAACCAGTGGGTCTACGGCTCGTTCGCCCAGTCGCTGACCCTGCCGCGCACCGACAACCTGTACACCGTCTTCTTCGACGCGAACGGCGACATCACTTCGCCGATCACCGAACCGGAAAAGACCACGACCTACGACTTCGGCTATCGCTACCAGACGGGGGTCCTGATGGCCTCGGCCAACGTGTGGTACACCAAGTTCGATAACCGCATCGTTTCGCGTTACGACCAGGATCTGGGCGTGTCGTTCGACTCGAACGTGGGTGACGTCGACCTGTACGGCTTCGACTCGCAAATCGGCTGGTCGCCGATTGAAGGTCTGTCGCTGTACGCCACGGCTTCGTACACGGACTCTGAAATCGCCAACGACTATCTGGATGGCACGACGGTCATCAAGACGGGCGGCAAGTCGCTGACGGAAACCCCGGATTGGACCTTCGGCGGTCGCATTCAGTACGAAACCGGTCCGTTGCAAGTCGGGGCTCAGGTCAAGTACACGGGCGAGCGTTGGGTGACCGACGAGAACGACCTGTACACCGAGGCCTATACGGTCGTGAACGCCGACGCCAAGTTCGACCTGGGCTATTTCGGCTACAAGAACTCCAGCCTGGCCCTGCGCATCGTCAACCTGTTCGACGAGAACTACTTCGGCTCGATCTCGGGCGCCTACAACGCGTCGCGCAACACTTACGCCTACCGCGGCGCGCCGCGCACCATGCAAGCGACCCTGACCTACGCCTTCTAAGACGTAGCTGGGATCACCAGCATAGAGACAGGGAAGGGCGGTCCGGCGACGGGCCGCCCTTTCTTCTTTTGGCTTAGGGCGAACTCCGCCTTGCCGCCATTGAACCCAGGGGCGTCAGGGCCTATCTCGCCCCCTTCGTGCTTCATCCCTTTATGTGGACGTTTTCGCCCCATGACTTCGCCCATGACCCTGCCTATTCCTGCCGAATGGACGCCGCATCGCGCGATGTGGGTCGGTTGGCCCAGTCACGCCGATCTGTGGGAGGACAACCTCGAACCGGCGCAGGCCGAGGTCGAGGCCCTGGTCCGCGCTCTGGCCGGGCCGGGTCGAGAACAGGTCAAGCTGATGGTCGGCAATGACGAAGCCCTGGCCGACGCCCAGGCGCGCTTCGCCGACGTGGCGGGGGTGACGGTTGTAGCCGGACGCTTCGGCGACATCTGGCTGCGCGACACCGGGCCGATCTTCGGCGCCGGCTCGGCTTCGGCTCAGGCCTTCGTCTTCAACGGCTGGGGCGGCAAATACGACCTGCCGCACGACGACGAGGTCGCCGACCAGATCGGCGAACAGACGGGGGTCGCCCTGACCCGTCACGACTTCATCCTGGAAGGCGGCGCCGTCGATCATGACGGCGAGGGCACAGTGCTGACCACGCGTCAGTGCGTGCTGAACCGCAACCGCAACACCGGCTGGACGCAAGAGGCGGCAGCAGCCGCCTTTGCGCAGGCTCTGGGCGCCACGAAGGTGCTGTGGCTGGGCGACGGCCTGCTGAACGACCACACCGACGGCCACGTCGACAACCTGGCCCGCTTCGTCGCGCCGGGCGTGGTCGCCTGTCCGATCGGCTTCGGCCCCAAGGATCCCAACGCCGACGTCTATGACGAGACGGCCCAGGCCCTGTCCGCCATGACCGACGCAGCGGGGCGGCCGATCAAGGTGCTGCGCATCCCTTCGCCGGGTCTGGTGCTGGACGAGGACGAGCGCCCGGTTCCGGCCAGCCATATGAACTTCCTGATCGCGGACGGCGCCGTCATTGTGCCGACCTACGGCAATGACATGGCCGCCCGCCTGGCCTGCGAGGCCCTGGCGACCGTCTTCACCGATCGCGAGATCATCCCCCTGCCGTCGACCGCCATCCTGTCGGGCGGCGGCTCGTTCCACTGCATCAGCCAGCAGGAGCCCGCCTGATGACCCGTCAGATCACCGTCGCCGCCATCCAGACCGCCTACGGCGAGGACATGCAGGCGAACATCGACAAGACCATCGGCTTCATCCGGGAGGCGGCGGCCAAGGGCGCCCAGGTCATCCTGGCGCCGGAGCTGTTTCAGGGGCCGTATTTCTGCGTCTCGCAGGAGGAAAAGTGGTTCGGCGCCGCCTATCCGTGGCGCGAGCATCCGGCCGTCACCCAGCTCCAGCCGGTGGCCAGGGAACTGGGCGTGGTCCTGCCCGTCTCGATCTTCGAGCGCGAGGGGCCGCACTACTTCAACAGCCTGGTGATGATCGACGCCGACGGCGAGCTGATGGGCGTCTATCGCAAGAGCCACATCCCTGACGGCCCCGGCTATCAGGAGAAGTACTACTTCCGCCCCGGCGACACCGGCTTCAAGGTCTGGGACACGCGCTTCGGCCGTATCGGCGTCGGCATCTGCTGGGACCAGTGGTACCCCGAAACGGCCCGCGCCATGATGCTGCAGGGCGCCGAGGTGCTGCTGTACCCGACCGCCATCGGCACCGAGCCGCATGACGATACCCTGGACACCGCCGCCCCGTGGCGGCGCGCCATGCAGGGCCATGCCGTATCGAACGTCGTGCCGGTCGTCGGCGCCAACCGCATCGGCCACGAGCAGGTGACAGAGGCGGGCCAGACCTACTACGGCCACTCCTTCATCGCCGATCATCGCGGCGACCTGGTCGAGAGCCTGGACCGGGAGGAGGGCGTGCTGGTCCACACCTTCGACCTGGACTTCCTGGACCGTCACCGCGCGGCCTGGGGCTTCTTCCGCGATCGTCGGACGGATCTGTACGGCGCCCTGGCCACGGGGCGCCCGGCCTGACCCGGCTCTAACGGAAAACCAGATCCAAAAAGAAAAGAGGCAGAAGACCGGGGTCTTCCGCCTCTCTCATTTTACGCGTTGAACGCTATCAGAACTTCAGCGTGGCGCCGAAGGTGAAGTAGCGGCCGATCGCGTCGTAGGTCTGCGGGAAGGTGTTCCCGTTGTTCGCCGACGTGCTGCCGATCTGCGAACCGACCATCGGCGGAGCCTTGTCGAACAGGTTGTTGATCGTCGCCGTCAGACGGACCGTCTGGGTGATGTCCCAGCGGCCGCTCAGATCGAAGTAGTCGTAGCTGTCGATCTGGGCGTAGTTCGGGAACCACTTGGTGTTGCTCGGCTCGACTTCGACGCCCGACAGGTGGCGCCACATCAGAGAGGCCGAGTAGTCGCCCATCGTCCAGGTCGCGCGGCTGTTCCAGCGTTGCTTGACCTTGGGTTCGCCGCACGACACCGAATAGTAGCCGACGCAATCGCGCAGCGTGGAGATCGGCGTGGCCTGGGTCTCGTGCTTGGTGACGATGTTGCCGTTGACGCTCAGGTCGACGCGACCGATGTCCCAGCCGAAGTCGGCCAGTTCAACGCGGTAGTTGACGGCCAGGTCGAAGCCCGAGACGCGCTCGTTACCGGCGTTGGTGGTCGGACGGATCACGCCCTTGGCCCCGTTGCCGTTCAGCGAGCCGTTTACAGCGCTTCGCTGGATGGCCTTACAGCTGTCATTGAACTCGAGGTTCGGGTTCATCGTGGTGCTGTAGCAGCCGTTCATGACATCATCCAGGCTGGGGCTGTTGATCGTCTTGTCGATCTTGATGTCATAGTAGTCGAGGCTCAGGCGCAGGCTCGGCACGAAGGCCGGCTGCCAGACGGCGCCGACGGTCCAGGTGTCGGCTTCTTCCGGGCCCAGGTCCGGGTTGCCGCCGGTCTGTTGATTGACCTGACCCGAGTTGGGCTCGTCAACGGCGCCGATCAGGGCATCCGGAACGCCGGTGAGGCGGCAGAGATTGCTGAGAGTGCCGGCCTTGTACGCGTCAACGCTGTTGATCAGGTCTTTCTGGCACGGATCAATGGCGCGGTTGCCCAGGCCGGTGACCTGCGGGTTGAACAGCTCGCCGATGTTCGGCGCACGCGTGGCGCGCTGGTACATGGCGCGAACGCGAATGTCTTCGGTCGGCGACCAGTCGCCGCCCAGCTTGTAGCTTCCGTACTGCGACTTGCGGCCAGCGGCCTTGAACTCGGTCTGGCGATAACCGGCTTCCAGGTTCATGCTGTGGATGAAGGGCAGGTTTTCGATCAGCGGGATCGCCAGTTCGGCGAAACCTTCACGCATCTCGAATTGACCGTCGCGGTCAGGAACCGGCGCGCCGGTGCCCAGGATTTCGCCGTGCGATTGCGAAGCTTCATCGCCACGGGTTCCTGCGCTGGATCGACGCCATTCGGCGCCGAAGGCGACAGCGATCGGGCGTTCGCTCCACGGGCTGCTCAGGTGGTCCGGCAGGACGCCCGAGATAGAGCCCGAGGCCACGTCTTGCTTGATCGTGGTTTTGCTCATCGACGACAGGTTGATGTAGTCGATCATTTCCTGGGTGATCGTGCCTTCGGGACCGAAGACGTTGATCGGCACGCAGCCGGCGACAGCGCCTGTCTTCGGATCTGCGCCGACCGGGAGGCACTGAGTCGTGGACGTTGTATTCAGCGCGTTCTGAAGCTTCGACAGCGACCCCCAGTTGATGCGCGTCAGCAGTTGCTGGGTTTCACCGTGCGAGATGTAGGCGTCGTAGTTCCAGTCGGCGTTGATGTCGCCGCGGACGCCGGCCAGCAGTTGGACCGTCTTGTTCTCAATGTCGACCGGGCGAGTGCCCATCTCGGTGAAGCGACGGTTAATGGTCAGATCCATGACCGTCGTGCCGCCAGCACCCGAGACGCACTCTGCAGCGCTGAGGTTCAAGGCGCCGCAGAATTGCTGGCGCATGGCGTCCGGGATGAACGGGTTGCCGATCGGCACCTTGTAGGTGTTGCCGAAAGTGCCGCTCGAAGCGTTATCCAGCGAGACGTCGCTCTGAACGTAGGTCAGGTGGGTGTAGACTTCAGCCGCCGAGTTGATCCTGAAGCTGCCCAGACCATTGATCTGGTAGCGGCTCAGCGGCGTCTGATACAGGTTGTAGGGATTGTAGTTGTAACCCGCCGAATTGTAATTCGGATGGGTCTTGCCGATCAGGGCGCCAGTCGTGGGGTCCAGTTCGGCGCCGTCCGGCAGGGCGACGCCGCTCAGCGCTTCGTTAATCGAACCGTCTGGGTTCCTGATGACCTCACGCGCCAGGCCGAAACGGCCGGGAACCGAGGTGCCCGAACCCAGCGGCGCGCCGGTCGTCGAGGAGCGCGCGACGGTGCCCCACGGGCGACGGTCCTGGTACAGCGGATCGGTCTTGGTGTAGCCGAAGCTGACGACGGCGTTGCCGCGATCTTCGGCGAAGTTGCCGCCGACGGTCAGGTCGAACTTGCGACGGACAGCGTCGTCTTCACCCGAGAAGCCGTAGGAGGTGTTGAGCTCAACGCCTTCGAAATTGTTCTTCAGGATGAAGTTGACCACGCCGGCGACGGCGTCAGCGCCGTACACGGCGGAGGCGCCGCCGGTGACGGTGTCGACGCGCTCGACCAGGGCCAGCGGGATGGTGTTGGTGTCGACCACGCCTTCCAGGTTGAACGGCACCACGCGGCGGCCGTTGATCAGCACCAGCGTCCGGTTGGTGCCCAGGCCGCGCAGGTTGATGGTCGCGCCGCCGCCCGAGCCGTTGTTGGTGGCCGAACCGACGGCCGGCACGGCGGCCGGCAGGTCCTTGACCAGTTCTTCAACAGCCACCGGCTGCGACATGGCGATGGTTTCAGAGCTCATCGACGTGATGGGGCTGGACGCCTCATAGCCCGGCTGGCGGATGCGCGAGCCGGTGACGACGATAGAGCTGACTTCGGAAACTTCTTCTTCGACCGATTGGGCGAAAGCCGGCGTGGCGGCCATGAAGCTGAGGGCGGCGCCCCCGATGATGGTCGAGGCGAGCAAGGACTCGCGGATAATTCTCTTTTTCAAAAGAGACCCTCTCCTGAACAAAACAAGCCGTCGCCCGCCCCCTTACGACGAGGGCTGAACCGACGGCTCGCGGCACATGCAGGACCGTGTGGCCTGCGACGGAGACATTACGGCGAGGCTTGCCTCAGACAAGTCAGAATTGCGTCAATAATGGCACAGGCCGGAAAAAATTACCATTATTTGAAGCATATTCGGAAATATCAGCAAAAATTACGCTCATTTTCCGAAATTCAGACTAACGATGTTCTCTGATGCGCCGTCCCGATCATCGGCGCTGCTGCCCCAGGGGTAGCCCCTGTCGGCCCCGCAGTAGGGACGGCGGCCCTGTCGGGCGTTCTCGACCACCAGGCGCGGGCGCAGGCGGGCGGCGCCCGTGAAGACGTTGTCGGTGATGACATTGTGGGAAGGCGTCTGGTGGCGGATGACGCCGCGCTCGCCGCAGTTGCGATAGAGAAAGACGCCGGGACGCCCGCCCAGTTCGAAGCGGTTGCCCGTGATCCGGTTTCGCGCCGAGCCGTCGACGGCGATCATCTCCCGCCCGGTGCGCGTGCGAAAGAGGTTGTCCTCAATCCGATTGTCGGCGCTTTCAGCGTCCAGATAGAGGGCGGTGGCGACGCTGCGCCCCTCCAGGGTCGAGCGGGTCAGGCTCACCCGCGTGACGCCGGGACCGACATAGAGGGGGATGGAGCCCGTGCCGCGAATGGTTACCTGTTCGAGGATGATGTGGCTGGGCGCGGCGGCCTGGGCGACGGACGTATGTTCGGCCGTGCGGGACGAGGCGCGCAGGTCGTCATAGCTCCCGTCCGCCCCCATGCCCCAGATTCGCACCGAACCGTGGATCAGGCAGCGCGACAGCCGCACGTCGGTCGGGCGGCTCCAACGGTCGGCGGCGAGGCGGCGCGACCAGACGGCGATGGTCGGCGCGCGGGTGGTGACGGCGGCGCCGGGGCGGCCGACGGCGCCCCCCGCGCAGTCCAGCCCCGCGCCCGAGGCCTCGGCGCCTTCGATCAACACGGGGCGCACGACTGCCTGTCCTGGCGTCAGAACCGCGCGACAGGTCAGGCGATAGGGCGCCGTGGTCTCGGCCGTCAGCTCGCCCAGTTCCGAGGCGGAGCAGGGGCGGGCGGCAGGCAGGGACCAGGTCTGGAGGCCGCCGGCCAGGATCATTCCCGCCAGCAGCATCGCCATCAGGGCAGGGGCGTGGCCAGCGCCAGGGCCTCGGATGCGCAGCCGGCCGCTCTAGCGCCTTGCGCCCGCAGAGCCGCCAGTTCGGCGCGGGCGGCGGCCAGGTCGGTTGCGAATTCCGGCTGGTCAGCGGCGCCGGCGTAGACGAGGCGCCCCAGATCCTCGCCGGCGGCGACGTCGCTGGGATAGTGCATGCCGCACACCAGCCGACTCTGGCCGATCTCATGGGCCATGCGGCGAATCTCGGCCGCGCGGTCGGGGGCCAGGGCGGCGAAGGCCTCGCCATAGACGACGGCGACCGTCGAGCTGCCGGACGGATAGGAGGCGCTGCGCCGACCGGCCTCGGTCAGGCGCTGGCAGGCCTGACGGGACGGATCGTCGCCCACCGGTCGGGCGCGGAAGGCGCGCGCCTTGACCGTTTCCGCCGCCGCATCGGCGTCGTGAAACAGCCGCTGCATGAGACGGGTCAACTCAGGCGTCTGCTGCGGCTCCAGCCGCACGCCCAGGACGCAGTTGAAATGCTGCAGCGCCAGGGGCGGGCGCAGTTCGGCATGGGCCGTGGCAAGCAGCCAGCGGTCGGTGTTCTCCAGCGTCGTCATGCGCGCCGAACGATCCTTGTCGGACTGATCGACGGTGGAGCCGGGCGCGGGCGGCGGGGGCGCGGCGGCGGCCAGCGCCTCCACCTCTGCGGCGTCGAGGTAGCCCGGCGGCGCGGCGGCGACCCGCGCCGCTTCGGGACGCAGAGCCGCCGGGGTGCCGGCGCAGGCGCTCAGCAGAAGCGCCGCCGCCGCAGTCGTCGCAAACGCCGGGCGGCGGATCACGCGCCGCTGTTCCAGCTCAGTTGCACCGAGGTCAGGCCGCCTTCGCCCGGCGCGGCCACGACCTGAAGGCTGGCGCCCTTCTCGGCGCGGGCGGAGGCGCCGTAGGCGCGGGCCTCGCCCTGGTTCATGGCCATGATCGGAGACAGGCCCGCCTTCTCGGCGCGCTGACGATAGAAGTCGATCACCGCATCGGGCGTGGCGTCGGTGGTGAAGGTGATGATGCCGCCCGGACCTTCGGGGCCCGACGCCATGAGGGGCGCCCCGTCGGTCTGGGCACCGGGATAGAGGGCGGCGAAGGTCGGCGCGCCGTCGATGGCGGCGCCCGGCGCCTCAGGCGTCGACGGCGTCGGAGCTGCCGCAGGCGCGGCGGTTTCGGCCGGCTCGGCGGCGGCGATCGACGGCGATTCGCCTTCGGGCGCGGCCTGACTGCGGTCATCGCACGCCGCCAGGCCGACGCTGAGCGCCAAGACGACGGTTGCCACGCTACGCTTCATTCAGCCTACGTCCTTAATCCTATGCGACTATCTGCACCGTGGCCTATCCGTGCGGCGGCAGCAAGGCGGTTCAACCGGTAGGGGCGTCCACATCATCGCCGGGCTGGCCCGTGGACTTGCGCGCCTGCTCCGGTCCGCCGGCCGGGCGGGCGGGCGGGTCGGACATCTCACGCCCCTGACGCGCGATGTCGGCGTTGATGGCGTCCTGATCCGGGTCGATCTCCGAGCCGGACGCCGATCCGCCCCGCAGCGAGCCGGCGCGGGTGTCCGAGCCGGAATCGGTGCCTTGCAGGGCCTTCTTCAAGGCGTCTTCGACATGGCCCAGGTCGGGTTTCTCGCCCATGGCGGCGGCCTCACGGGCGTCTTCGTTCTCGGCGGCGGGATCGGTCATGGATGGTCTCCTTGCTCGTGCAAGACAAGCGGACCGGCCGTCCGGAGGTTCCCAATCGCGCAGGGCGCGCGCCAAAGGAAAAGGGCCGGCGGATCTCTCCGCCGGCCCCCTTCGTCTTACGTGCCGATCGTCTTACTTGACGAACAGCTTGTTCCAGCGGCGCGGCTGGCGCTTCTTCCAGGCGCCGCGGTGATAGGCGTCCGACCCGATCAGCGGCACGACGGTCGTGGCTTCGGCGTAGACCATCTGTTCGTAGGTGGTCTGGACCTTGCCCCACGAGGCGGCTTCCTGCAGCGTCGAGGACGAGCAGGCGCCGTCGCGCACGTCGGCGACCGTGATCTGCACGGCGTAGCGGTGCATGTCAGCGTCGACGCCGAGGATCTCGGCGCAGACGACGGTGTCCTGGGCGAAGTTCTTCGGCACGCCGCCGCCGACCATGAACAGGCCGGTGACGCCCGCCGCGATCTTGATGTCGGTCAGTTCACGGAAGTCCGCGACCGCGTCGATCATCATATAGGGCTTGCCCTCGGCCATGCGCTCCTTCTGGTGCTTGACCAGGCCGAAACCGGCCGAGGAGTCGACGAAGGCCGGGCAGAAGATCGGCGCGCCTTCTTCATAGGCGGTCTGGATCAGCGAGCCGGGCTTCTTGGCGTTGCCTTCCGACAGCCACTTGCCCATCTCCCAGATGAACTCGCGCGAGGAATAGCCGCGCGGCTCCAGGCGGCTGGCGATCTCATAGATCGCGTGGTCGCAGGCCTGCAGTTCTTCTTCGTCGATGTAGGTGTCGTAGATGCGGTCGATGTAGTGCGAGCGCAGGATGTTGTCGTCCACCTCGCCGGCGGCCTGATAGTGCTTGTAGCCAAGGGCCTCGAAGAAATCCATGTCGACGATGGAGGCGCCGGTGGCGACCACGGCGTCGACCATGCCGAACTTCACCATGTCGCGGTAGACGTCCATGCAGCCGCCGGCCGAGGTCGAACCGGCCAGGATCAGCCACGGCGAGCAGGCCTCGTCTTCCAGGGCCATGTTGAAGATGTCGGCCGCGCGGGCGGTGTCGCGCGAGCTGAAGGACATCTTGCGCATGGAATCGATGATCGGGCGCGCGTCGAAGCTGGTGATGTCGATGTGCTCGACAGTGGTGGCCAACAGCTCCGCCTTGGCGTTGGAACGAACCGGTGCGTTCATCTCTCGGGTTTCCCTTTGGTTTGAGCGCCCGTCGTCAATAAGGAACAGCGGCCCGGACGGAGCGACGGGCCGCTGCTTGTATCAAAGCCTTGAGACATTTTTCAGTTCAAGGCGTGATGCGGTGGATCAGCGCTTGCGCTTGCGCTGGCCGGCCTTGCCCTTGGGGCGCGACAGGCGGACGACCTTGCGGGCGTTCTCCTCGGCCGTGGTGCGCACGGTCGGGATGGAGCGCGGCGCCAGGCCGTACATCGAACCCATGGGGGCGTCCTCGACCACGGCGATCTCGTGTTCGCCATAGCCGTTGAAGCCCGTGGTCATGGCCACGCCATAGGCGCCCAGCATGCCGATCTCGATGAAGTCGCCTTCCTGGACATCGGCAGGCAGCCAGAACGGACCGGGCATGTGGTCGATGCTGTCGCAGGTCGGGCCATAGAAGCGGAAGGGCTTCAGCTCCGACGAGGCTTCACCGTCCCGGACCAGCTTGGTCGGAAAGGGCCAGCGCGAGTGGGTGGCGTCGAACAGCGAGCCGTACGACCCGTCGTTCAGATAAAGAGCGTCGCCCTTGCGCAGGTCCACGCGGCACAGCACCGACGACGATTCCGCCACCAGCGCCCGGCCGGGCTCGCACCACAGCTCGGTCGTTTCCGACACCGGCATCTCGTTGAAGCCGCGATGGATGGCGTCGGCGTATTCGCTCAGGTCCGGCGGGACCATGCCCGGATAGACCGACGGGAAGCCGCCGCCGACATCGACGATGTCGACGAAGACGCCCGCCTTCTTGATGGCGCGGCCGACCTGGGTCATCGCCGCCTCATAGGCCGAGGGGCGCATGCACTGCGAACCGACGTGGAACGACACGCCCATCAGGCCGTCCTTGACCGCATGGCGCGCGGCCAGCAGCAGGGCGGGGGCCTGATCCGGGGTGACGCCGAATTTGCCCGATAGCGAATAGGCGGCGCCGTCGGCCGACACGCCCATGCGCACGATCAGGTTCAGGTCCTCGGCGCGGCCGGTGGCCTCGAGGATCTTGTTCAGTTCGTCATGGCTGTCGAGCACGAAGGTGCGCACGCCGTGGTCGGCGTAGGCCGCACGGATCGCGCCGCGGCTCTTGACCGGGTGCATGAAGGCCAGACGCGCGTTCGGGCTGACCGACCGAACCAGTTCGATCTCGGCCAGGGACGCCACGTCGAAGGCGTTGACGCCGTTCTCGACCAGGGTCTCGATGACCCAGCGCGAAGGGTTCGCCTTCACCGCATAGAAGACGTCGGCTTTCAGATTATCCTGGAACCACTGCGCCGCTACGGCAACGGAGCGGGGACGCACGAGTGCGACCGGACGCTCCGGGGACCGCTGACGGACCAGGTCCAGGGGAAGCTGGTACGTGTGCAACTCACGTAACCCCCTGATGATTGTTAACCCAGACCCGGCGTTAGCGGCGCAAGTTAGGACCTACGGGGTCCGCCGGAACGCGCGATATGGGGATATTGGGCTGTCATGTAAAGCGGAAATTTCATGGCGGGGTTGCATGGGGACTGCGCTGGGCCGTTCCGCAGAATCGGCGCCGCACTGGACGAAATCGACGCAGACATGCCATTAAGACTTGCCCTTGCGCCCATCTCGCGTCATGCGGCGCCCCCTTTGTCGCAACCTCATCCATAGGTTCATGAGTTCTTCAACAGCCGCCGTCGCGTCCGTTCGCGACGTCTCGAAGACCTACGGGGCCAGAAAGGCGCTCGACGGCGTGTCCGTCGAGGTCGGCGCCGGTGAAATGGTCGCCCTGATCGGTCCGTCCGGTTCGGGCAAGTCCACCCTGCTGCGCTCGATCACAGGTCTTCACCCCATCGATCCCGGCGGAACCATCACCGTCTTCGGCGATGTCGTTCAGCAGAACGGCCGCGTCACGGGCGCAGTGCGCCGCGCGCGCAGCCGCCTGGGCATGATCTTCCAGCAGTTCAACCTGGTGGGGCGGCTGAGCCTGTTCTCCAACGTCATGCTGGGCGCCCTGGGGCGTCTGCCGTCTTGGCGCGGCCTGTTCGGCGTCTGGCCGGGCGCGGACAAGGCCAAGGCCATGGCCGCCCTGCACCGCGTCGGCGTGTCCGACTACGCCGCCCAACGCGCCAACACCCTGTCGGGCGGCCAGCAGCAGCGCGGCGCCATCGCCCGCGCCATCGTCCAGGGCGCCAAAGCTATCCTGGCCGATGAGCCGGTCGCCTCGCTCGACCCCGTGTCGGCCCGCAAGGTGATGGAGCTGCTGGTCGAGCTGAACAAGCGCGACGGCATGGGCGTGATCGTCACCCTGCACCAGGTCGACTACGCCATCCGCTACTGCAACCGCGTCATCGCCCTGCAGAAGGGCAAGGTGGTCTATGATGGTCCGTCGACGGGCCTGGACACCAAGCGCCTGATCGAAATCTACGGTCCCGAATACGAGGACGCGTTCTGGGAAGCCAAGGCATGACCCGCACCGCCATCACCCGCCGCCTGCTGGGCGCCGCCGCCATCGCCGTCACCCTGGGCCTCGTCGGCTGCGGCAAGGGCGAACAGGCCAAGTCCGGCGCCGCCCCCAGCGAAATCACCTTCTCCATCCTGTCGGCGGAAGGCCAGGCCTCGGCCGGCCCGCTGTGGCAGCCGCTGCTGGACGACATGTCCAAGGCGATCGGCGTGCCGGTGAAGCCCTATTTCGGCTCGAACTACACCGTGCTGGTCGAGGCCATGCGCGGCAACCACACCCAGGTCGGCTGGTTCTCGGCTAAGCCCGAGGTCGAGGCCATCGACCGCGCCAACGCCGAGGTCATCGCCCGCACCGTCAACCGTGAGGGGCTGGACTCCTATCAGTCGACCCTGATCGTCAAGAAGGGCTCGGGCATCACGCTGGACAAGGTGCTGGCCTGCGGCAAGGTCTACAACTTCGGCATCGGCGACGCCCAGTCGACCTCGGGCACCCTGGCGCCCATGACCTTCCTGTTCAACGAGCGCGGCGTCGTCCCGGCCCAGTGCTTCAAGACCGTGCGCTCGGCCAACCACCAGGCGAACGCCTTCGGCGTGGCCACCGGCGTGATCGACGTCGCCACCTCCAACAGTGTCAACCTGGTCTTCATGCGCCGCGAGAACGCCCAACTGGCCGACCAGATCGAGGAGATCTGGACCTCGCCGCCCGTGCCCGAGAGCGGCATCGTCGTGCGTCAGGATCTGGACCCGGCCCTGAAGGAGAAGATTCGCAGCTTCTTCCTGACCTATGGCCAGGGCGAGGGGCCTGAAGCCGAGCGTCAGCGCAAGGTGCTGGCGGGGCTGGAGTATTCCCGGTTCGCCCCGGCTGACGATTCCTATCTCAACCCGATCCGCGAGATGATCGCCGACCAGAAGCGCGGCGAAGCCGAAGCCAAGGGCGACAAGGCCGGCGTCGCCGCCGCCGAGGCGGAAATTCAGCGCCTGCGCAGCCTGCGCGAGGTCCAACCTTGACCGAGGCCCCCCTTCCGACCTCGGCGTCGCCGGTTCCGGCCGCGCCGCAGAAGTCCGCCGTCTCCTGGGCGATGGACGTCCTGGTCTGGGGCGGCGTGATCGCCGTCCTGCTGTACAGCGTCAACGCCGTCGATCTGGGCAACATCTCGCGCCTGTTCTCGGGCAACGACAGCATGAAGATGTTCGTCCACGACCTGCTGCGGCCGGACTTCTCCGACTGGAGGATGTTCGTCGCCAAGATGTGGGAGACGATCCAGATCGCCCTGTGGGGCACCTTCCTGGCCGTGCTGTTCGGCATTCCGCTGGGCCTGGCGGCGGCCCGCAACATGGCGCCCCAATGGGTCGTGACCCCGGTGCGCTGGATCATGAACCTGCTGCGCTCGGTGCCGGACCTGGTGATCGGTCTGCTGTTCGTCACCGCCGTGGGCCTGGGCCCGCTGGCCGGCGTCCTGGCCATCACCCTGAATACGGCCGGCGTTCTGGCCAAGCTGTTCTCCGAAGCGGTCGAGTCGATCGACAAGGGGCCGGTCGAGGGCGTGCGCGCCACCGGCGCCTCCAAGCTGCACGAGATCGTCTGGGGCGTGATTCCCCAGGTGGCCCCGCTGTGGACCTCCTTCGCCCTCTACCGTTTCGAATCGAACAGCCGCTCGGCCACCGTGCTGGGCCTGATCGGCGCGGGCGGCATCGGCCAGGTGCTGTTCGACAGCATGAACGCCTTCAACTTCAAGGCCGTGTCCGCCATCGTCATCATCGTGGTCATCGCCGTGACCCTGATCGACACCCTGTCGCAGATCATGCGCAAACGCCTGCTCTGACGACGCATCGAGTCAGGTTTGCCCTGACTGTCACAAAGGTCTGGCCGGACCGTCACATTCTCCTGCTTTAAGCGTCGCACACTGACGACTGGAGAAGGTCCGGCCATGATCCGTACACTGAAGTTCACGGCCTGCGCGGCCGCCCTGCTGGCCCTGGCGGCCTGCGGAAACAACGAGGGCGGCGCTCCCGGTTCGCAGAAGGCCCGCACGGGCATCTGGGCCGCCGGCTCTTCGACCGTCTTCCCCTTCGCCACCCGCGTGGCTGAGACCTTCGCCCGCAACGGCGGCGGCGGTTCGGCCCCCCGCGTCGAATCCCTGGGCACCGGCGGCGGCATCCAGGCCTTCTGCGCCGGCATCGGCCCCTCGACCCCGGACATCGCCAACGCCTCGCGCCCGATGAAGCAGAGCGAGTTCGACCGCTGCGTCGAGAACGGCGTCACCGACATCGTCGAGATCAAGATCGGCTATGACGGCATCGTCGTCGCCACCGCCCGCACGGGTCAGAGCTTTAATCTCGAGCTGAACGACCTCTACGAGGCCCTGGCCAAGGAAACGCCGGGCGCCGACGGCCAGTTGGGCGCCAACGCGGCCAAGACCTGGAACGACGTCAACAAGGCCCTGCCGGCGACCCGCATCCAGGTCTACGGCCCGCCGCCGACCTCGGGCACGCGCGACGCCTTCCTCGAACTGGGCATGGCGCCGGGCGCCAAGCTGATCCCGGCGGTCGCCGCCATCGAGGCGCAGGACAAGACCCGCTTCGAGACCGTGGCCCACACCCTGCGTGAAGACGGCGCCTGGATCGACTCGGGCGAGAACGACAACGCCATCGTCCAGACCCTGACCCGCACGCCGGGTTCGCTGGGCGTGTTCGGCTTCTCCTTCCTCGAGCAGAACATGGACACGGTGAAGGCCGAGACCATCGACGGCGTGGCTCCCTCGGTTGCCACCATCGCCGACGGCTCCTATCCCCTGGCCCGCAGCCTCTACATCTACGTCAAGAAAGCCCACATCGGCGTGACGCCGGGCTTAGAACAGTTCGTTCAGGAGTTCATGTCCGAAGGCGCTGCCGGCCGCGGCGGCTATCTGCAGGACCGCGGCCTGGTGCCGCTGGTCGCCGAGGAGCTGACGGCGGAACGCGCCAAGGCCTCGGCCATGACCTCGATGGCCCGTCCGAACTGAGGCGGCTGAATGCGAAACGCCCCGGACACCGTCCGGGGCGTTTTTGCTTTCTCGCGAGGCTCGTGGTCAGGCCGCCGCGCGGCGTCTCAGCCGCGCCACCCGGCGCAGGCGGCGCCAGAAGCGGCCGCGCGCGGGCTCGGGATAGGGTTGCAGGTTCTCGATGAACTGCTCGGCTGAGGCCCGCCAACTGAACTTCTCCGCATAGGCGCGGACGTCCTTGCGGTCGAGCTCCAGGCATTTCAGGCAGGCGGTCTTCAGGTCCTCGTCGATGAAGCCCGCGCCGGAACCGGGGATGATGTCGATCGGGCCGTGGGCCGGATAGGCGGCGACCGGGGTGCCCGTGCCCATGGCCTCCAGGATCACCAGGCCGAAGGTGTCGGTCCAGCTGGGGAAGACGAAGACGTCGGCGTCGGCGAAGCAGCGCGCCAGGTCCTCGCCGAAGCGGGCGCCCAGGAATTTCGCCTCGGGGTATTTCTCTTCCAGCTCGGCGCGGGCCGGGCCGTCGCCGACGATGATCTTGGTGCCCGGCAGGTCCAGTTCGAGGAACGTCTCGATGTTCTTCTCGACCGCCACCCGGCCGACATTGAGGAAGAAGGGGCGGGGCCAGTTCTCGCCGCCCATCTCCTTGTAGATCGGCTCGAGGTCGGGGCGGAACAGTTCGGTGTCCACCCCGCGTGTCCAGGGTGAGACGTTCTTGAAGCCGTGCTCGACCAGCTCGTCGCGCAGGGTCGGCGTGGCCACCATCAGCCGCCCCGACGGCTTGTGGAACCACTTCATATAGGCGTAGCCGACCTGCACCGGGATCGGGAAACGGGCCGAGACGTATTCCGGAAATTTGGTGTGATAGCTGGTGGTGAACGGCAGCTTCCACTCCACGCAGATGCGCCGCGTGGCGATGCCCAGCGGGCCTTCGGTGGCGATGTGGACGGCTTCGGGCTCGAAGGCGCGCAGGCGCTCGCGAATCTCTTCCTCGGCGCCCAGGGCTAGGCGAATTTCGGGGTAGGTGGGGCAGGGGATGGTCTTGAACTGGCTGGGCTCGATGACCTCCACCTCATGGCCCATGGCGCGGCATTCAGCCACGGTGCGGGTCAGGGTGCGGACGACGCCGTTGACCTGAGGCTCCCAGGCGTCGGTGACCAGAACAATGCGCATGAAGTCGATAGGGCCTTGAGCCGTTTCGCGAAGGCGAAACTTCTAGACGCTCCTCATGACGAAGGCGAGACGGCATGATAGAGCAGGGTTCGAACAGGGTTCACCTCTTCGCGAACGGCCACGTTTAGCCGGACCTCATCTTCGAATGAGGCTTTCCCCAGAAGATTTTGCGCTTTCCCGAATTCTGTGCGGCTGAGGGCGCGATGATGCGATGCACATTCGGGCGTAGTCGCCATATATGCGGAAATTCACAGGATGGATTTCATGACGCCGACCGATCTTCGCCATTGGGATGAGCTGGACCGGAACAAGTACCGGGACGAACGTGAGGTGGTGGCCGAACTGCTGGCCGCTGAACCCCTGACGCCTGACGGTCGCGCGGCGGTCCTGAACGACGCCATCGGCCTGGTCGAAAGCGCCCGCAAGAGTCAGAAGCGCCAAGGCGTGGTCGAGAGCTTCCTGCAGGAATTCAGCCTGGGCACCCGCGAAGGTCTGGCCCTGATGTGCCTGGCCGAGGCCCTGCTGCGCACGCCCGACGCCGACACCCGCGACCGCCTGATCGCTGAGAAGATCGGTTCGGCCGACTGGGCCAGCCATATGGGCCAGTCCGACAGCCTGTTCGTCAACGCCTCGACCTGGGGCCTGATGCTGACCGGCAAGCTGGTCGACGTCGACGATGAGGCGCGCAGCGACCTGCCGAACTTCCTCAAGCGTCTGGTCGGGCGTCTGGGCGAGCCGGTCATCCGTCAGGCCGTCGCCACCGCCGTGAAGATCATGGGCGAGCAGTTCGTCGTCGGCCGCACCATCGACGCGGCCCTGAAGCGCTCGGATCGCGAAAACTGGCTGTGCAGCTTCGACATGCTGGGCGAGGGCGCCCGCACCGCCGCCGACGCCGAACGCTATGAAAAGATCTACGCCGACGCCATCGAGGCCGTGGGCAAGACCGCCAAGGGCGAAGGCCCCGAGCGCGGTCACGGCGTCTCGGTCAAGCTGTCGGCCCTGTCGCCGCGCTATCAGGCGGTGCAGGAAGACCGGGTGTGGGAGGAGCTTTATCCCCGCATCCTGCGTCTGGCGCTGATCGCCGCCAAATACGACATCAACTACACCATCGACGCCGAAGAGGCCGACCGTCTGGCCCTGTCGCTGAAGCTGCTGGAGCGGCTGGCGCGCGAACCGGCGCTGGGCGACTGGCAGGGCCTCGGCCTCGCCGTTCAGGCCTATCAGAAGCGCACGACCGAGACAGTGGCCAAGCTGGCCGAACTGGCCAAGTCCTCGGGCCGTCGCCTGATGGTGCGCCTGGTCAAGGGCGCCTATTGGGACACTGAGATCAAGCTGGCCCAGGTCAACGGCCGCACCGACTATCCGGTCTTCACGACCAAGCCCGCGACCGACCTGAACTATCTGGTCTGCGCCAAGGCGCTGATCGAGGCCTCGCCCCACATCTTCGCCCAGTTCGCCACCCACAACGCCCACACCCTGGCCGCCGTGCACCGCATGGCCGCCGATCGCGGCGTGACCATCGAGTTCCAGCGCCTGCACGGCATGGGCGAGGCCCTGTATGACGGCGCCAAGGTCGAGTGGGGCGATGTCGTCGTGCGCGCCTACGCCCCCGTCGGCGGCCACGAAGAACTGCTGCCCTATCTGGTGCGCCGCCTGCTTGAGAACGGCGCTAACTCCTCCTTCGTCCACGCCCTGCTGGACGAGCGCGTGCCTGCGGCCGACGTGGCCGCCGATCCCATCACCTCGGTCGAGGCCCAGCCTGACCGCCATCCGAAGATCCCTGTGCCCATGAACATCTACGGCGACCGCCAGAACTCCCTCGGCCGCGACTATTCGCAGGCGACCGACCGCGAGCGCCATGCGGCGGCTCTGGAGCGCGTCGACAGCGAGAAGCTGACCGCCGGCCCGATCATCGGCGGCAAGCTGCGCGCCGGCGTGAACGCCCAGGACGTCACCAACCCCTACGACCGCACCCGCGTCCTGGGTCATGTGTCGGAAGCCTCGGTCGAGGACGTCGACGCCGCTGTGGGCGCCGCCGCCAACGCCCAGTTCGCCTGGGACCGTCTGGGCGGCGCGGGCCGCGCCCCCGTCCTGCGCGCCATGGCCGACGCCCTGGAGGCCGATCTGGACCGTCTGGTCGCCCTGCTGTCGCGTGAAGCGGGCAAGACGCTGAACGACGGCGTCGCCGAGGTGCGCGAGGCCGCAGACTTCTGCCGCTACTACGCCCAGCTGGCCGAGCGCGACTTCGGCGGTCGCCAGACCCTGAAGGGCCCGACCGGCGAGACCAATGAACTGGTCCTGCATGGCCGCGGCGTCTTCGCCTGCATCAGCCCGTGGAACTTCCCACTGGCCATCTTCACCGGCCAGATCGCCGCCGCCCTCGCCGCCGGCAACGCCGTGGTGGCCAAGCCCGCCGAGCAGACGCCGCTGATCGCCGCCGAAGCCGTGCGCCTCTACTACAAGGCCGGTCTGAACCCCGACCTGCTGGCCCTGGTCCCCGGTCGCGGAGAGACGGTCGGTGTGGCCCTGACCAACCATCCGGGCGTCGACGGCGTGGCCTTCACCGGCGGCACCGACACCGCCAGCGCCATCAACCGCGGCCTGGCCGCGCGCCCGGGCGCCATCATCCCCTTCATCGCTGAAACGGGCGGCCTGAACGGCATGTTCGTCGACACCACGGCGCTGAAGGAACAGATCATCGACGACGTCATCCTGTCGGCCTTCGGCTCGGCCGGTCAGCGTTGCTCGGCCCTGCGCGTCCTCTATGCGCCCAAGGATTCGGCCGACGCCCTGATCGAAGGCCTGAAGGGCGCCCTGGCCGCTCAGGTGCTGGGCGACCCGACCGACGCCAAGACCGACATCGGCCCGGTGATCGACGCCGAAAGCCGCGCCAACCTGGAAGCCCACGTCGAGCGCCTGTCCAAGGAAGCCAAGATCATCGCCCGCGCCGAATTGCCGGCGGGCGCCGATAAGGGCGACCTGTTCGCCCCGGTCATCGCCGAAATCCCGACCCCGGACTTCCTCGAGCGTGAAGTCTTCGGCCCGATCCTGCACGTCTATCGCTACGAGCCGAAGGACCTGGAAAAGGTCGCCGGCAAGCTGGCCGCGCGCGGCTTCGGCCTGACGCTGGGCGTCCATAGCCGCATCGACGCCTTCGCCAAGGAAGTGATGGAGCTGGTCCCGGCGGGCAACGTCTACGTCAACCGCTCGATCATCGGCGCGGTGGTCGGCGTCCAGCCCTTCGGCGGCGAAGGCCTCAGCGGCACCGGCCCCAAGGCCGGCGGCCCCAACAGCCTGATCCGCTACGCCGCCGAAAAGGCCATCAGCATCAACATCGCGGCCCAGGGCGGCGACCCGGCGCTGTTGAACCTCTAAGGTTCAAACCCGCCCGGGGGGCCTTGGCGTCCCGCTCGGGCGCGGATATGTTCGCATCGTCGGCGCGCGAGGAATGCGCTGGCGATGCGGCCATTCGCTTGGCGTAGAAGATGACGTTGCACCAAGCATGAGCCGTTCTTTTGTCGTCCGGCAGTCCCAGATCATTGGCGCGTTGATGATGCGCGAAATGGCGACGCGCTATGGACGCCGCGGCTTGGGCTTCCTGTGGGTTGTCGGCGAGCCGTTGCTCTTCTGCGCAGGCGTCATGCTGTTGTGGGTGTTCGTCAAACCCCATGCGGCGCACGGTCTCTCTGTCGCAGCCTTCGTCATGACCGGCTACATGTGTCTCCTTCTGATGAGGCACTGCATCAGCTTCAGTATCAACGCCATCGGCGCGAACACCGGTCTGCTTTATCATCGGGCCTTATCGCCTCTTCATTTCTATTTGACGCGTTGCATCCTTGAGCTAGCCGGCGCTACGGCGGCCTTCATGGTGCTCTATGCGGTGCTGCTTTTGCTGGGGCAGGTCGGCTGGCCGCAGGACTGGCTGTTATTGTACAGCGGTTGGGGCTTGATGTGGCTCATGTCGATGGGCACGGGTTTCATTTTTTCGGCGCTGACCGTGCGTTTCGAGATCATGGAGCGCATCGTGTCGCTGCTGACCTATGCCATGATCCCGCTTTCCGGCGTCTTTTTCATGGTGGATTGGCTTCCGCCCCGCGCGCGCGAGCTCTTCTTGCTCGTGCCTTATCCCAATGCGGTCGAGATGATACGAGCCGGGGTGTTCGGCGAATTCGTTCCGACCCACTTCAATCCAGTTTATGCGTTGGTTACGGCTCTGATCATGCTTCTGATCGGGTTGCTTCTGATCAAGTACGCAGAAGGGTTCATAGATGTTGATTGACCGTCTTGTTCGGGAGCGATGCCGAGATGTCTGAGCTGACGGAAAGCGCTGTGAGATTGCCGGGTCAGCCCCGAACGAAACCGGGCCTGTGGGAGCGCGCTCGAGCGCAGGTCTCACGCCCCGTTGTCCTCGTCGTGGTTGTTCCCACGGTGATCGCTGCAGTCTATTGGGGCGCTATCGCAACCCCCCGGTATGTCTCCGAAGCGCATTTTATCGTTCGTAAAACCGATGAAGCGCGTCCGAACGGTCTCGGCCTCATGCTGCAGGGAACCGGCCTCTCCATGGGGACGACAGACGCTTTCGCGGTTCAAGAGTATATGGTGTCCCGTCCCGCCGCCGCGGCCTTGGACAAGCGTTACGACCTTGAGAAGGTTTTCTCGCGTCCTGGCGTGGATTACCTGTCCCGGTACCCTCGCGTCCTCACGCGTCCCTCGAATGAGGATCAGTATAGGGCGCTTAAGCGTTTTGTGACGGTCGGTTACAACGCTACGAGTGGGATAACGACACTACGTGTTCAGGCTTTCACGCCGCAAGACGCGCAGAACATCAGTAGAAGTCTTCTCGATTCGGGCGAAACGCTGATTAACCAGCTGAATGAACGGGCAGCCGCTGACGCTGTGGCCGACGCGCAGAAGGCGGTTGAGGAGGGCATGGAGCGTCGTGCCCTGATCCAGAAGCAATTGGCGGCGTTTCGTAATGAGGAGCGCTTCATCGACCCCCAACTGGCGGCGTCGGAAGCAAGCCAGCTGATCGCCAACCTGCTGTCCAATGTCGCGCAGCTGCGAGCGGAATTGGCCCAGCTCCGCCAGACGGCGCCGGCCAGTCCTCAGATCCCGGCCCTTACCGGACGGATCGCGGCCTATGAGGCTCAGATCGCCGAAGAGCGCACCCGATTGGCTGGCCGCGCCGATTCCCTAGCGCCCAAGATCTCCACTTATGAAGGGTTGATGCTGCAGCGCGAGTTGGCGGACCGCGCGCTGACGGAAGCCTCGGCGACACTGCTGTCGGCCCAGCAGGAGGCGCGGCGCCAGAAGCTCTACCTGGACCGTATCGTCGAGCCGAATCTGCCGGACCGACCGACCGAACCGCAGCGTCTGCGCGCGATCCTGATCGTCTTCCTCAGCAGCCTGATGGTGTTTCTGCTTGGCCGACTAATGTGGGCCGGCCTTAGGGAGCACCGCCAGGAGTGAATGTGATCGCTCAAGATGACCGCGGTATCGGCCTGGAGGTGAGGGGCCTCTCCAAGACCTATCGCCAGGCCGACCGCACCGTGTTCAAGGATCTGAGCTTCACCGTAGGGCGTAGCGACCGACTGGCGATCCTGGGGCGCAACGGCCAGGGCAAGTCGACTCTGATCAAGATGCTCGGCGGGGTCCTGCCTCCGACGTCGGGTCAGATCGATTGGCGTATGACGTCATCCTGGCCGATCGGCTTTTCCGGCGGTTTCCAGGGCAGCCTCACGGGGCTCGACAACGTCCGCTTTTTGTCCCGCCTCCACAGGACGGATTATCGTGAGACGTTGGAGCGAGTGGATGATTTCGCCGAGCTGGGTTCCTCGCTGAAGGAACCGGTGAAGCACTTCTCGTCCGGCATGCGCGCGCGCTTGGCGTTCGGACTGTCGTTGGCGATCGAGTTTGATTGCTACTTGGTGGATGAGTTGGTCGCTGTTGGCGATGCCCGTTTCCAGAGAAAATGTAACGAAGAACTTTTTTCCAAAAGGGCTGACCGAGCCTTTTTAATCGCATCCCATAATCTTAACCTTATAAGAACTTATTGCGATGCGGCCTTGGTTCTTCATTCCGAGAGAGCATCGATATTCAACAATATCGATGAAGCTATAGATTTTTATGGGACGTTAAGCTCTTAAGACGTTCGATTTGTCGTGTTGGTGTGGTTTTTGTCTTTAATGTCTAAATATGGAGGGGTTTGTGGGGAATTCTGTTGAATATTCTGAGTATACTGTTGGCGGAGTTAAGCTGATGGTTCCTGGATTTATTCTGACGCCGACGATTAAAAAGGCAATTGAGAGTGGGCGTTATGAAGCTCTAGAGGCTCGTCAAATTCCAAGATTTATGAAGCATGGAGATAGGTTGTTAGAACTAGGAGGGGGAATCGGTTTTATTTCATCTCTTGCCTCTTCGGTTGCTAATCTAGGATCGATTGTCGTCGTTGAGGCTAATCCAGAGCTTATTCAAACTATAAAAATTAATCATCGATTAAATAATGTGACAGCGGACGTAATTAATGCCGTGGCTCTCAGCGATGATGAATTGAACAGCTCTGGTATTACTCCGGGAGATACGGTTCCGTTCTATATAGCGCCAAATTTTTGGGGTTCTTCTCTTCAGCCGGTTCAGAACGCAACTGAAATTAAAGATATCACCGTTGTTGGGTTGTCAGATTTGATATCTCGTTATCAACCGAGTGTGATTGTTTGTGATATCGAGGGCGGGGAATACAATTTATTTGATGGAGTTAATTTAGACTGTGTACGTCTTGTCTTTCTTGAAGTTCATAAATTAAACATCGGCTTGATAGGCATAAATAAAGTGTTTCGCGCAATGGAGGAGTCTGGTTTATATTATGATCCGGATTTCTCTGTCGGTGCGACCGTTGCTTTTTCTAGAGATCAACCATGACCATGATCACAGCAATTATACCCCTTCGTCTGGCAACTGAGCCTCTTTACGATGAAATTGAGCGCCTTGATCGAATTTGTCGCTCTATACCAAGCGATGAATTTCGAATTTTAATTGTCGATTATGGGACCCATCATTCTCGGGTATCTGAGTTAGCTGATTTCCCCACGCGCTACGATAACGTCCAGGTTGCTAGGACCGGTGATCCATCTGATCCGTTTTCTATCGGAGCAGCTAGGGACTATGGGGTTCAGATGGCGGAAACCCCAGTCGTTATGTTTCATGATTTAGATTTCCTTTGTGAGACAGAAACATACAGAGATATATCTTCCGAAGTTCGTTTAAGGAATTTAGATAAGCGTGGTTATTCTTATCTATGTGTCCCGACTATTTATCTAACTGCTCAAGGCTCGGAAATATATCTTTCTAAACATAATGCAAGCGCTAGGCGCGATGCGGATCGCTTTGTGCATTCTCAAGCAATAGTCGCAAACAAAACGGAGTTTGTAGAGCATTATGCGATAGGAAGTTCGGCCACGATTGTAAATAGATATTTCTATCTTGTTTCGGGCGGGCATGACCGTAGTTTTGTTGGTCACGGTGCCGAGGATTTTGAGTTCTACAACCGTTTGAGCGACTTAGCGCCGAAAGCTGCTCGCCCGCCTCTGTATAACGAGAACATTAGCTTCGCGAGTGGGCGCTGGGAGGGCTTCCGCGCCTTTTTCGCACTTTATGGCATGGAGCTTTGGATGCGCGGGGTATCTTTCGTTCATCTTCACCATCCAAGGCGAGAGGATTTTGACCCATCGTATAGAAAATCCGCCGATAATTTTCAGCTGCTTAAGAAAAAGATAGGTGACTTCTCGAAGAATAAGGTTCACCTCCGGCCGCTTGAGGATTCTAGGCTGCAGACAAGAACATTAGTGCTTGTAGAGCCTAATACTATGCCTGCCAGGGCTCTTCGAGGAGCGCTACCTGCTATGGGCGATTTCGATCTGCTCTCGGAGAAAGTTTTTTCGACGCCAGATCTTCTTGTCTCATATGTTGAGGAGGAAGGTTATGACCGAGTTCTTTTTCTGAATCCTTACGGAAATCCCCATAGACTAGAATTGTTTGAGGCAGTTAGGGCTGCAAAAATTCCATTCTTAACGTTTGACAGGGGGGCCTTGCCGGATAGCTGGTTCTTTGATGATGGCGGTTTTCTTGGCAACAGCTCACGGTATGATGCTGAAAACTGGGATAAACCTATCCCTATGAATGCTTTGGAGGATACTCGTCGCTGGATGAAAGAGTATTCATCTGCTGGCGTTACGTTAGAGGCGAACTCTCCGAGAAAAACTTCCGCGTATTGGAAAGACAAATTCGGCCTAGGTCCACGTAAAATGATATTTGTGGCGCTCCAGCGCCCCAGTGATACCGCAACGAGATTTTTTTCTGGACCTGCGGGAAGTTATCCTAAGTACATTGAGTGGATTGATAATCTCGCCAGGCGTATCGATAAAAGAAAATATCTACTTGTCGTAAAAAAGCATCCTCTAGAGGCTGATTGTCCTCGTTTTGATGGCGCGGTATTGGCCCCTGGAGATGCAAATATTCACGATCTTATAGAGGCCTCAGACGTAGTTGTTGTATTGAATTCTGGTACAGGCGTTATTGCCTTAGCTATGGGTCGACCCGTAGTTGTGTGTGGAAATGCGTATTACGCTGGAAGCGGGCTGGCCGGCCAAGCTAAATCTGAAGACGAACTGCTTGAAAAAGTAATTAGCCCTACTCCACCAGACAAAGAAAAAGCTGCTAAATTTCTCCATTATCTTCGCAATGAGTTCTATAGTTACGGTAGCAGTCACTATGTCGATTTGAAGAATGAAGCGGGAGACAATATTAAGATTGTCGACAAGATCGACTTTTCAGTTTTGCGTGGCTTACCTTTCGGCGAGGTAGAGCTGGGCTCGGTTCCGGGCGGCATACCCTTGGACGCCTTTATGATGCGTGGCGGTAAGGGGTTTCAGCCGGTGCCTAGTCCCACGCCGAAAAACGCTACTCCCACGTCTGACGTCAAGCAGGCGAAAATATCCGCGCCTAAACGGGAAGCGTTCCCAATTAATCTCATGTCACGCCTGGTGCTGAAGGCCTCAGGGAGCCGTAGATCTGGTGATAAAATCCAGATCCGTGGTGGTGAGCGGGGCTATGCGGTTCACGGCCCCTATATAGAGTTGAAGCCCGGATCTTATCGTGCGGAAATCATTATCGCGCACGCACAGAGCGTGGGGAAAATGTTCACTAAGAAGCGAGACGTCGTGTTTGATGTCGCGATCGGCGGCGGCCAGGAGGTTTTGTGTGTTAAAAAAATTCATCCAAGAGCTTTATCCAAAACGAACATTGTCACATTACCCTTTAAGATAGATGAGACTGCTTCGATCGCGAAGGCTGAAGTCAGAATTTGGACTGACGGGAAGGTTGACTTCGAAGTGTCTAGCGTCTTCCTGAAGGAAGATTTACACTAATTTTACGTACGATTTTGCGTATACTTTCAATCTTGAAGAAATGGGAGGTGGGGAGGCTAAACATAGTTCTCCTTGCCTTCAATTTTTTGGACATTAATACCTTTTCGTAAAATCGCGCTCGCTGTCTTGAGTGAGCGGATTCCTGTAAGGAGAGAGCATCAATTATATTGGTTGGATTTAATGCGCTTATTAAACTTTTATCAATTAGAAGACTTACGAGGCAGGAAGTTGATTTTGGACTTGCTTTGTATAGTGTAGAGTTCAATGTCTTCGGCAGTTCTGCCGGGCTCTCAATATCTGTTGAAAGTTTTCGTCCGTAGTAAATGGGCTTTCCTATAATGATAGTGCTCTTTCCGGCCATTATTGACTCCAACCCTACATTGGAAGATACAGTAAGAACTGCGGAAGATATTTCGAATGCGTCGTGAATGTCGATGTCAGCGCAAATAAACTGATCATTCGACGGGAGGGCCTGTTCAAGGGGATCGGTAGGCGATTTCGGGTGAGATTTGTAGAGTACGCGCCAGTTAGCTGGTATGTGGGCGATAATGTTGGCGTATAGAGAGGTAAGACTGTCGTGGTCACCAAGGTTGACTACGACGTTGGCATCTGTGGGAACTTGGCCGGGAAGAAAAAGAATTGGCCTGTCATCCTGGGCCGCCCAGGTTGCCACTTCAGGAGGTAATCCCTTATTGGTTTGAGCATACTTGCTTAGCCGATCTTTGCGCCACGTCTCTAAGAAAGCTAAGGCCTCCGGCGAGGGCTCGTCCGGCAGCGGTTGGGAGTCGATCCAGCATTCTCCGCGAAAGAAGTGCGGCGCCCACGGATCGACATAGACATATCCTGGAAAAAAACCGCTTTCCCAATAGAGGAAGCGTAGCCCCAGATGGGCCGCCATTTCCGCGATGATGCGCGACACCGTCTCTGCGCCATGCGCTACGAAGACAACGTCTGCGCCGGACGCCTTCATTCGTTCCGCCGCCAGCACCGCGACTCCGCGCAGATGTTGTCTCCACTTTGACTCCGGAAGCAACAGTTCGGGGGTGAGGGGTTCGGTGGCGAACTGATGCAGCGACAGTTCGACCAGATCGAGCTCAAATCCAAACCGCTGTTGGAACTCAACGGCGGTCAGTCGTGGCGCAGAGCCGATTTCACGCTCCAGGAGAACGGTCTCCGTTTCCCAACTCGCCTCGCCATCAGGCCAATAGGGACAGAGTTCCCCTGGAATGCCGACCTTCTCAAGCGCGCGCATCAGAATATGGGCGTTGTCCGCAGACTCCTTTCCCGGCAGCCGGAAGACGAGCGCGCGTTTGGCTGGCGGCTCTGAACTGATCCCAGCTTCGCTCACGGCGCTATTCCAACCTTCGCGTAGAGAGATCTGAGTTGGTCCTGATAGTTGCGGACGCTGAAACGGGAGGCCTGTTCGTGGCCCAGCCCAGAGAGGTGGCGGCAAAGGTCAGCATCGGCGTCGAGAGTGCGAATGCTGTTCGTCATCGCCTGCACGTCATAGGGATCGACCATGATCGCCGCATCGCCGGCGACTTCGGGCAGGGAGCCTGCGTTGGATGTGAGCACAGCCGTTCCCAACGCCATGGATTCCAGGACCGGCAGGCCGAAGCCTTCATAGAGGGAAGGGAATAGCGTGGCCTTGGCGCCGCGGATCAGGCTGAACAGCAAGTCTCCGGGCAGGTACTCGTACTGTCGGATTAGGCCGGCGCCGGGTCCTTCCTCAGCGAGAACGCGCTTCAAGAGGGCGGTTTCGTTCTCGTGCATCCAGGCCGGGCTGCCCACCAGAATGAGCGGCGTCTTCACGCCCGAGGCCAGATAGGCCTGAACAATCCGGCCCAGGTTCTTCTTCGGTTCGATCGCGCCGAAATGAAGGAAATAGCCCTTCCAGGAGAGATTGAAGATGTTCTCCAACTCGATCTCGATATCCTGCTGGGGGCGTTCCATTATGGACGTCGGCAGATTGACGGCCTGACCCGTGTTCGTGATGCGATCTGCGGGGACTTGCAGGATGCGCTCGACGTCCCGGCGGGTGGCCTCGGACACCACGCAGATGTGGTCGGCTTTCCCTACGACCTTTCGACACAGGTCCAGGAAAGCCCGCTTGTCGTCTGTCGTCACATAGGGAAGGCGCAAGGGGATCAGGTCATGGAAGGTGTAGATGTTGGGCATCCCGCGCGCGAACACCGGCAGGGGGCAGGTCCAGTGCATGAGGTCGGGGCGGGACCCGTCTGACCTCGGAAACGAGAGGGGAGTCATGACGCGGTGTCGTTGGAATGCGCGATGAGCCAGCGGAAACAAGGACGGAGACGTCCAGAAATCTCTGGCCTTGGGCTTGCTTCGTCCGGGCCAAACGACATGGTCCGCAGCGCCTAGGGGAACGGCCGTGCGACCAAAGCGCATAGTTGCGGTGCGAAATTTGCGAACTGCCTTGTCTCTGCGGGACGGCTTTCGCCGAATGCCGTCCAATAGCGCGGCTTCCTGAATCACTGGATCGGAACTGGAATTTCCGTTCGGTCCATAGAGGACTGCGGTTTCAAGCTCGATAAGGTTGATGTTGTCTAGAAGATTGCGTCCATAGGTGGCGATGCCAGTGCCTTTGGGAAGCGCCAAGTTGAAGCCGTCGATGCAGATTTGGGTCATAGAGGCTTCACTGATTGATCTTGGGAGTACAAGGGTTTGAGCGGCGGTTCGTTTTATCGTCTGCGACGAATAATTAGGCCATATGACGTGGTGGTGAAGCCCCATAGCGCCATCTTGAGATGCGGATAGGGCCTGTAGGGGGGGACGTCTATGAAACGATCAATGGGGTGATCCCCGACATCGAAGTCAAGAGGAGCCAATGTGTGACCGTTATTGTTCAATCTCTTCGCAAGTTCCTCGAAGTCTCTTTTTCGAAACAGTACTGTTCCTCTATTGTCCACCGTTTCGTCGTTAGATGAAACATTGAATTCCGTGGTGTGAATAGCTAATCCTCCCGGCCTGAGGCACTCGACTGAGCGTTCGATGAACGCTAGGCCTTTCTCTATGGAGCCGAGGTGTTCTAGTGCACAGGCTGACCAGCAGAAATCGAACCCTGATAAATCATCTGGCACATGATTCATGTCACATGTTTGAAAGGTGACGTGACGGTCAAAGAGTTCATCGGAGCAGAGGCTCGGCTTGCGTAGGGCTGTCGTCCCGACCGCGTGCTGATTGCTGGCTGACCAGCCCATGGATTCTGCGTCCAAGCCATCCATGTCCGTCGCGGTGATTTCGCATCCCTCGGACGCAAAAAAGGCGCTTAGCGGTTCGCTGCCGACGCCGAAGCCTAACCCTCGCGCGCCTTGCTGGAGTGCTCCACGCTCAGATAGCGCCTGGCAAATAAAAACAAATTCCCAGAGCTTGCGATGGTAGCGTAGCGGTTGCCGTAACACGCCTGCCCAATACGCGAAGTAGGGAGCGTCGAAACTGTCTTGTCGGCATGGCGTAGAGCGCGGAAAGGCCGCTAGAGCGGCGGCGCCGTCCACCATCACGGGGCGTCCCTCCCAGAGGGCGCGTGGAGGAAGTGCGAGAGCTTCATAGAGCAGGCGGGTTTCTCGCCGATGCTCTTCTAGAGACGCAGCGATCTTATTCAACTGTGCCGGCATTTTACGCAGCCGTTCCCATAGAAGCGATGAGGAACGCATGCTTTCACGGATTTTTCCGATCGGGTCGCTCAAAACGCCTCCTCATAATGTGGTAGAATTCGCGGTGCGTACCCAATTTTCTTTCTCAAGTCTCCGTGCGCTGCTCAGGCGGATTCAGTATGGGGTTGCTTGACGCGGCCAACCGCCCGCGCGGCTGAGGGCGCTGGGGTTGGGCTTGCCGATCTGGCCGCCGATCCAGCGCGCCGTAGCGATAAGGGCGTCCAGGTCGTAGCCGGTCGAATAGCCCGCGCGCTCCAGCATGTAGACCAGATCCTCGGTGGCGATGTTGCCGGTCGCGCCAGGGGCGAAGGGGCAGCCGCCGATGCCGCCGACCGAGGCGTCCAGCACGTCCACGCCCGCCTCGACGCCCGCATAGGCGTTGGCGAGGCCCGTGTTGCGGGTGTCGTGGAAATGCAGGCGCAACGTGGCGTCAGGCGCGGCCTGACGGGCGGCCTCGACCTTTTTCGTCACGCTCCACGGATCGCCGACGCCGATGGTGTCGGCCAGGGCGATCTCCTCGACGCCAAGCGCCGCGATGCGGGCGACCAGGTCGCTGACCTGCTGCACCGAAACCTCGCCGTCGAAGGGGCAGCCCCAGACGCAGGACAGGGTGGCCGACAGTCTGGGCGTCGCGCCCGGCGCGCCCTCTATGCTGCTTGGGGCATTGGCGCGGCCCGCCACGATCTCGGACAGCATCTGCACCTGCTGGTCGATGCTGAGGCCCTGGTTCTTCAGGCCGAAGCCGTCGGTGGCGGACATGGCGACGTTGACCTCGTCCACCGCCGTGCCCAGCGCGCGGTCGTAGCCCTTGCCGTTCAAAACAAGGCCGATGCGGCTGCGGCCCTCAGTGCGGGGCAGGGCGGCCATAACCTCTTCGGCGTCCGCCATCTGGGGCACGTATTTGGGGTGGACGAAGCTGACGGCCTCGATGCGCCTGGCTCCCGCCGCCTCGAGTCGCTGGACGAAGTCGGCGCGGACGGCGGGCTTCAGCACCGTCTTCTCGTTCTGCAGGCCGTCGCGCGGGCCGACCTCGACGATCTGGATGAAGCGGCTCATCGGGCGATGCTCCTTTGGCCGGGCCCGGCCGGGGCGTAGACGGTCAGGCGCACGTCGTCGCCCGAGGAGTAGTTGTGGCCGCTGACCACGCCGACGGCCCGCCCGGCGGCGCCCAGGTCGGCCAGGGAGCGGCGGAAGGCTTCGTCGTCCCGGGCTTCGACGATGGCCGGGCGGCCTTCCGCCAGGGCGCGGGCGGCGCCCGCGCCGTCGGTCAGCTGGGTGTCCTTGCCGGTCAGGAAGACGAAGCTGGGCTCATGGAAGGTGGTGATGGCCACCGGCCCCGGATAGCGGCCCTGGGCGGGGTTCAGCTCGGCCGAGTCCAGCGTCTGCACCAGGCGCGGCGCGATCGACAGGGGGCGCAACTGCCGGATGGTCCCGGCCAGGCCCGCGTGGGCCAGAACGCCGAAGACGACGGCGATCAGCACCCCGGTGATCGCCGCGCGGTTGACCAGCAGGAACCCGCCCACGGCGGCGGCCATGACGGCGAAGACGATGGTGACCGTAGCCCAGGTCTGGGCGGTCGAGCGGCCGAACTCGGTCAGGCCGTAGACGGTGATCAGGCAGATGACCACGGCGGCGAACAGGCCCAGCAAGGCGCCGGTGACGCGTGAGATCTTGCCGATCGGCTGGGTCAGGGCGGCGGCGGCCAGGAGGGCGATCGCCCCGAAGGTCGGCAGGGTGTAGTGCCACAGCTTGGTCGGCGCCAGTTCGAACATCAGCCAGGCTGGGACCAGCCAGCAGACGGCGAAGCGGATCGCGGGCTCGGCCCGGCGATGCCAGCCCGTCGACAGGGCGGCGGGCAGCATCAGGGTGACGGGGAACAACAGCAGCGGCGACAGCAGCACATACATGCCGGGAAAGCCGCCGTGACTTTCATGGGCGCCTGCGATCTTGGGCGCCAGATCGCCGCCGATGGCCTCGCGCCAGAAGCCGCCGTCGGTGGCGATGGTGATGGCGATGGCCCACGGCCCGACCAGCAGCGCCACCAGCGGCAGACCCCAGCCCCAGCCGAGCTGGCCCAGCCACTTGATGTTCCGGTCCCAGATCGACAGGGCGATGATCGTCAGGGCCACGACCAGCAGGCCGATGGGCCCCTTGATCAGGATGGACAGGCCGATGCCCACCCAGAACAGCAGCTTGTGCAGCCGGTTCGCCTTCTCGCCCGCTCGCGTCGCCATATAGATGCGCGCCAGCGCCGCCATCGACAGGGTGGTCAGACCCGCCAGCATGGCGTCGGTCTTGGCGATGCCCGCCTCGGTCGACAGCAGGAAGGTCGCGCCCAGCATGACGCCGGCCAGGAAGCCCGCCCGCTGGCCGAACAGGGCGGCGCCCGCCCAGGCCGCGGCCCAGGCCGCCAGCATGGCGCCCAGCAGCGACGGCAGGCGATAGGGCTGGATGTTGCGGTCCTCGACGTCCGAGGTCGCGGCCACGGCCGCCGCCTGCATCCAGTAGATGCCGATGGGCTTCTTCCAGCGCGGATCGTCCTGGAAGCGGATGTCGACATAGTCGCCGCCCTCCAGCATCTGGGCGGTGGCCTGGGCGAAACGGCTCTCGTCCCGATCCAGCGGGGGCAGCAGCAGCAGGCCGGGCAGGCCGGCGATCAGGGCCAGCAGGGCCGCAAGGACAGGGCCGCGCCAGCCGGCGATGTAGCGATCCAGGTTCGGGCGGTTCATGCCGCTGTCGTATCACGCCGGGTGCGGCCCCCGGAAGCTTCACCTTCCTCATCGCTTGTGGACGCGCCGTTTCGCCCAGGCGCGGCCTGCGCTAAAGAGCGTCGATGATCGACCGCTCCGCTTCCTCGCCCGACATTTCCGTCGTCGTGCCCGTGCATGACGAATCCGGCGCCGCCGTGCCCCTGGCGCGCGAGATCGCCGAGGCCTTCGCCGGGCGGTCCTATGAGATGATCTTCGTCAACGACGCCAGCCGGGATTCGACCCTGGCAGAGCTGCAGGCGGCGATGGCGGAACTGCCCGCCCTGCGGGTGCTGTCGCACGGAACCAATGCGGGGCAGAGCCGGGCGGTGCGCACCGGCGTCCTGGCCGCGCGGGCGCCGATCGTGGTGACCCTGGACGGCGACGGCCAGAACCCGCCCGCCGACGCGCCGCGCCTGGTCGACGCGCTCCTGGCGGCCCCGCCCAGCGTCGCCCTGGTCGGCGGGGTGCGCGCCAAGCGCCAGGACAGCACCGCCAAGCGTCAGGCGTCGCTATGGGCCAACCGCATCCGCAAGAAGCTGCTGGGCGACGACGCCGACGACACCGGCTGCGGGCTGAAGGCGTTTCGCCGCGACGTCTTCCTGCGCCTGCCCTACTTCGATCACATCCACCGCTACCTGCCCGCCCTGATGATCCGCGAGGGGTATGAGAACCGCTACCTCGACGTCGATCACCGCCACCGCGAGACGGGCCGGTCGAAATACACCAACTGGGGCCGGCTGCGGGCGTCCTTCTCGGACCTGCTGGGCGTGATGTGGCTGAAGTCCCGCTCGCGGCGTCCGGGCGCGGTGACGGAGTTCTGAGGTCTAAAATTCCGCTCATCCCGGCGGACGCCGGGAACCAGTGCTTTTGGCTACACGCGCCGACATCTGCCGCCGAGTTTGGGGCTCTTACTGGATCCCGGCGTCCGCCGGGATGAGCGGGGTATGGCAGGTACGCCCTAGCTGAACGCCAGAAAGATCACGGCCACCACGGTCACGTCGAACAGGCGGGAGGCAAGGCTGAAAGCGGCGGGCATGGCGCGATCCGAAAGCGGTTGAGCCTTCGTCTACGCAAGTCGCGCGCCAGTCGCCCTCAGATCTCGGTCTTGCGCGACCGTCCGGGCGAGGGGCGCCGATCGTGCCGCCCCGAATATTCCCGGCCCAGATAGGTGGTGCGCGCCGCATCCAGCACCGGGGCGCCGCCCTTCAACCCGCGCTTCTGCCCCGACTGGCCCAGCACCTGGGCGGCGAAGGCCGCGGGCGGCGGAGGCGGGGTGACGGCAGGCTTTGCCGGGGAGGCGGCAGGATCGGCCGCCTCGTCCGACGTCTCGGCCTCGGTCGGGACCAGGGCGCGGGCGCGCCGCCGCTCGCGACGGCGACGGTCGCCCTCGCGGCGGTCGTCCACGACGGGATCGTTCAGCGGCCCCGCCGCGCCGATGGGACGGATCTCGTCCGTCACGGGCGGCCTCAGCCCTTGGACTGGGCGAGGCGGTCGATCTGGGCCCGCATCTCGTCCATCTGGCGACGCATCTCGTCCAGGGCCGCCCCGTCCTTCGCCGGTTCGGCCTTGGCCTCGGCGGCTGCAGGCGTCTCGGCCGCTTCGCCTTCGGGGCGGCCGTAGGCGAAGCCGGGGAACATCCGCATGGCGCGCTCGAACATGGCCATGTTCTGGCGCACGGCCTCTTCCATCAGATTGCCGCCGGGCGCCGAGGCGAAGGCGCGCGTGAACTGGCCGCGCAACTGCTCCTGCTGACGGGTGAAGCTGTCCAGCGACATCTCTAGATACGACGGCAGCACGCCCTGCATGGAGTTGCCGTAGAAGCCGATCAACTGACGCAGGAACTGCACCGGCAGCAGGGCCTCGCCCCGGCTCTCCTCCTCGAAGATGATCTGGGTCAGGATCTGGCGCGTCAGATCGTCATTGGTCTTGGCGTCGTAGACGGTGAACTCCACGCCCTCGCGCACCATGCGGGCCAGATCATCCAGCGTCACATAGGCGCTGGTGGCGGTGTTGTAGAGCCGCCGGTTCGCATACTTCTTGATGACGACCATGCCGTCACGGGTTTTTCCGCCCTCGGATTTCTTGTCGGTCACGCTTGTTCTCGCGATGTTGCAACGCCCAAGCATCCCGCATTGCGCGCGCGAAGGCGAGTCCTCCTTAACATGCCAACTAAGGCGTTGCGCCTGATGACGCCGATGGATAGGCACAAAGGTCTTAGAGATCTGCCGTTCGGCTCCGAGGAATTGTTGACTATGAAGCGTGGCGCAGTGCTCGTGGCTGGCGGGGCGGGTTACATCGGGTCCCACGTCTGCAAGGCCTTGGCTAATGAAGGCTATCTGCCGATCACGGTGGATGACCTTTCCAGCGGCCATGCCGCAGCGGTTAAATGGGGGCCGCTCGTCCAGGCGGACATCTCGCATGCGGAGGCAATGAGCCAGACTATTCGCGAACATCGGCCGATCGGCGCACTACACTTCGCCGCCAAAAGCCTTGTTGGCGAGTCGGTTCAAAAACCTCTGAAATATTTTCGAGAGAACGTAGGAAAGGGCGTGGCCTTCCTGGAAACGCTTCAGGATGGCGGCGTCGCTAACGTTCTGTTTTCGTCCACGGCGGCGGTCTATGGGGAGCCATCAGAAGCACGCGCCATTCGTGAAGATGACGCAACCCGTCCAATCAATCCTTATGGGGCCAGCAAACTCGCCTTCGAGGAAGCCTTGCGGGGCGCGGCGCGTGCTACGGGAAACCGTTGCGCCATATTGCGGTATTTCAATGCAGCGGGCGCTGATTCGGATGGCGAACTCGGCGAGGACCATGATCCTGAGACCCATCTGATTCCCTTAGTCATACGCGCGTCGCGGGGGGAGACGCCGCCTTTGACTGTGTTTGGCGATGATTACGACACGCGTGATGGAACTCCCATTCGCGACTACGTTCATGTCGAGGATCTGGCGCGCGCTCATATCTTGGTTCTGGAGCGCATGCTCCAAGGAGAAAGCGACTTGGTCTTGAATGCCGGGGGAGGGGAGGGGCGAACGGTGAAGGAGGTGTTGCTCACTGCGGGTGAATGCTTGGGAGGACCTACGCCTGCGGTCATTGGCCCTCGCCGCGCCGGCGATCCACCTGTTCTCGTGGCGGACACGAGTCGTTTGAACGCCCTGGGCTGGACGCCGCGTAAATCCTTGCGGGACATGATCACCAGCGCCGCTGCCTGGCGAGCCAAGACCACTTCCGTTTAAGCGTTCACCAGCACCACGCCGATCAGCACGGCGGCCCAGTGCACCCCGGCCCCCGTGACGACGAAGCCGTGCCAGATGGCCCGGCGGAACCTGACCTTCTGGCGGATGAAGACGAAGACGCCGGCCGTGTAGATCAGCCCGCCCGCCACCAGCAGGCCTAGGGCCAGCGGATGCACCGTCTCGATCATCGGCTTCAGCGCGAACACCGCCACCCAGCCGAACAGGACGTAGATCACGCTCCAGAAGGCGTCGGACAGGCGCGGCGCCAGCATCTTCACCCCCGCGCCGACGACGGCCATGGTCCACACCGCCAGGGTGAAGCCCACGGACCATGCCCCCTCGAAGCGCACGGTCGTAAAGGGCGTGTAGCTGCCCGCGATCATCAGGAAGATGGCCGCCTCGTCCAACCGCCGCAGCACCGGCCGCGCCGCACACGGATGGGTCAGGTTGTAGATGGTCGAGGCCGTCAGCATGGCCACCAGACACAGGGCGTAGATGGCCGTCGAGACCGCCGCGCCCACCCCCGCATAGACGCCGGCCAGCACCGCCAGCACCACGCCTCCCGCCGCCGCCAGGGCCAGACCCACGGCGTGCACCCACAGATCGGCCAGCCGCTCGGCCCGCGTCTGATAGTGTTCGATCATGTCCAGATCGTCGGGGGTGCAGATGCGGCGGGCCAGACGTTTCAGCATGTGGGGGCTTTCGGCAAGGTCGCGTCTCCTTCTTCTTCTGAAAGCGCGGCTGCGGGCATCGTTCCCAGCGGATGCTGCGGCGCGGCGATGACGTTTTGCTGATTGCTGCATCGCAACAGGTGACGAGCGCCTGTGAATGCGGCACAACCTCGCGCAAAGAATTTCTCCAGGGAGTGAATAAAAATGACCGACGTCGTCATCGTCTCCGCCGCCCGCACGCCGGTCGGCTCCTTCCTCGGCGCCCTGTCGACCCTTCCGGCCTCCAAGCTGGGCGAGGTCGCCATCAAGGCGGCGCTGGAGCGCGCGGGCGTGGCCGCCGCTGATGTGGACGAGGTGATCCTGGGCCAGGTGCTGCAGGCGGGCGCAGGCCAGGGCCCGGCGCGTCAGGCCGCCATCGGCGCGGGCCTCGCCAATGAAACCCCGGCCTGGAGCCTGAACCAGCTGTGCGGTTCGGGCCTGCGCGCTGTGGCTCTGGCCTATCAGCAGATCGTTCAGGGCGACGCCAAGATCGTCGTCGCCGGCGGTCAGGAAAGCATGAGCCAGTCGCCGCACACGGCCCAACTGCGCAACGGCCAGAAGATGGGCGAACTGGCCTTCAAGGACAGCATGCTGCAGGACGGCCTGATCGACGCCTTCCACGGCTATCACATGGGCCAGACGGCCGAGAACATCGCCGCCAAATGGTCGATCGACCGCGCCTCGCAGGACGCCTTCGCCGTCGCCTCGCAGAACAAGGCCGAGGCCGCCCAGAAGGCGGGCAAGTTCGCCGACGAAATCGTCCCCGTCACCATTTCGACCCGCAAGGGCGACGTGGTCGTGGATCAGGACGAATACATCCGCCACGGCGCGACCCTCGAGGCGATGGAGAAGCTGAAGCCCGCCTTCGTCAAGGACGGCACGGTGACGGCGGCCAACGCCTCGGGCATCAACGACGGCGCCGCCGCTCTGGTGCTGATGTCGGCCGACGAAGCCAAGGCGCGCGGGCTTGAGCCGTTGGCCCGCATCGCGTCGTGGGCCACGGCGGGCGTCGACCCGGCCATCATGGGCACGGGCCCGATCCCGGCCTCGAAGAAGGCGCTGGAGAAGGCGGGCTGGACCGTCGCCGATCTGGACCTGATCGAATCCAACGAGGCCTTCGCCGCCCAGTCGCTGTGCGTGGTCAAGGAGCTGGGCCTCGACCCGGCCAAGGTCAACGTCAACGGCGGCGCCATCGCCATCGGCCACCCGGTCGGCGCCTCGGGCGCGCGCATCCTGACCACCCTGCTGCACGAGATGAAGCGCTCGGGCGCCAAGAAGGGTCTGGCGACCCTGTGCATCGGCGGCGGCATGGGCGTGGCGACGTGCGTCGAGCGCTAAGCGCGAAGCCGCCGCTGAAACGACAAAGGCCGGCGAGCGATCGCCGGCCTTTTTGTTGTGTCCTTAATCCCCGCTCATCCCGGCGGACGCCGGGACCCAGTGCTTTGGCCTCATGCTCTTCTTCTAAGGCTTGGCTCCCTTGGGAGTTTTAGCGTTGGTTGACGCGCGCGTTGCTCTCACTGGATCCCGGCGTCCGCCGGGATGAGCGGGAGGTGAGGGTTCAAAACCCCCGCCGCCAGCTGCCCAGCAGGGCATAGCCGGTCGGGGCGCCCGCGCGGTGTTGCTCTTCGCGACTGGCGACGGCCTCCAGTTGCAGCCACGACCCGCCGGGCAGGGCGTGCAGGCTGCGGACGCTGAAGTCGATCTGCCGCCCTGACGGCGCGGCTGAGAAGCGCCGCTCCGAGAAGGTCACCGGATCGAAGTAGTCCAGCGGCGCGTCGGCCAGATAGGCGCTGAACGTCCCGTCCTCGATCCGCAGCGGCTGGGAGATCTCCCACGTCAGGCTGCGGCAGCCCAAGGCCTTGGCGAAGGACCACGTCGGACAGGCCGATTGCAACGACGCCCGCCAGGTCGAGCTGAGCGCCGGGGCCGACAGGTGCAGGAACCGCCCCTCCAGTTCGGTGCGGCCGAAACCCGCCTCGCCCGACAGGGTGAAGCCGCGCCCCAAGTCCACATCCGCCCCGACCGCCGCAAAGCGGGTACGCGAGGGCAGGGCGAAGTCCGACTGCGTCGGCAGATAGGCCCCCAGCGGCCCCATCCGCTCGTCCAGCGCGCCCAGACTGAACGAAAGGCCGCCGTTCTCGGCGCGCCAGTCCAGCCCGGCGCGGGCGTAGGTCGAGGCGTCTCGCTCGACCGGACGTAAGGGAGCGCGTCGGTCGCCGGACCCGCTCTCGGCGCTGAAGGTCAGGGCGCCGAAGTTCAGGGCCCCGCGCAGGGCGTGATCCGCCTGGCTCAAGGCCACGAAGCCGTCGCCGGAGCCGCTGCGGAACGGCGAGCGCGCCCCGCCCTGGCCCTGCCACGCCGCGAATGACAGCCGCCCGGCTTGAACGTCGAACAGGGCCTCGCTGCGGGGTTCATCCCCCAGCCACGGCGCGTCATAGGGGCTGTAGCGGGCGACGACCGGCTCGGGCAGTTCGACCGGCACAGCGGCGGCCAGAGACAGTCGCGTCCCGCCCGGCGTATCCATCGACACCTGCGACTGGCGCATGGGCGTCGGCGTCTCGGGCTGCCAGCTGCGGCGCGGCGCGGGGCGATAGGCGTCGCCCAGGTCGACCCGGAACAGCCGCTCATACTCGTCATAGGCGATAGTGCTCAGCGCCCCGGTGCGGCCCATTGCGTCCCCGAACGGCCCGCCGACATAGGCGCCGGGCGCCACGGCGATGTTCACGGGCGCCCCCGCCGCCATGGGTGAAGCTGTCACGCCGACTGGCCGGAAGGCGTTTATGATGTCCAGCCTCCCCCGGCCCATGACGGGATCGGGCCCTCCCACCGGCATGTCCATGGCGGTGCGCAGAAGGATGTCTATCGCCTCCTTGCCGGTGATGTTGGGGAAGGCTTCGAGCAGCAGGGCCAGCGCCGCCGCCACGGCTGGAGAGGCGAGGGAGGTGCCGCTGGCGCGCCAGCAGCCGTCATCCTCGCAACCGACGATGATGTCGGCGCCCGGCGCAATCAGGAAGGCGTTGCGCGACACCCCGGCGCGGTTGGAGAAGTCGGTAATTTGCCAGTTCTGGTCATAAGCCCCGACGACGATGATCGACCCGGCGAAGCGTGGGTCGCTGGCGTAGCGGCCGGGCCATTCAGGGTTTTCACCGCCCTCGTTTCCCGAAGCGATGGCGAAGACGACCCCCGCCTGGGTCGCGCGCAGGAGGGCGTCCTCGAAATCCCTGCCCAGGGGCGTTTCGCCGCCGATCGACAGGTTGATCACTCTGGCCCCGTTCCGCACGGCGTAGTCCAGCGAGCGCGCGAGATCGCTGGACTTGAAGCAGGCCTTGTCCTCGGGATCCTGGCAGTCGCTGACGTCGGCGCGGATCGACAGGATGGTCGAGTTGAAGGCGATGCCGATGGTGCCGAAGCCGTTGTAGGGCGCGGCGATGACGCTGGCGACGTTCGTACCGTGATCGCTCTCGCCCCTCAGCTGATTCCGACCGGGAATGATGTCTGTGGACAGGGGCGAGACGTTACTTCCCAGATCCTGGTGGGCTGTGCTCATGCCGGTATCGACGACGGCGACGGTGACGCCCTTGCCTGTGGCTCCGGTCTGCCAGGCGGCGCCCGCGCCCGTGCTGTCCAGCCCCCAATTCCGCTGATACTCGGCCGTTCCGTAATCCGGCATTCCGTCGAGGGGCGGGTAGACCGGCGGTGGCGGTGGCGGCGGTGGCGGGGGGGGAGGCGGTGGCGGCGGGGGCGTCACGATCCCTCCGCCCCCTCCGCCCCCGCCGCCGCCACAGGCGGCCAGGGGGAAGGCCAGCAGGCTCAAGGCTCCGATCGACACCGCCGCCCGACGCCAGCGCAACCGTTTCATCTCTCTCGCCTCCTCCCGATTCCTGAGGCGCATTAGGCCCTTGGGCGATCAGGAAGGCGAGTGAAAAAACGCTGTGCCGTCAGTCGCGCAGCAGTTCATTCACGCCGGTCTTGGCGCGGGTCTGGGCGTCGACGCGCTTGACGATGACGGCGCAATACAGGCTGGGGCCGCCGTTAGGGTCGGGCAGGGCGCCCGGCACGACGACAGAGTAAGCCGGGACCTCGCCGCGGAAGATCTCGCCGGTCGCCCGGTCGACGATCTTGGTCGAGGCGGACAGATAGACGCCCATGGCCAGGACCGCGCCCTCGCGCACGATGACGCCCTCGGCCACCTCGGCGCGGGCGCCGATGAAGCAGCCGTCTTCGATGATGGTCGGATTGGCCTGCAGCGGCTCCAGCACGCCGCCGATGCCGGCGCCGCCCGACAGGTGGACGTTCTTGCCGATTTGGGCGCACGAACCGACCGTGGCCCAGGCGTCGACCATCGAGCCTTCATCGACATAGGCGCCGATGTTCACGAACGACGGCATCAGCACCACGTTCTTGCCGACATAGGCGCCGCGACGGACGACGGCGCCCGGCACCGAGCGGAATCCGGCGGCCTGATAATCGGCGGCGCTCCAGTCGCCGAACTTGTTGGGCACCTTGTCCCAGAAGGGGCCGATTCCCGCCGGGTGATCGGCCGACAGCGGCAGGGTCGGGGCGTGGCCGGCGCGCATGATGACGTTGTCGTTCAGGCGGAAGGACAGCAGCACCGCCTTCTTCAGCCACTGGTGCGTGCTCCACACGCCGTTCTCGCCGCGCGAGGCGACGCGCGCTTGGCCGGAATCCAGCAGGGCCAGGGCGGTGTCGACGGCGTCGCGCACCTCGCCGCGCGTGGCGGGCGAGACCTCGGCGCGGGCTTCCCAGGCGGCCTCGATGACGGATTCCAGGTGGGTCAGGTCGGTCATTGCGGATCTCCGTCCAGCATGGCGGTGGTCAGGAAGGGGCCGAGGGAGGCGGCCCGGTGTTGGATGTGGTCGCCCTCGGCGGTGAAGGCCTTGGGGCCGACCAGCACGGTGGTCATGCCCAGGTCGCGCGCCGGCTCCAGGTTCTTGGGCGTGTCCTCGAAGAAGCAGGCGGTCGCCGGATCAACGCCGAAGCGCGCCAGCATCTTGTGGAAGGTGCGCGGGTCCGGCTTGGGGATCAGGTCGGCGTCCTCCAACGCGAACACTCCGTCGAAGAAGGGCGTCAGCTCCAGCTTCTCCATCACCCTTCTGGCGTGACCGGCCGAGCCGTTGGTGAAGATCAGACGCGGGCCGTTCAACCGCGCCAGCGCCGCGTGCAGGCCGGGATCGGGCGCCAGCACGTCCAGCGGCACGTCGTGGACCTCGGCCAGGAAGTGATGCGGGTCGATCTCATAGTGCATCATCAGCCCGGCGAGGGAGGTGCCGTAGTCGTGCAGATAGCCGCGCTGCACCGACAGGGCCTCGGCCGATTCCAGACCGGACGTCCGCACGACGTACTGATTGATGCGCTGCTCCACCTGACGCAGGAACTGCGTCTCGGGCGGATACAGGGTGTTGTCCAGGTCGAAGACCCAGGACCGGACATGACGCAGGTCTGCGGCGATCTCCGTCGAGGCGGAGTCCGGCCGGGCGGTTTCGGGCGCCGTCTTCGACGCCGAACCCGTCACTTCCTTTTGACCAGGGTGCCGGCGCCGTGCTCGGTGAACAGTTCGACCAGCATGGCGTGCGGCCGGCGCCCGTCCAGGATGACCACGGCCTCGACGCCCGCGCGGACGGCGGCCATGGCCGTCTCCAGCTTGGGAATCATGCCGCCGGTGGCGACGCCCGCGTCGATCAGGCCTTGCGCCTCGTCCAGCGTCATCTGGCGGATGATCTCGCCGTCGGCGCCCTTGACCCCCGGCACGTCGGTCAGCAGCAGCATCCGCTTGGCGTGCAGGGCGCCCGCGACGGCCCCGGCCACGGTGTCGGCGTTGACGTTATAGGTCTGGCCGTCCTCGGCCACGCCGATGGGGGCGATGACCGGCACCCAGTCCTCGGTCTCCGAGGCGATCAGGCCCTTGATCAGCTTGGGATCGACCTTGGTCGGTTCGCCGACGAAGCCCAGATCGACCTCATGCTCGATCATGCTGTCGGGGTCGCGCTTGGTGCGGCGCGTCTTCTCGACGGTCAGCAGGCCCGCGTCCTTGCCCGACAGGCCGACGCCGCGCACGTCGGCTTCCTTGCCGGCGACGGTGATCCAGTGGGCGATCTCTTTGTTCACGGCGCCGGACAGGACCATCTCGGCCACCGTCATGGTGTCCCTGTCCGTCACGCGCAGGCCGTCGACGAAGGCCGACTTCACCCCCGCCTTGTCCAGCATGGCGCTGATCTGAGGGCCGCCGCCGTGAACGACGACGGGGTTCACCCCCATCAGCTTCAGCAGCACCACGTCCGCGGCGAACTGCTTCGCCACGGCGCTCTCGCCCATGGCGTGGCCGCCGTATTTGATGACCACGGTCTCGCGGTCATAAACCTGGATATAGGGCAGGGCCTCGGCGAGCGTCTTCGCCGTCTCCCAGCCGCGTTCCTCGGATTGCCGATCAGTCTCTATCATCGTGCGCGCTCGATAGCGGCCAAGGGCGCGGGAGTCACGCCCGAAGGGCGGACGATCGTTCGAACCATTTGCATCCCGCGTATGGTTTTCGACGCCAACTGGGATATCCAGCACGGATGCGCCTTTTTCCAGTGATCATGTGCGGTGGTTCCGGGACGCGCCTCTGGCCCGCGTCGCGCCCGTCGCGCCCGAAGCAGTTCATTCCCCTGGCGGGCAATCGATCGCCCTTCCAGGAGGCCGTCGCGCGGGTGGCGCCCCTGGCGGCCGACGGCGGTCGGATCGTGGTCATCGGCGGCGCGCTCCATCGTCGCGCCATTCTCGAGCAGCTTCTGGAGATCGGCGTCGAGGCGGCCGTGCTGCTGGAGCCTGAAAGCCGGGACTCGGCGGCGGCGATGGCGGCCGCGGCGCACTGGACCCTGGCGCAGGAGCCGACGGCGGTGAACGTCTTCCTGGCCTCGGACCATCACGTGCCGGATCACGCGGCCTTTCGCGAGGCCGTGCTCAAGGCGGCCAAGGCCGCCGAGACCGGGCGGATCGTCACCCTGGGCGTGCGCCCGACCGAACCCTCCGAAGCCTACGGCTACATCAAGCCCCTGACGGCCGGCCTGTCCCCCGTCGAGGCCTTCATCGAAAAGCCCAGCCGCGACCTGGCCGAGCGCTATATCGGCGAGGGGTTCCTCTGGAACAGCGGCAATTTCATCGCCCGCGCCGACGTGCTTGCGGTGGAGTTGAAACGGTTCGCTCCGGGGGTCGAAGCGGCGGCCCGGACGGCGCTGCAGCCGGTGCTTGAGGGCGGGGACATCCTGCTGGGCGCGGCCTTCCGGGAGGCGCCGAGAATCTCCATCGACTATGCGGTCATGGAACGGACGGAGCTGGCCTCGGTGCTGGCGGTCGATTTCAAATGGTCCGACCTGGGGGCATGGGACGCGATCGCGGCCAGCGGCGAGGGGGAGATCGGCGGCCATATCTTCGAGGACGCCGAAGGCTGTATGGCGCGCGCGCCTGACGGCATGATCGTGGCGGCGCTGGGAGTCAGAAACCTGGCCATCGTCGCGGAGCGGGACGCGGTGCTCGTCTGCGATCTGAGCCGGACCCAGGAGGTGAAGAAGATCGTGGAGCGCGTCCGGCTCTCCTCGCCGCAGCACATGGATTTTCATCAACCTCCGGAAGAGGACCTGCACGAGGGTTTTTCGCGCCTGCGTGATTGGCTTCGCCTTCGGGCGCTGCCGCTCTGGGCGACGGTGGGGCGCACCGAGGACGGAGACTTCTGTGAACTGATCAGCCTCGAGGGGCGCCGGGTCCCGGCGCCGATGAACCCGCAGGTGCAGGCCCGGCAGGCGGCGGCCTTCGCCTTGGCCGGGCGACTGGGCTGGGAAGGGCCGTGGCGCGCGCTCGTCACGGGATCGCTGGATCGCCTGGAGGGCGGGGCGGCGGCGCTGTCGGCCTGGGCGGTTGCGGCGAAGGCGGGGCTGGAGCCTTCGATCATGCAGGAGCGGGCGGCGGCTCTGCGGGATGATCTGATCCGAGACGCGACCCTGTCCGACCGCGTCAGGGGGCGGCTGGACATGTTGAAGGCCTGTCTCGACTGGTCGGAAGCGACGACCGACCCGGCATGGCCTGAAGCGGTGGGGCTTCTGGCGACCTCGGTCGAGGCCGCGTTCGACGGCGGGACGGGCGCAGGGACCTCGTCCCCCGGCATGATGCTGGAAGCGGCGGGCCTTCTCGCCCGTTCGGGCGGCGATACGGCCAGGTCGGCTCTGATTCGCGGCCTCTACTCCAGAGGCGTCTCCGAAAAGGACGCCCTGGGTCTCGTTATTCTGGACGGAGCCGTCGAGGGCGGTCCGGGCCGGCCCCCGCGCGCCCGTCTCGAGGCGCAGATCGCGAGGCTGAAGGCCGCCACGGCGCTGGCGGAAGCGGGCGAGCCGCGATCGCGCAAGTTCTTCGCGGATGAAGCAGCGGCGGCTTTGCGAGCCGTCTGGCTTTATCTGACGCCTGAAGGCCTGTGGCGCGACAACCGACTAGAAGGCGGCGAGTTTATCGATGAAGCTGCAAATGCTCTGGCCTTATATAATCTGCTAGGCGCTTTTGAGCATTTGGCAGGCTCGGGAATTCTTAATTCCGAAGTCGAGACGAGCGCTATGCTTCGGTGAGCTCTTAACAAAATCTTACTTTGTGTAGCTTCAAGGCCACGGTGGTGTTGCAACCGGGCGCAATAGCTTAGTTTCCTGCTCGACCGGATAAGGCAGCGCTGTTATGCAGGCGACAGGCGATGCTCCGCGTCGTCCATTTGAAACAGATCTCGGAGGGCCGCATCACTATGCGTGTCAAGAGTTTGATCCTGGCGTCGAGCGCAGCGGCCGCCCTGGCCCTGTCCGCCGGCGCTGCATCGGCGGAGCCCGATGGCTGGTACGGCGCGATCGACGCCGGCTACCACATCATCGACGACATCAACACCGAAGCGTCGGCGACCGGCCACCATTGGAACTGGGAAGTCAACGACGGCTGGGCGGCGTTCGCTCGCCTGGGCTACCGTTTCAACCCGAACTGGCGCGTTGAACTCGAAGGCGGCTACCGCTCGGGCGACATCGGTCGCGTGCGCGCCGTCTCGGGCCCGAACGGCCTGTGCAACTCGACCCCGGCCACCGGTCCGTGCCACTCGCCGGAAGGCGACATCACGTCGACGACGCTGATGGCCAACGTCCTGTACGACTTCGGTTCGCCGGACTGGACCATTCGTCCGTTCGTCGGCCTGGGCGTCGGCGTGAACCGCGTCAATACCGACACCAACGGCTACCTGCGTC
>PJUB01000144.1_pt1 | contig 49464 bp, 44 predicted proteins | sample 1512141 | NCBI WGS metagenome assembly PJUB01 (sample SAMN08177677, study PRJNA422409) | Soil metagenome, whole genome shotgun sequencing project. | isolation source: Soil enriched on filter paper: alkali lignin treatment | place: USA: Madison | collected 2015-01-15 | reverse complement strand
GGCCCTGATTATTGCGATGCACCCATGAACACCAGCCTGTCATCGACTGTGCCTTTGGGCAGTCCCTTGTACGAGCAGGTCAAGCAAGCCGTGCTTGCCGCGCTGGCGCAAGGCGAATGGAAGCAGGGCGAGGCAATTCCCCCGGAAAAAAATCTGGCCGAGCGCTTTGGCGTGTCGATCGGCACGCTGCGCAAGGCCATCGACGAACTGGCCGCGGAGAACATCCTGGTCCGTCACCAGGGCCGGGGCACGTACGTGGCGGTGCACACGCGCAACCACCACTTCTTCAAGTTCTTCCGCATCCTGCGCCAGGACGGCAACAAGTCGTACCCCACGACCGAGCTGCTGCGTTTTCGCCGGGTCAAGGCATCGGCCGCGGCGCGCGAAAAGCTGGGCCTGGCTGCCGGCGCCTACGTGTTCGAATTTCTGAACATGCTGTCGCTGAACGGAGACGTGGTCATGATCGACGACATCTGCCTGCCCGAGTCGCGCTTTCCCGGCATGACCGAGGCGCACCTGCGCGAGCGTGCCAGCACCCTGTATGCGCTGTACCAGGACGTGTTCGGCGTCAACGTCATCGCCACCGACGAGCGCCTGCGCACCTGCCTGGCCGACCGCGCCCACGCGCGCTGGCTGGGCGTGGCCGAGGGCGCGCCCCTGCTCGAAATCCGCCGGGTGGCGTTCTCGTACAACCGCCAGCCGGTGGAATGGCGCATCTCGCGCGTGAACACCGAGCACTACGAATACCTGGGCCACGAGCCCTGGGAGGCAGGGGCCTGACCGCCTGTTCCTGTCGCCGCCCCACCCGCGTGGCGACGGCAGGGGCTTGCGGACCCGGCCGCAAGCAGTGCTAGAATTCCTGCCGCACTATCCTAATTTCGGCGCCGATTTGCCTGATCCGCTTGCGGGCGCCTTCCAATAAATCCAGCTAAAGAGGTCCGTATGACCACTCCTGCCCAACATTTGGCCGGTGATTCGGCCAGCGCCGCGCTTGCAGGCTCGCCTGCCACCGTCGCACCCGTCACGCAGTCCGACGCCGCTGATCCCGGTTCCGTCGGCCTGGTCGCCCCTATCTACCTGCGTTTCGATGAGCCACTGTCCCTGCTCAGCGGACAGTCGCTGGCCGCCTACGAACTGGCGGTCGAAACGTACGGCACCCTGAACGCCCAGCGCAGCAACGCCGTGCTGATCTGCCACGCCCTGAACGCCTCGCACCACGTGGCGGGCCAGGCGGCCGACGCGCCCAGCGACGTGGGCTGGTGGGACAACATGGTGGGGCCCGGCAAGCCGGTCGATACCAACGTGTTCTTCGTCATCGGCGTGAACAACCTGGGTTCGTGCTTCGGTTCGACCGGCCCGGCCAGCATCAACCCCGAGACCGGCAAGCCCTGGGGCGCCGCGTTCCCGGTGCTGACGGTGGAAGACTGGGTGCAGGCGCAGGCCCGGGTGGCCGACCACTTCGGCATCGAGCGCTTTGCCGCCGTGATGGGCGGTTCGCTGGGCGGCATGCAGGCGCTGAGCTGGGCCATCACCTTGCCCGACCGCGTGGCCAATTGCGTGGTCATTGCCAGCACGCCGCGCCTGTCGGCGCAGAACATCGGCTTTAACGAGGTGGCGCGCCGCGCCATCATCACCGACCCGGATTTCCACGGCGGCGACTACTACGCGCAAGACACCGTACCGCGCCGCGGCCTGTCGGTGGCGCGCATGATCGGCCACATCACCTACCTGTCCGACGACGACATGGCCGAGAAATTCGGCCGCGCCCAGCGCGAGCCGGCGGCGGACGGCGCCTACCATTACGGTTATGGCGTCGAGTTCGAGGTCGAATCGTACCTGCGCTACCAGGGCGAGAAATTCACCCGCTATTTCGATGCCAACACCTACCTGCTGATCACCCGCGCGCTGGACTATTTCGACCCGGCCCGCAAGACCGGCGGCGACCTGGCACGCGCCCTGGCGCCGGCCAAGGCCGACTTCCTGCTGGTGTCGTTCAGCACCGATTGGCGCTTTCCGCCGGAACGCTCGCGCGAGATCGTGCGGGCGTTGCTCAAGAACGCCAGCCCTGTCACCTACGCCGAGATCGACGCGCCGCACGGGCACGACGCCTTCCTGCTGGACGACGCGCGCTACCATGCCGTGGTTCGCGGCTATTACGAGCGCATCGCCCGCGAACTGGGCCTGGTCGACGCCGCTCAGATCGAAGGACGCCTCGCATGAACCCTGTCACCCCCCGTCCCGCCGTGGCCACGCTGCGGCCCGACCTGGCGCGCATCGCCAGCTGGATCGAGCCCGGCAGCCGCGTCCTGGACCTGGGCTGCGGCGACGGCGCGCTGCTGGCGCACCTGCGCGACCACCGCCAGGTGCGCGGCGCGGGCGTGGAGCTGGACGACACTTGCGTCATCGCCTGCGTCAAGCGCGGCGTGGAAGTGATCCAGCAGAACCTCGAAGACGGCCTGGCGCTGTTCGACGACAAGCAGTTCGACACCGTGGTGCTGTCGCAGACGCTGCAGTCCATGCACCGCACCGAACACATCCTGCGCGAAATGGCGCGGGTGGCGCGCCACGGCGTCGTGTCGTTTCCCAATTTCGGCTACTGGCCGCACGGCTGGATGATCCTGCGCGGCCGCATGCCGGTGACCGGCCAGATGCCCTACCAGTGGTACAACACGCCGAACATCCACCTGTGCACGCTGCGCGACTTCGAACAGCTGGCCGGTGACCTGGGGCTGCGCATCCTGGAGCGCGCCACGTTCAACGAAGGGCGCGAGATCAAGGCCTTTCCCAGCTGGCGCAGCACCCTGGCGGTGTACCGCTTCGCCTCTCCCTGACTTTCTGCAACGGCGGCTGACGGCCCGGGCGATCCGCGCCTAAAATGCCGCAAGCCCGCCGCGCACGCCTGTGCGCCGCGCCGGCCCGTTCCAGGAGACCGTCATTACCGCTGTATCCAACGTCTACACCAGCCCCCGCGTCGCACCCCTGCTGGTCCTGGGGTTTGCCAGCGGATTGCCGCTGGCCCTGACCAGCGGCACCTTGCAGGCGTGGGCCACCGTGGCCGGCGTGCCGTTGCAGCAGATCGGTTTCCTGACCCTGGTAGGCACCGCCTACACCCTGAAATTCCTGTGGGCCCCGCTGGTCGACCGCTACGTGCCGCCGTTGCTGGGCCGGCGCCGTGGCTGGATGCTGGTCACGCAGATCCTGCTGGGCCTGGCCATCATGGTCATGGGCACGCTGTCGCCGTCGTCGGCCTTGCAGACGCTGGCGCTGCTGGCGCTGCTGGTGGCGTTTCTTTCCGCCACCCAGGACATCGCCTTTGACGCCTACTGCACCGACGTGCTGCGCAAGGAAGAGCGGGGCGCGGGCGCGGCCATCAAGGTCATGGGCTACCGACTGGCCATGATCGTGTCGGGCGGGCTGGCGCTGATCATGGCGGATCAATGGATCGGCTGGGGCAATACCTACGTGGTGATGGGCGGCCTGATGCTGCTGTGCGCGCTGGCCACGTTGTGGGCGCCCGAGCCGGAACGCGTGGCCGTGGCGCCGCGCAGCCTGGGCGAGGCCGTGGCGGCGCCATTGCAGGAATTCTTCACCCGCCGCGGCGCCTTGATGGTGCTGCTGCTGATCGTGCTGTACAAGCTGGGCGACGCCTTTGCCGGTGCCTTGTCCACCACCTTCCTGATCCGTGGCGCGGGCTACACGCCCACCGAGGTTGGCGCGGTCAACAAAGTCATGGGCATGGCCGCCACCATCGTTGGCGCACTGGCCGGCGGCTTCATCATGTCGCGCTGGACGCTGTATCGGTCGCTGATGGTGTTCGGCCTGCTGCAGGCGGTGTCCAACCTGGGCTATTGGCTGATCGCCGTCAGCCCCAAGAGCATCTGGCTGATGGCCAGCGCGGTTGGCCTGGAAAACCTCTGCGGCGGGCTGGGCACGGCCTCGTTCGTGGGCCTGCTGATGGCCCTGTGCCGCCAGCGCTTTTCGGCCACGCAGTTCGCGCTCTTGTCGGCGCTGTCGGCCGTCGGCCGCACCTACCTCGCCGGACCGCTGACGCCGCCCCTGGTCGAGCACCTGGGCTGGCCCGGTTTCTTCCTGGTGACGGTCGTCATTGCGCTGCCCGGGCTGGTGCTGCTGCGCATGCTGCGCGGCAGCATCGAGGCCATGATCCAGAACGGGGACGCCTGAGTCCCCGCCCGGCGATTTATTCCTTATTCCTCGCCGGTCAGCCGCACGATCAGCACATCGCTGGGCAGGGCTTCCAGCAGCCGTTCGGCGACGCTGCCGATGGCCGTGCGCAAGAGGCCCGTGCGGCCATGGGTGCCCGTCACCACCAGGTCCGACCGATGGTTGAACGAGTATTCCGACAGCACGGTTTCCGGCTGGCCGCATTCCAGCACCACCTGGGGCGCCGCCACGTCCGCCAGTTCCGCCGTGTCGGCGATGAACTCGCGCGCACTTTGCTCGGCCGCCTTGTAGAAGCTGCGCGTCACGGCGTCGTCCGGCACGTTCTTGCCCTGGAACGGCACATCGTAGGCATGGAACAGCGTCAGGTTGGCGTCGGGCACGAGCTGCAGCGCGGCGCGCAGCGCCTGGCGCGAGCCGGGCGAAAAGTCGGTGGCGACCAGCACGTCGTGATATGGCTTGCGCGGGCGGGTCTTGACCACCAGCACAGGTTGGCGGGCCTGCCGCGCCAGCTTTTCCACCGTGGTGCCCAGCAGCAGCCGGCCCAGCGTTTCGTCGCGGGCGATGCCGGTGACGATCAACGAGCAGCCGAAGCTGTCGGCGGTTTCCATGATGCGCACCAGCGGATCCCCGGTGGTCACCACCACTTCGGTAGGCACGCCGGCGTCGGCCAGGTCTTCGGCCAGTTCGCGCTCGGCCAGGGCCTTGTGGTCGGTGGACAGCCGGCGCCAGACCGGCGTGGTCAGCCGCGCCGGCACGGCATGGGTTTCCATGACGTGCAGCACGACCAGCTTGGTGTTGCGTTCCTTGGCCAGTTGCAGCGCCCGGTCCAGCGCGCGGTCGCCCCGCGCGCTCAGGTCCGTGGCCAGAAGGATGGGGCCAGGTTGTTGCGACATACGATTCTCCCGATGTGAGGCCGGGCTGGCGGCTCCCGCAAGCCGCGTCCGGCCGATGGCGCCCTTGGCGGGCATACCCCATTGTCCGGGCGTGGCGCGGACCGGGGCTTGATCGATATCAACGTGCTTGCAGCGTAAGGGATGGCGGGGGCCCGCGGCAACGCCATTGCGCGGTGTCAATACAATGGGGGTCTGCCGCCTGCCCGGGGTCCGTCCCCGGCCAGGCGCCGTTCCATCCACGGCCCGACCCATGTTTCCCGATCTTTCTCCCGTCCTGCTGCACACGCTTTATCTCGTTGCCATCGTGGCCGAAGCCATGACCGCAGCGCTATCGGCCGGTCGGCGCGACATGGACTGGATGGGCGTATGCATCATCGCCTGCGTCACCGCGCTGGGCGGCGGTTCGCTGCGCGACGTGCTGCTGGGCCATTACCCGCTGACCTGGGTGATTCACCCTGAGTACCTCTGGATGACGGCGGGCGCGGCGCTGCTGACGGCCCTGATCGCGCCGATCATGCGGCGGCTGCGCAGCCTGTTCCTTCTGGCCGACGCACTGGGCCTGGTGGCGTTCACGGTCATTGGTTGCCAGGTGGCGCAGCTGATGCAGCTGCCGATCACGGTGGTGCTGATCAGCGGCATGATCACCGGCTGCGCCGGCGGGGTGCTGCGCGACGTGCTCTGCAACGAGGTGCCGCTGCTGTTCCGCAAGGAACTCTACGCCAGCGTGTCGGTGGTGACCGGCGCGCTGTACCTGGGCAGCCAGTCGCTGGGGCTGTCCGCCAATGCCGCCGTGCCCATCGCCCTGGCCGCCGGCCTGGCCTTGCGCCTGCTCGCCCTGCGCTTTAACTGGCAGATGCCCAAGTTCGTCTACCGCGACGACTGGGATTGACGCGTCGCGTCGGCACCTGCTGACCGAGCGCCTGACTCACCCACTGCCGCAGTTCAACTGTCGTGCCGATGGCCATCAACGGATTCATGCGCGAACTGCTGCAACAATTTTCTTATTTGTGTTTCAATAGATTTCTAGTATCTTCTCTGGGTCGCAATACTTGCATCACGCAGCACAAGGGGAGCCGATTGGACGTCAAAGCGCCCGCCACGATTCCGTATTTCCTGCAGGAACAGATTCGTGAGTTGATAGTGGATGGCACTATCCGGCCCGGGCAGCCGTTGCGGGAACAGGAACTGGAGCAGCGTTTCGGCACCAGCCGCAGCCCCATCCGGGAAGCGCTGCGGTTGCTGGAATTGAGCGGCCTGGTGACGCATGTCCAGCGCAAAGGTTTCAGGGCCACCCTGTATTCGGAAACCCAGATCCGCCACCTGTACAAGCTGCGCGCGGAGCTGGAAGCCTACTGCATCCGCCAGGTCGCCGAGATGGACGACGTGTCGCCGCTGGTGGCCGAACTGCGCACCTACGACGATGCCATCGCCGCGGCCATGGCCAAGCGCGACGTGCGCGCCTACATCGCGGCGTTGCGCGAGTTCTACCTGGCCGGCGCCCGCTTCACGGGCAATGTGCCGTTGGTGGAGGTGCTGACCAAGCTGTACGAGCAGGTCGAGCCGCTGCGCTACCTGCTGGCCCGGCAGAGCATGGACTCGAACAAGCTGCAGACCTACACCCAGGGCATCACGCAGGCCATGGCCAGCCGCGACTTCGAGCGCGCGGCCGAACTGACCCGCAGCTACGTGCTGGATGTGCTGCCGGGCATTTTGCGGGCCTACCACGAGGCCTCGCTGCAGGACGCCGAAGAGCCGGCGCCGCGTTTCGGCCGCGGCTAGCGCGCGGCCCCTTTCTCGTCGATTGTTCTCAGCGCGCCTGCGGCGTGCGCACCGCGATGCCTGCCTGTTGCAGCGCATCGCGGATGGCGCGCGCGAACACCAGCGCATTGGGCTGATCACCGTGGATACAGAGCGTGTCGGCCTGCACCGGCACGTCCTTGCCGTCGACCGAGCGCACCAGGCCTTCGCGGGCCATGCGCAGCACCTGCGCCACCGCCTGGTCCACGTCTTCGATCATGGCGCCCGCGCGGGTGCGCGGGGTGAGCGAGCCGTCGTCCTGGTAGGACCGGTCGGCAAAGACTTCGCTGGCCGCGGCCAGGCCGATGTCGCGGGCGGCATCGATCAGCTTGCTGCCCGCCAGGCCGTACAGCACCAGCGAGGCATCCACGTCTTTCACCGCCTGGCAGATGGCGCGCGCCAGGCTGGCGTCTTTCGCGGCCATGTTGTACAGCGCGCCATGCGCCTTGACGTGGTGCAGCCGCGCGCCTTGCGAAGCGGCCACGCCGGCCAGCGCGCCGATCTGGTAGACGACGATGTCGTAGGCTTCTTCGGGCGTGGTGGGGATGGCGCGGCGGCCGAAGCCGGCCAGGTCCTGCAGGCTGGGGTGCGCGCCCAGCGCCACGCCCTGGGCCAGCGCGGCGGCCACGGTCTTGCGCAAGGTGGCGGGGTCGCCGCCATGGAAGCCGCAGGCAATGTTGGCCGAGCTGACGAACGCCAGCACCGCGGCATCGTTGCCCATGGTCCAGGCGCCGTAGCTTTCGCCCATGTCGCAGTTCAGGTCGATGCTTTGGCTCATGTCAGTGTCCTTGTGTCAGCAAGGCGCGCAGCGGCGCCAGCGTGTCCAGCAATTGGGTAAAGGCGCGTTCGCGTTCACCGTCCAGGCGCTGGGCCTCGTCCAGTTCGATCCGCGCAAAGCGCAGGGTGCGTCCCGGGGCGTATTGGGCCAGCAGCGGCAGGTCGACGGTGGCGATCTGCGCGATCTTGGGATAGCCGCCGGTGGTCTGGCGGTCGGCCATGAGAATGATGGCTTCGCCGCCGGACGGCACCTGCACGGTGCCAAAGCACGCGGCTTCCGACAGCATCTGGCGCGGCTGGCTCATGGATAGCGCAGGCCCCAGCAAGCGATAGCCCATGCGGTCCGATTGCGGACTGATGCGGAATTCCGAGCCGCCGAAGGCATGGCGGGTGGCTTCCGAGAATTCTTCCCATTGCAGGCCGGGCAGGAAGCGGATGGCGTCGCGTTGCTTGTGGCCCAGCGCGCCGGGCAGGTAGATGCGGATGTCCCACAGCGCTTTCTGCAGGGCGTCCAGATCGGAATGGCCCAGCGCCTGGCGCAGGTCGACCTGGTCGCCCTTTGCCAGCGCGCGGCCTTCGAAGCCGCCGAAGCCGCTGCGCAGGTAGGTGGTTTCGCTGCCCATCACGGACGGCAGCGCAAAACCGCCATGCACCGCCAGGTAGCCGCGCACGCCGTTGGCGGGCCGGGCGCCGAACGCCAGCGTGTCGCCCGTGCGCGCCACCAACGGGCGGTGCAAGGGGATGTCCTGGCCGTTGAGCGTGGCGCCCAGGTCGGCGCCCGCCAGCGCGAAGCAGGCTGGCGCATCAAAGCGCAGCGTGGGGCCGGTCAGGGTCATTTCGAGCGTGGCCGGGTCGCCGGTGTTGCCGGCCAGCGCATTGGCCAGGCGGTGGGCGCGTTCGTCCATGGCGCCGGCGGCGGGAATGCCCTGGTGCTGGTAGCCGTCGCGGCCGCGGTTCTGGAAACTGGACAGCATGCCCGGCTTGATGACGGTGATGCTCACGGCCGGGCCTCGCGCAGACGGTCGAATGCTTCAGGGGTGATGGGCACGAAGCGGACCGAGTCGCCGGGTTGCAGCAGCGCAGCCGGTTCGCGCGCGGGGTCGAACATGGTCAGCGGCGTGGTGCCGATGATGTGCCAGCCGCCGGGCAGGCGGTTGGGATAGATGACGGTCTGGCGGTTGGCGATGGCCACGGCGCCAGGGGGCACGGCGGTGCGCGGCGAGGCGCGCCGCGGCAGGTTCAGTTTTTCGTCGTGGACGCCCAGGTAGGCATGGCCGGGGGCAAAGCCCAGCATGAACACCATGCTGCGCGGCCCGCTGTGCAGCGCGATGACCTCGTCGGGCGTCAGGCCCGCGGCGGTGGCCACCTCGAGCAGGTCGGGGCCATGTTCGCCGCCGTAGCAGACGGGCACGTCGACCTCGCGGCCGGCCGTGGCGTCGGCGGCAATGCCTTCGGCCAACAGGGTTTCAATGCGCTCGGCCAGGCTGGCGTACGTGGGGCCGTTGCCCAGGCCGTCGGGCCGGTAGTGGACCGCCACCGCCACGAACGAGGGCACCACGTCGGTCACGCCCGGCAGGCCGGCGTCGCGCAGCTTGCGCGCCGCGGCCAGGCAGGTGCGTCCGATCGAGGCATCGATCTGGTCGCCGAACGAGACGATCAGGCAGCGGTCACCCTGGGGCTGGATGCGCCAGGTGATTTCGGCCGAAGAAGGTGGGTGGGATATTGCGTTCAACGGCACGAAACCTGTAGAGACGGATTACTTGGCGAACAACGAATCCAGGTTCTTGAATGCCTTGAATTCCAGCGCATTGCCCGACGGATCCAGGAAGAACATGGTGGCCTGTTCGCCGACTTCGCCCTTGAAGCGGATGTAGGGCTCGATGACGAACTCGGTGCCGGCATCGGTCAGGCGCTTGGCCATGGCTTCCCATTGTTCCATGGAAAGCACCGCGCCGAAATGGCGCACGGGCACATTATGCGAATCGACGGCGCTGGTGGCCTTGTGGCCGCACTCGCTGGGGGCCAGGTGGGCGACGATCTGGTGGCCGTAGAAATTGAAGTCGATCCATTCGGGCGAGCTGCGGCCCTCGGGACAGCCCAGCTTTTCGCCGTAGAAGGCGCGGGCTTCGGCCAGGTCACGGACCGGGAAGGCCAGGTGGAACGGCGGCAAGTTGGTTTGAGCGGTCATGAAAAGCTCCGGATAAGGCGGAAAAGGTAAATCAGAATGCGGACCGTCACCATCGGGTCGTGTCCTGATTGCTAGTTTAAGAATTGTTTTTTTGATTGAAAAACGATATTTTTTGTGTCTTAGCATCGAAAATATTGATCGTGATCAAAGAATTCAAGACCTTCATCGCCGTGGCGCGGGACGGCACCTTTACGGGGGCGGGCGCCCAGCTGGGCCTGACCCAGTCGGCCGTCAGCGCGCAGATCAAGCGCCTGGAGGAATACCTGGGCGTGGCGCTGTTCGACCGCGGCGCGCGCGCGGCGACGCTGAACGCGCACGGGCGCGAGATGCTGCCGCAGGCCGAGGAACTGGTGGCCATGGCCGAGCGCATGGCCGCCACGGCGGGGGCCGGCCACGTCAGCGGGTCGCTGCGCATCGGCGCCATCGCGTCGGTGCAGCAGGATCTGCTGGTGCGGGCGCTGGGGGAATTCCGGGCGGGGTATCCGGACGTGCGCGTGCGCATCGTGCCGGGGGTGTCGTTGTCGCTTTTGGGGCAGGTGGACGCGGGCGAGGTCGACATGGCGCTGTTGATCCGGCCGCCGTTCGCCTTGCCGCCTGAATTGGGCTGGCAGCCACTGCTGCGCGAAGAAGTCATGCTGGCCATGCCGGAATCGATGCCGCCGGCGCCGTGGCGCGAGCTGCTGGCGACGCAGCCGTTCATCCGCTACGACCGGGCGTCGTTCGGCGGGCGGGTGGTGGACCTGTTCCTGAAGAAGCAGCGCATCACGGTGCACGAGGCGGTGGAACTCGATGAGATCGAGGCCATTGCCAATATGGTGCGGCACGGGCTGGGGGTGGGGTTGTTGCCGCGGCTGCGGGGCTTGAACCTGGACGGCTTGCGGCTGCTGTCGCTGGGCGAGGCGGCGTTCTACCGGGAAATCGGCATCATCGGGCGCTTGCCGTTCGATGCGGGCAGCGTCGGGGGCAAAATGGCGGAATGCCTGGGGCGGGCCGCGGCTGCGCCCGGGGAGGCCTGGGACAAGTGAAATCCAGCGGCACGCGCGCGGTATCTGGCGAGGAATGTGCGGGTGCCGAGCGCGGGCCCCATCGGCCCGGAAGATACGGGGCGGGCAGGTGGGGGCGCGCCACGCTGGGGGAGCAATTGAAAAAGAGGGGCCCCGACAGGGCCCCTCTTTTTCTGCGCCTTGCCGTTGCGGGCTTTACAGCCGGTCGCAGCGGACCGTGATGGGGTGGTCGCGCAGCGTGGTCATGACCAGGTCGTCGACGTGGCCTTCGACGTCGGTGATGACGTAGCCGATCTGGCCCTTGGTCTGCAGGGTCTGGCTGACGATGTTCAGGCCGTGTTGGGCCATCAGGTTGTCGAGCGTGCCCAGGGCGCCGGGGGCATTGCGGTGTACGTGCAGGATGCGGGTGGCGCCGGCCTGTTCCAGGAAGGGCAGTTCCGGGAAGTTGACGGCGCCCTTGGTGGTGCCGGCCTGCAGGAAGCGCACGAGCTTTTCGGCGACTTCGCGGCCGATGTTCTCTTGGGATTCCTGCGTGCTGCCGCCGATGTGCGGGGTGAGGATGACGTTGGGCAGTCCGATCAGGGGGCTGGCCAGCGGTTCGTCGGCGCTCTTGGGTTCGGTGGGGAAGACGTCGAGCGCGGCGCCGGCCAGGTGGCCGGATTTCAGGGCGGCGTGCAGGGCGTTGATGTCGACGACGGTGCCGCGCGAGGCGTTGATGAGGATGGCACCGCGGCGCATGCGGGCCAGGGCGTCGGCGTCGATGATGTTTTCGGTGGACTTGCCGCCGGGCACGTGCAGGGTCACGACGTCGGCCTGTTCGAGCAGGTCGTTGAGCGAGCCGGCAGGGCGGGCGTTGCCCAGGGGCAGCTTGGCTTCGACGTCGTGGTAGAGGACGCGCATGCCCAGGCTTTCGGCCAGGGTGCTGATCTGTGAGCCGATGTTGCCGTAGCCGACGATGCCCAGCGTCTTGCCGCGGGTCTCGAAAGCGCCGGACGCGCTCTTGTCCCAGTGGCCCAGGTGCACGCGGGCGTTCTTTTCGGGAATGCGGCGCAGCAGCAGGATGGCTTCGCCCAGCACCAGCTCGGCGACCGAGCGGGTGTTCGAGAAGGGGGCGTTGAACACCGGGATGCCACGCTGCATGGCGGTGTCGAGATCGACCTGGTTGGTGCCGATGCAGAAGCAGCCGACGACGCGCAGGTCGGGGTTGCCGGACAGCAGGGCGGCGTCCAGGTGGGTGCGAGAACGGATGCCGGCGACGTGGGCGCCACGCAGGGCGTCCTGCATCTGCGCGGGCGGCAGGGCCGCGGCGTGCGAGACGATGTCGGTGTAGCCCGCGTTTTCGAAGACGGCGCGGGCGCTCGGGTGGATGTTCTCGAACAGGACGATTTTTGCCATGACTGCCAGGGGTCGGGTGGGGAAATACGTTCTATTTATTGTGGCCCATTTTTGCTGCAGTGCAAGGAGTAGCCATTGGCGCGGTGTGGATGAATTGTTTCAACGGCCGCGCCGGGAAAGCGTTTGCCCGGCCAGCCCCTGCATGGGCTGGCCGGGCGTCATGCCTTCAGCGGTACGCCTGGAAGACCTTGGCGCCACCCTGCTTGTCCACGAGCAGGACGTCGTGCGGGGTCTTGCGGCCGCCGTATTCGGGGCCGTCCATGCCGGGCGAGCCCAGGGGCATGCCGGGGGCGGCCAGGCCGGCCGCATCGGGTTTTTCGAGCAGCAGGCGGCGCACGTCGCTGGCGGGCACGTGGCCTTCGATGGCGTAGCCGTCGACCACGGCGGTGTGGCAGGAGCCATAGTCGGCCATGCCGGCGTTGCGGCGCACGGGGCCGGTGTCCTGGACGTCGTGGGTCGTGACTTCAAAGCCGTTGTCGCGCATGTGCTTGACCCAGTCTTCGCAGCAGCCGCAAGTGGGGGTCTTCCAGACCTGGACCTTGGGCGCCGGTTGCGCCAGCGCAAAGGCCGGGGCGTAAAGCGGCAGGCACAGGACGGCAGCCAGGACCAGGCGACGGGTGGGGGCGAGCGTTTTTTTCATGGGGCTCCGTTGACGGGCAAGGGGTCAGAACCAGAAGCGCACGCCGGCCAGCACGGCGGCCTGCGAGCGGCTTTGGCCGGCGGCGGACGCGTAGTCCGCGGTGCGGCCGAATTTACGTTCAAAGGATACGCCAACGTAGGGGGCGAATTCCCGCGTGACCTCGTAGCGCAGGCGCAGTGACAGCGAGCCCTTGGACAGGCCCGAGCCGATGCCGCGTTCGGGATCGTTGCGGCCGTAGGCGCTGGCTTCGAGTTCGGGCGTGAAGATCAGGCGCTGGGTCAGCAGCAGGTCGTATTCGGCTTTCATGGCCAGCGCGGTGCGACCGGACGGGCCGGCGTAGGCAGTGGTTTCCAGCTCGATGTTGTAGGGCAGCACGCCTTCGATGCCGACGGCGGCCCAGTTGCGCTTGGGGCCGGTGCCGACGTCGCGCCGGGCGCCCAGCTGAAGGTCCCAGAAGGGCGAGATGGCGTGGCTCCAGAAAGCTTCGACCTTGGCGTCCGAGCCGCCGCCGCGTTCGCGCTCGCCTTCGCTCTTGATCACCAGGCGGTTGGTGGCGGTGCCGAACCAGAAGCGGCCATCCCATTCCAGCGCATCCTGGCCGTCGCGATTGCGCGACCCGCCGAACTTGTCGAACAGCAGGTGCCAGGTGGCTGCGTTGTCCATCATGTGCGGATGGATGCCGTAGCTGTCGTAGCCGCGTGGCGCCGCGCCGTCGCTGGACGGCAGGCTGCCGATGGGCGGCGAGTCGTCGGGGGCAGAGAGGTTCATGCCGGGCATCGATGCATGGTCCATGCCGGCATGATCCGGCATGGATTGGGCGCGCGTCGGGTGGGCCGCCAGGCCGGCGAGCAGGATAGCGGCGAACGCGGCACGGCGGATGAAGGGAAGGCGGTCGGGCATGGTCGGATGTCTCATCGCTTACTCCACCACCACGGCCCTGAACATGCCGGCTTCCATGTGGTAAAGCAGGTGGCAGTGGTAGGCCCAATGGCCGCGGGCGTCGGCACTGACGCGGTAGGACAGGCGCTGCGCGGGGTTAAGCGACAGGGTGTGCTTGCGCACCTGGAAGGCGCCGTCGGGCGATTCCAGGTCGCTCCACAGGCCGTGCAGGTGGATGGGGTGGGTCATCATGGTGTCGTTGACCAGCACGAAGCGCACGCGCTCGCCGTAGCGCAGCAGGATGGGCTTGGCGTCCGAGAACTTCACGCCGTTGAACGACCACATGTAGCGTTCCATGTTGCCGGTCAGGTGCAGCTCGATCTCGCGGGTGGGCGGACGGTTGTCGGCGGGTTCGCGCACCGAGCGCAGGTCGGCGTAGGTCAGCACGCGGCGGCCGTTGTCGCGCAGGCCGATGCCGGGGTCGTCCAGCCGGGTGGACACCACGTCGGGCAGCATGGAATTGCCGGGGCCGCGTTCGGCGGGGTAGGGGTGCTTGACCTCGACCATGCCGCCCTGATCGGCGCCGGCCCCGTGGCTGCTGCCGTGCGCCATGCCGGCCATGGCGCCGCTGTCCGCGGGCGTGGCGCCATGACCCATCGCGGCATGATCCATGCCCGCCATGTCCTTCCCGGGCGACATGTCGTGCTTCATGCCCATGTCCATCATGCCCAGCAACTGCACCCGGTCCACTTCGGGCACGGCGGCCTGCATGCCGGGGCGCGGCGCGAGTGTGGCGCGGGCATAGCCGGACCGGTCCATGGCTTGCGAGAAGATCGTGTACGCGCGATCGTCGACGGGCTCGACGATCACGTCGTAGGTCTCGGCCACCGCAATGCGCAGTTCCTCGACCTCCACCGGCCGCACGTCCTGGCCGTCGGCGGCCACCACCGTCATCTTCAGTCCGGGAATGCGGACGTCGAAATAGGTCATGGCCGAACCGTTGATCAGGCGCAGCCGTACCCGCTCGCCGGGCGTGAACAGCCCCGTCCAGTTGCCGGCCGGCGTGGCGCCGTTGGTCAGGTAGGTGTAGGTGGCGCCCGACACGTCGGCCAGGTCCGACGGGTTCATGCGCATCTGTTCCCACATCAAGCGCTCGGACAGCGCGGCGCGCCAGCCCTTGTCCTGCGCCTCGCGAGCCAGGCTTTCGACGCTGGGCTGGTTGCGGTTGTAGTAGTCGGGCATGGCGCGCAGCTTGTCGAAGACGCGCATGGGATCTTCGTCGGTCCAGTCGGACAGCAGCACGGTGTAGTCACGGTCCGAGGCGATCGGGTCGCGCCGCCTGGGGTCGATGACGATGGCGCCGTACAGGCCGGTCTGCTCCTGGAAGCCCGAATGGCTGTGATACCAGTAAGTGCCGCTCTGGCGCACGTCGAAGCGGTAGGTGAACGTCTGGCCCGGATCGATGCCGGCAAAGCTCAGGCCCGGCACGCCGTCCATGTCCGTGGGCAACAGGATGCCGTGCCAGTGGATCGACGTCTGCTCGCGCAGTCGGTTGGTGACGTGCAGCGTGACCGTGTCGCCTTCGCGCCAGCGCAGCAGCGGCGCGGGCACCTGGCCGTTGACGGTGGTGGCGATGCGGGCGGCGCCGGTGTAGTTGACCGGGGTTTCGCCGATTTCCAGGTGGAATTCGGCGCCGCGCAGCTCGGTGGGGCCGGCCGGCGTGGCGGCCTGGGCCGCGCGCCAGCCGCCCAGCGCGGCCAGCGCGCCGCCGGCGGCCAGGCCCTGCACGAAGTGGCGGCGGGAAAGGGGGCGGGAACTCATGGCGGATCCGGGTGGGCGCTACTGCACCGACACCGCGCCCTTCATGCCGGCGGCGTAGTGGCCGGGTTCCAGGCAGCCGAAGGACACGCTGCCGGCGCGGTCGAACTTCCAGACGATCTGGCCGCTCTTGCCTGCATCCAGCGACACAGCGTTGGCCTCTTCGTGGCGCATGCCGGGGTCCTGCATCATCATGGCGTAGTGCGCCTGCAGGTCGGCATCGCTGCCCAGCACCATTTCGTGGCGGATCTTGCCCGAGTTGCGCACATTGAAGCGTACGGTCTCGCCAGCCTTCACCTGCACCTGGGCAGGCGTGAAGCGCATGGCGTCGGTCATGTCGATGTCGATGGTGCGCGTGACGCGGGCGGCGTCGCCGGGCACGCCGATGGGCGCGGATGCCATCGGCATGGCGTGGCCGGCGTGTTCGCCGTGGGCGCCCGCCGCGAATGCCGAACCGGCGCCGAACAGGGCGGCCAGGGCCGCGGCCAGGGTGATGCGGTGCAAAGTGCCTTTCATGCTGTTCCCTTCAAAGGGGTTGACCATGCAGGCACTTTAGGAAAACCGGGGTGACCCGGTTCTGTCGCGCAGATTACTTCTTTGTAATGTTGGGTCCGCCAGGGGCCGGCCCGCGCAGGGTGATGCCGACCACCGTGCCGCCGGGGCCGGAGGCCGCATCGACCTCGCCGCCATGCATGCGGGCGATGGCGCGCACGATGGCCAGCCCCAGCCCGTGGCCCTCGCTGCGCGGCGCGCGGGCCTGGCCCGAGCGGAAGAAGCGGTCGAAGATGCGGGGCAGGTCGGCGGCGGGGATGGGGTCGCCTGGGTTGCGGACTTCGACCCGGGCGCCTTGCGGCTGCGGCTGGCAGGCCAGCACGATTTCACCGCCCCGGGGCGTGGCCTTGATGGCGTTCGAGATCAGGTTGGCCAGCGCGCGGCGCACCAGCCCGGCGTTGGCGGCGACGATGGCGTCGCCCTCGCAGCGCAGGGCCACGCCGCGCTCTTCCAGCGCGGCCTCGTAGTAGTCGGCCACCCGCCGCGCTTCGGCGGCCAGCGATACCGGCACCGGGTCGGCCGCCTGTTCGCCGCGGTCGGCGCGGGCCAGGAACAGCATGTCGTTGACCAGCGTCTTCAGGTCTTCCAGCGTTTCCAGGTTGGATTCCAGGGCCTCGCGCAGTTCGTCGGCGTCGCGGCCGCTGGACAGCGTCACCTGGGTGCCATTGATCAGCGTGGCCAGCGGCGTGCGCAGCTCGTGGGCGACGTCGGCGTTGAAACCTTCCATCTGCTGGTAGGCGGCCTGCAGCCGTTCCAGCGTGCGGTTGAACGACAGCACCAGTTCATGCAGTTCACGGTCGGTGTCGCGCAGCGGCAGGCGCAGGGCCAGGTTGTCGGGCTGGATGCGGGCGGCCTGTTCCGACAGCCGGCGCGTGGGCGCCATGCTGCGGCGCACGGCCCAGGCCGCCAGCACCACCGTGGCGCCCACCCACAGCGCGCAGATCAGCGCCAGGGCGGTGCCGTAGGCGTACAGGAACTGCGAGCTGGTGCGGGTGCTGACCGCCACCGTCAGGTGCGCCCCGGGCAGGATGCGGTCGTCGACGGCCACGCGCAGGCCGCGCATGCGGCTGCCGTCGGCCTGTTGCAGCAGCACCTGCCGGTCGGGCAGCGTTTCCAGCGTTTCGGGGGCGTCGCCGCCATAGACGGGGCGACCCTGGGCATCGACGATCCAGATGCCCAGCTGGCTCTGGCCGGTGCGCATGTCATCGAAGGTGGCGGCCAGGTCGTGCAGGCCGCGCGCGCTGTTCTGCATGTCGATCAGGTGATTGATCAACTCCAGCTTGCCGCTGACCTCGGTGATCTCCTGGCGTTCGACCTCGCGCTTGAGCGCCCAGAACAGCGTGGCGCCCGCCAGGCTGGATACCAGCAGGGCGATGGCGCCCAGCAGCAGGGTCAGGCGCGCCTGCATCGAGCGCATGCGCGGCGGTTTCATGGGCGCGCGGTCGCCGGGCGCGATTCGAGCACGTAACCCATGCCGCGCACCGTGTGCAGCAGCTTGGTCTCGAAGGGGTCATCCAGCTTGCTGCGCAGGCGCCGCACGGCCACGTCGATGACGTTGGTGTCGCTGTCGAAGTTCATGTCCCACACCTGTTCGGCCAGGGTGGTGCGCGACAGCACCTGGCCCTGGCGGCGCAGCAGCAGGGCCAGCAGGTTGAATTCCTTGGCGGTCAGGTCCAGCCGCTGGCCGCCGCGCGCGGCCTTGCGGCGCGCCAGGTCCAGTTCCAGGTCGGCCAGGCGGAACACGGTGGGTTCCTGCGAGCGGCCGCGGCGCAGCAGCGCCTGCACGCGCGCCAGCAGCTCGGAAAAGGCGAAGGGCTTGACCAGGTAGTCGTCGGCGCCGCCTTCCAGCCCGCGCACGCGGTCTTCGATGGCATCGCGCGCCGTCAGCATCAGGATGGGGGTGTCCTTGCGGGCCCGCACCGATGCCAGGATGCCGAAGCCGTCCACGCCCGGCAGCATCACGTCCAGCACGATCAGATCGTGGTTGCCTTCCAGCGCCAGGTGCAGGCCGTTGACGCCGTCGCGCGCCAGGTCGACCACGTGGCTTTGCTCCGACAGGCCTTTTTTCAGGTAGTCGGCGAGTTTGGGTTCGTCTTCGATGACCAGGATGCGCATGGCCGGAAATTTACCACCCGCGCCGCCGGGGCGGCGCGGATGACGCGTGCGCGACGGTCAGGTCGGCAGGGCGACGGCGATGCGGTCGGGCGGAAAGCGCAGCGTGAACAGGCTGCCCTTGCCCGGTTCGCTGCTGATGAGCAGCTCGGCGTCATGGCGCATGGCGATGTGCTTGGTGATGGCCAGCCCCAGGCCGGTGCCGCCGACGGCGCGCGAGCGGCCGCGGTCGACCCGGTAGAAGCGTTCGGTCAGGCGCGGAATGTGGCGGGCGGGAATGCCGATGCCGGTGTCCTGCACGCTGTAGCGGCCGCCGCCATCGGCGTCGCGTTCCCAGCGCACGGTGATGGTGCCGCCGTCGGGCGTGTAGCGCACGGCGTTGGTCAGCAGATTCGACAGGGCCGAGGTCAGCTCGGTTTCGGCGCCCAGCACGTCCAGCGTGTCGTCGATGTGCCATTGCAGCACGTGGCGCCCGCCGGACAGGGCCTCGATCTGCTGGCGCGCCTTTTGCAGCAGCGCGCCCATGTTGACCGCGCGCGGATCGCTGCCCGGCGACGATTCCAGGGTCGACAGCGTCAGCAGGTCTTCGACGATGGCCTGCATGCGCTGGGCCTGCTCGTGCATCATGTCGATGTACTGCGCGCGTTGTTCGGGCGGCAGGGCATCGGCCGGCATGTCGCGCAGCGTTTCCAGAAAGCCGGCCAGCACCGTCAGCGGCGTGCGCAGCTCGTGCGAGACGTTGGCCACGAAGTCGCGGCGCGTGGTTTCCAGGCGCTCGATCTGGGTGACGTCGCGCGTAATCAACAGGCGCTGGTTGCTGGCGTAGGCGGTCAGCTGCATCATCATCAGCCGTTCCTGGCCGTTCTGGCCCAGGCGTACCAAAATCGGATCCGGCCAGGATGCGCGGTGCGCGTATTCGACGAATTCCGGCGCGCGCAGCAGGTTCAGCAGGTTGTGGCCGCGATCGGCCGGCAGGCGCAGCCCCAGGTGCTGGCGCGCCATGCGGTTGCACCAGTCGATCTGGAAGTCTTCATTCAGTGTCACCGCGCCATCCGGCAGGGCCTGGGCGGCCGCCAGCATGCCTTGCATGGTGTCGCGGGTTTCGGTCAGCTCGCGGGCGCGGGCCCGGGTGTAGCGGTAGAGCGGGGCGAGGATGTCGTCCCAGGGGCCCACCGAGGCGGGGGGAGAGGTGTCCGGGTGATTGGCCCAATGGGAAACCAGGTGCAGGCGCCAGCTGCGCCAGAGCAGCATGGCGGCCAGCGCGGCGGAAAACACGATCCAGCCCGCCGGGTCTCCAATGAGCCATTGCGCCAATAGTGCCAACGCCGCCCACAGGGCGACCAGGAAGAGGGTACGCAGCCAGATCATCGTGCGGAAGTTTTACCGCGCCGGGACCTGTGCCGTAAACCGGTAGCCGCTACCGCGCACCGTTTCCACATGGGCGTCGTGACCGCTGGGTTCCAGCGCCTTGCGCAGGCGGCGGATGTGCACGTCCACCGTGCGCTCTTCGACGAAGACGTGGTCGCCCCAGACCTGGTCCAGCAGTTGAGAGCGCGAGAACACGCGTTCCGGGTGGGTCATGAAGAAGTGCAGCAGGCGGAATTCGGTGGGGCCGATCTGCAGGGACTGGCTGTTGCCCGACAGGCGGTGCGTCACCGGGTCGAGCTTGAGGCCGCCGACGTCGATCACGTCGTCGGTCAGCTGCGGCGCGCGGCGGCGCAGCACGGCCTTGATGCGGGCCATCAGCTCTTTGGGCGAGAAAGGCTTGGTGATGTAGTCATCGGCGCCGGCTTCCAGGCCATCCACCTTGTCCTGCTCGGACCCCTTGGCGGTCAGCATGATGTCGGGGACGGCGCGGGTGCGTTCATCGTTGCGCAGCTTGCGCGCCATGGCCAGGCCGGACGTGCCGGGCAGCATCCAGTCCAGCAGGATCAGGTCGGGCAGTTCGGCGCGGATGAGGGTCTGGGCCTGGTCGGCGTCGAAGGCGCGCAGCACCTTGTGCCCCGCGAAGGACAGGTTGACGGCGATCAGTTCCTGGATTGCGGGTTCGTCTTCGACGACGAGGATAGTGCTGGACATGGCGAATTGGGTACGCTTCTGAGCGCCGGCGCGGCGCGAACATTGCGATAGTATGGCCGCAATATTTCAGGTATGTGACCGCGGGTTGCGCCAGGGGGCCGGCGGGCGGCCTTGGGCAGGCCCCGATAGGCTACCATTGGACGATATATCGGGAATTCACCATGCAAAACCCCTCCGAATCGCAACATTCCGCGGATTCCGCCTCGCAATCGACTCATTTCGGCTTCCAATCGGTGCCGGAAGCCGAAAAAGCCCGCAAGGTCGCCGAAGTCTTCCATTCCGTGGCCCAGCGCTACGACATCATGAACGATTTCATGTCGGCCGGCCTGCACCGCGTCTGGAAGGCCTTCACCATCGGCCGCGCCGCCGTGCGCCCCGGCATGAAGGTCCTGGACATCGCCGGCGGCACGGGCGACCTGGCAAAGGCTTTCGCCAAGCGCGCCGGCCCCACCGGCGAGGTCTGGCTGACCGACATCAACGATTCCATGCTGCGCGTGGGCCGCGACCGCCTGGCCGACGCCGGCCTGCTGGTGCCCACGGCCGTCTGCGACGCCGAGCGCCTGCCGTTCCCGTCGGGCTACTTCGACCGCGTCAGCGTGGCCTTCGGCCTGCGCAACATGACCCACAAAGACCGCGCCCTGGCCGAAATGACCCGGGTGCTCAAGCCGGGCGGCAAGCTGCTGGTGCTGGAATTCTCGCGGGTGGCCAAGCCCCTGGCGCCCGCCTACGACTGGTATTCCTTCAATGTGCTGCCCTGGCTGGGCAAGAAGGTCGCCAAGGACGAGGCCAGCTATCGTTACCTGGCCGAATCCATCCGCATGCACCCCGACCAGGACACCCTGGCGGACATGCTGCGCTCCGCCGGTCTCGAGCGGGTGCAGTACTTCAACCTGACGGCCGGCATCGCGGCCCTGCACGAGGGTGTGCGGCTGGGCTGAGCGCCCCGGGTTCCGACGGCATTTCTTTGCCCCACGGGGAACTTGTGGGGCGACGTCTTGTCCGTTATTCTTACGTCATTCAGATTACTGTAAGAAAGTCGCGCTGAGGGCTGCACGATATCCGTGCAGCTTCCTGTTGCTCGGGGCAGCAGGGGCGCGAGTACGAGGGAGCAAAAATCCATGACCAAATTCTGTTTCTCGCGGTTTGTCGCCGCGGCGCTCATCGCCATCTCCGGCGCGGCGCTGGTGACGGCGTCGTTTGACGCCGAAGCCCGCCGTGCGGGCGGCGGCAGCAGCGTCGGCCGCCAATCCTCCAACGTGACCCAGCAGCGCCAGGCCACCACGCCGCCGTCGGCGGCCAGCAACACGGCCGGCGCCACCGCCGCCCCGGCTGCCGCCGGTGCGGCCACGGCTGGCGCCGCGGGCGCTGCCGCCAAGAGCGGCGCGTCGCGTTGGCTCGGCCCCATCGCCGGCATCGCCGCCGGCCTGGGCATCGCGGCCCTGCTGTCGCACATGGGCCTGTCCGGCGCCTTCGCCGAATTCCTGTCGTCGGCGCTCCTGATTGCCGTGGCCGTGTTCGCCATCATGTTCATCATCCGCCGCCTGCGTGGCGCGGCCCCGCGTCCGGCAACCCAAAGTGCCTTCGGCGGTGCCAACAACGCCCCGGGTCAACCGCAACAGCCTGCGTGGCGCGAAATGCTCAAGCCGGCCGCGCCGGCCGCAGCGCCCGTCGCCGCCGCCGTGGCGGCCCCGGTGGCCGATCTGCCCAAGCCGGGCGAAGACGGCAACTGGTTCGTCCCTGGCGACTTCGATACGCCTGCTTTCCTGAAGCAAGCCAAGGAACAGTTCGTGCGCATCCAGGCCGTCTGGGACAGCGGCAGCACCGACCGCCTGCGCGACTACCTGACCGACGACCTGATCACCGAGCTCAAGCCGCAACTGGCCGAGCGCGGCGCGGCGCCGAACAAGACCGAAGTCGTGCTGCTCAATGCCGAGCTGCTGGGCATTGAAACGGTGTCCGACGGCCACCTGGCCAGCGTCCGCTTCTCGGGCATGCTGCGCGAGGCGCCCGGCGCCGAGGCCTTCCGCTTCGAAGAAGTCTGGAATCTGTTCAAGCCCGCCAACGGCGGCTGGCTGTTGGCCGGCATCCAGCAGATTCCGGTGGAATTCGCCAGCTAAGCAGGCCGGCGGCATTCGCCAGACATCGCGGGCGTCCCTTGGGGGCGCCTGTCACAACCGGCCCGCCAGGGCCGGTTTTTCCATCTGCGTCGTGCACGTCCCCCATGCGTTCGCGCAAGCGGCGCCTTGTCTCCCCGGAACAACCCCCATCTAACCCGTTACACTCCCGATTTACCCATCAACTTCGTCACCCCGCCTGCGGGGCTGCGGACCGTCATGTTGCCTTTCTCGTTTCTGCCCACTCCCTCGCGGCTGGCTGTGAACGCGCTCAACGCCCTGTTGAAGCGCGAAGACTGGGCGCGCGAACGCCTGGCTCGCCATGCCGGCAAGACCGTGCGCTTCGCACTGGGCGGATTCACGCTGGGCCTGACCCTCGATAGCGAAGGCCTGGCCGCCCAGGCCGACCCGGCCGTGGTGCCCGACGTGACGCTGACCGTCGCGCCCGAGAAGCTGCCGCTGCCGCGCCTGGGCGCGGGCGGTGAAACCCCTGATTTCGCCGAGGCCACGCATATCTCCGGCGACGCCGCGCTGGCCCAGGTGGTGGCGGACCTGTCCAAGCAACTGCGCTGGGACCCCGAAGACAGCCTGGCCCGCGTGGTGGGCGACATCCCGGCGCTGCGCATCGCCGGCGGGCTGCGTGCTGCCGCTGGCGGCGCCCGCAAGGCCAGCCAGCGCCTGGCCGAGAATGTGTCCGAATACCTGGCCGAAGAAAGCGGCATGCTGCTGGGCCGCCCGGCGCTGGAGCAATGGCGCCTGGACCTGGCCGAGCTGAATGCCCGCGCCGACGCGGTGGCCCGTTCGGCCGCCGCCCTGCAAACCCGCCTGGCCACGGCCGGCGCGAAGCGGGGCGCCTGAGCCATGTTCCCGTTGCTGCGCCTCTTACGCATCATCCTGGTTTCGCTGCGCTATGGCCTGGACGAACTGGTGCTGTCCAGCCTGAACCATCCGCTGGCCACCTGCCTGTTGCGCGTCATCCGCCTGGGCACCCGTCCGCGCCAGCCGCGCGGCCAGCGCCTGCGCATGGCGCTGGAATCGCTGGGCCCGATCTTCGTCAAGTTCGGCCAGGTGCTGTCCACCCGCCGCGACCTGATTCCCGCCGACATCGCCAACGAGCTGGCGCTGCTGCAAGACCGCGTGCCGCCTTTCCCGTCGGCGCAGGCCGCGGCCTGCATCGAGGCCGCGCTGGGCGCGCCGCCCGAAAAGCTGTTCGCGCAGTTCCAGGTCGACCCGGTGGCGTCGGCCTCGATCGCGCAGGTGCACTTCGCGGTGCTGCACGACGGCCGCGAAGTCGCGGTCAAGGTGCTGCGCCCGGGCATGCTCAACATCATCGAGAAAGACCTGTCGCTGCTCAAGATCGTGGCGCGCATCATCGAGCGCCTGGGCGCCGATGGCCGCCGGCTCAAGCCGCGCGAGGTCGTGGCCGAGTTCGACAAGTACCTGCACGACGAGCTCGACCTGGTGCGCGAGGCCTCCAATTGCAGCCAGCTGCGTCGCAATTTCGGCCCCGAATCGGGCCGTGGCGACATGCTGATGGTGCCCGAGGTCATCTGGGAATACACCGCGTCCACCGTGTTCACCATGCAGCGCATGTACGGCGTGCCGGTGGGCCAGGTCGAACGCATGCGCGAGCTGGGCATCGACATTCCCACGCTGGCCCGCACCGGCGTCGAGATCTTCTTCACCCAGGTGTTCACCGACGGCTTCTTCCATGCCGACATGCACCCGGGCAACATCTACGTGTCCGACCGCCCCGAAACGCTGGGCAGCTACATCGCGCTGGACTTCGGCATCGTCGGTTCGCTGTCCGAATTCGACAAGAACTACCTGGCGCAGAATTTCCTGGCCTTCTTCCACCGCGACTACCGCCGCGTGGCGCAACTGCACATCGAGTCGGGCTGGGTGCCACCGGACACGCGCGAAGAAGAACTGGAAGGCGCCGTGCGCGCCGTCTGCGAACCGTATTTCGATCGGCCTTTGTCCGAGATTTCGCTGGGCCAGGTGCTGCTGCGCCTGTTCCAGACCTCGCGCCGCTTCAACGTCGAGATCCAGCCCCAATTGGTGCTGCTGCAGAAGACGCTGTTGAACGTCGAAGGCCTGGGCCGCCAGCTGGACCCCAACCTGGACCTCTGGAAGACCGCCAAGCCCTATCTCGAACGCTGGATGCGCCAGCGCGTCGGCATCAAGGGCCTGCGGCAAAGCCTGGAAAAAGAAGCCGCGCAGTGGTCGCAGATGCTGCCGGCCCTGCCCAGGCTGGTGCATGACCACCTGAACCGCCCGAATCTGTCGCCGGCCTTGCTGGCCGAAATGGTGCAGTTGCGGCGGGCCCAGGAGCAGAGCAACCGGCTCGTCGCGGCGCTGGTTGGGGTGCTTGCCTTGGCGATCGGGGTCGCCTTATGGGCATTGACGCGATAGGCGGCGCGATGGTGTAGTGCGATCCCCTGTCATGTTTCATTCATGAAACAGTCATCATAGCTTCGCGGGAGACGGCGAAAAATAGCGCTGCGGCGGCCAATGCAGCGTCACGCCAGCAAGCGCGTGCGCCATTCATTAATTTCTATAGCCCCACTAGCGGGACGAAAACAAGGGCAGAACATGCTTTATCCTGAACTCTTCAAGACCATGGAAGCGGTGCGCTGGAACATGGCGCACGATATTCCCTGGGGCGATTTTGATCGCAGCAAGCTCTCTGACGAGCAGGCCCAGACGATCAAGATGAATGCCATCACCGAGTGGGCGGCGCTGCCGGCCACCGAAATGTTCCTGCGCGACAATCGCGGCGACAGCGATTTCTGCGCGTTCATGTCGGTGTGGTTCTTCGAAGAGCAAAAGCATTCCCTGGTGCTGATCGAATACCTGCGCCGTTTCTGCCCTGACCTGGTGCCCACCGAAGAAGAGCTGCACAACGTGCGCTTCGAATTCGACGTGGCCCCCGAACTTGAAACGCTGATGCTGCACTTCTGCGGCGAAGTGCGCCTGAACCACTGGTACCGCCGCGCCGCCGAATGGCACACCGAACCGGTCATCAAGGCCATCTACAAGACCGTGGCCCAGGACGAAGCCCGCCATGCCGGCGCGTACCTGCAATACATGCGCCGTGCGCTGCACGACCGCGGCCAGGACACCAGCGTCCAGGCCCGCCTGGCGTTCTCCAAGATCGGCGTGCTGATGGCCTCGGCCGGCCGCACGCAGCAGGCGCTGCACCCGACCAACCTGCACGTCAACAAAGACCTGTTCCCCAATGACACGGTGCAGTCGCGCCTGCCCGAGCCGGGCTGGCTGGAACACTGGCTGGACACGCAGATCCGTTTTGACGGCGTCTGGGAACAGAAAGTCGCCACGCGCATCCTGCACATCCTGTCCAAGCTCATGGATCGCAGCTTCGAGTCCGTCAAGGACCTGAACCGCTACCGCAAGGAAATGACCGCGCTGGTGATGCCCAAGGACAAGGAAATCATCCTGGCCGGCGCCTGAGTACAATCGCGCCATGCCTGCCGCCCGTTTCGAATCCAAAGTCCTGTCCCGTGACGACTGCGTCGCCGCGGTCGCTGCCGGCCGCCTGCCGCGGCCGCTGGTGTTCACCAATGGTGTCTTCGACATCCTGCACCGGGGCCACGCCACCTATCTCGACCAGGCCGCCCAACTGGGCGCCACGCTGGTCGTGGCGGTCAACACCGACGAATCGGTGCGCCGCCTGGGCAAGGGCGAAGAACGCCCGCTCAACCGCATGGAAGACCGCGCCGCGCTGCTGGCGGCGCTGGGATTCGTCACGGTGGTCACCTCGTTTCACGAAGACACCCCCGAAGCCCTGATCGGGCAGCTCAAGCCCGACCTGATCGTCAAGGGGGGCGACTACGACATGGAAAAGCTGCCCGAAACCGCCCTGGTGAAATCCTGGGGCGGCCGGGCGGTGGCCATTCCGTTCGAGTTCGAACGGTCCACCACGGCGCTGGTCAAGAAGATCCAGGGCGCGTAGCCGCAAGCCGGACTGCGCCCATGGACAAGGCGGCCTGCGGGCCGCCTTGTTGCATTCGGGGGGCAAATTCGGGGGGCGATTCAGCGCGGTTCGCGCAGCAGCCGGTTGATCGCGTCCAGATCCGTTTCGGCCAGGATGCCGCTGGTGGCCTTCAGGCGCAGCCCCGACAGCACGGTGCTGTAGCGGGCCAGCGCCAGGTCGCGCTGGGTGGCGTAGAGCTGCTGCTGGGCGTTGAGCACGTCCAGGTTGATGCGCACGCCCACCTCGTAGCCGGTACGGTTGGCCTCGACGGCGGCGCGGCTGGATTTTTCGCCGGCTTCCAGGGCCTGGATGCGGGCGAGGCCGCTGGTCACGCCGGTGTAGTACTGGCGAGCGGCTTGCACGGCCTGGCGGCGCGCGGCCTCGAAGTCATAGCGGGCCTTTTGTTCGAGCTGCACCTTTTCGGTGACCTGCGACGATACGCCGCCGCCTGAATACAGCGGAATCGACAGCACCACGCCGATGCTGCTGTCGATGGGCTTGCCCGGCGCGCCGTTGCGCATCACGGCGTCGCTGGCGCTGCCGCTGGTGGCGCGCAGATTCAGGGTGGGGTAGTGGCCGCTCTTGGCGATCTGGATTTCGCGCCCGGCGATGCGGGTCAGCAGCTGGGCGCGCAGCACGTCCAGGCTGGAGGCCTCGGCCTGGGTGCTCCAGTCGGTCACGCGGGCGGGCTGCGGGGCGGGCAATTGCACACCGTACGGCAGTTCGGCCAGGGCGCCGGGCGGGGTGCCGATGATCTTGGCGAGTTCGTCGCGGCGCACGTCCAGGTCGTTCTGCAGCCGCAGTTCCTGGGCCACCACCAGGTCGTAGCGCGCCTGCGCTTCGTAGGTGTCGGTGATGGTGGCGTTGCCCAGCTCGAAGTTGCGCTTGGCCGATTCCAGCTGGCCGGCCACGGCGGCCTTTTCGGCCTCGGTGGCGGTCAGGGTGTCCTGCGCGTACAGCACGTTGAAATAAGCGTCGGCCACGCGCAGCAGCAGGTCTTGATAGGCCTGCTGCAACTGCACTTCGACGTCGGCGACGATCAGCCTGGACTGCTCGAAATTCTGCCAACGGCCCCAGTCGAACAGGGGCTGGGTGAGGGCCAGATCCCAGACACCGCGGCCGCCGCTATAGGCGACACCGCCGCGGGTGCTGCGGGTCTGCTGGTAGGCGCCGCCGGCGCCGGCCGAGACTTCGGGCAGCAGCAGGGCTCGCGCCTGGGGTTCTTTTTCCAGGCCGGCACGGTAGTTGGCGCGCGCCGCAGCATAGATGGGGTCGTTGCCGAGCGCGGCCTGCCATACCTGCATCAGGTTCTGTGCAGACGCGGGCGACGGACCGACGCTTGCGGCGGAGGTAAAAACCAGTAAAGCCGTAAGCAGTCGGACGCGCATGATCTGTCAGGAGGAGGGGGGTGCTCCAGGTGACCCGGGGCCCGTTTGCCGGCCGGCGCACGCGGGTCGGAAGGGCGGGGCCGGCAGGGCCCCACCCCGGGGGACTCAGAACTTGAACTGCGATACCGTGGCGCCGCGCAGGGGCTTGATGACCGTTTCGAACAGATTCACGGTTTCAAAGCTGGCGGCGGTGGTGCGGGTGATGCGACAGGCGGTCATGACGGGGGCCTGGCCCACGACGACGACCAGGCGGCCGCCCACGCGCAGCTGGTACTTCAGCGCGTCGGGTACGACCGGCACCGAGCCGGTGACCAGGATGGCGTCGTATTCGGTGGAGCCCCAGCCGTTGCGGCCGTCGCCGGTTTCGACTTTGACGTTGGTGACGTTGTTCATCTGCAGGTTCTGCTGCGCGAACGTGACCAGGCGGCTGTCGATCTCGACCGAGGTGACCTGTTGGGCCAGGTAGCCCAGGAGGGCGGCCTGGTAGCCCGAGCCCGTGCCGATTTCCAGCACGCAGTCGGACTTGCTCAGTTGCAGTTCCTGCGCCAGGCGGGCTTCGACCTTGGGGGCGAGCATGGTCTGGCGGGTGTTGACCGCATTGATTTCCAGCGGCAGTTCCAGGTCGGAAAACGCCAGGGCGCGCAGGGCGGGCGGCACGAATTGTTCGCGGCGCACGTCAAACAGCGCTTGCAGCACGTTGGCGTCCAGGACGTCCCACGGGCGGATCTGCTGTTCCACCATGTTGAAGCGGGCTTGTTCTACGTCGGGCAGGGTCGAAGCGTTCATGACGGTCAGAAAAAACAGAGGAATCAACTGACCATTGTACCGATTCGTAGCGTCCTGTGACGCGACGGGGCGCGACGGAGACGTTACAGGCCGGACCGACCGTTCAGGCTTGCCGGTCGGCCCACCGGCCAGGCCCGCACGGGGCCTGCCGGATGTAACCGCCCTCGGGCGGATGTGGCCATTGGCCGCACCCGGCGCCCGGGAATCACCACCAGCCGTGGAAGTGGTGCACGGGGCCGTGGCCCGAGCCGACCGACAGGCGCTCGGCGTGGCGGATGGCTTCGGTCAGGTAGGCCTTGGCGCGGCGGGCGGCTTCGGGCACGTCTTCGACCTGGGGCAGCAGGGCGGCCAGGGCGGCCGACAGGGTGCAGCCGGTGCCGTGGGTATTGGCGGTGTCGATGCGGTGGCCGGGCAGCTCGATCATGCGGTCGCCGTCGTGCAGCAGGTCGATGGTTTCGCTGCCGGGCAGGTGGCCGCCCTTGACCAGCACCCAGCGCTGGCCGGAATGGGCCAGCTTGTTGCGCAGGCGCTCGGCCACGCGGCGCATTTCCTTGACCGTTTCGACGGGCCGCTCTTCGAGCAGCACGCCGGCTTCGGGCAGGTTGGGCGTGAGCAGGGTGGTCTGGGGCAGCATGGCTTCGCGCATGGCGCCGACGGCCTCGCGTTCGAGCAGCAGGTCGCCGCTCTTGGCGACCATGACCGGGTCCAGCACCACATGGACGGGCGCCCATTTGGCCAGCTTTTCGGCCACCACCTGGATCACCGGTTTCTGGCCCAGCATGCCGATCTTGACCGCGTCGATGCGCACGTCGGCGAACAGGGTGTCGATCTGCAGGCCGACGAAGTCGGGCGGCACGGGCGAAATGCCGGTGACGCCCTGGGTGTTCTGGGCGGTCAGGGCGGCAATGATGGCGCAGCCATAGGCGCCCAGGGCGCTCATGGCCTTGACGTCGGCCAGGACGCCGGCGCCACCCGAGGGGTCGACGCCGGCGATGGTCAGCGCGTTGGGAATGCGGCGCTCGCCGGCGGCCGATTGGCGGCTGCTCATTTGGCGGCGCCGGGGGCGGCGGTGATCAGGCCTTCGGTGGGCGAGCTGGGCGCGCCGCTGTACAGCTTTTTGGGCATGCGGCCGGCCAGGAAGGCCTCGCGGCCGGACTCCACGCCCTTTTTCATGGCGCTGGCCATCAGCACCGGGTCGCGCGCGGCGGCGATGGCGGTGTTCATCAGCACGGCGTCGCAGCCCAGTTCCATGGCGATGGCGGCGTCGGACGCGGTGCCCACGCCGGCATCCACCACCACGGGTACGCGGGCCTGGTCGATGATCAGGCGCAGGTTCCAGGGGTTCAGGATGCCCATGCCCGAGCCGATCAGCGAGGCCAGCGGCATGACGGCCACGGCGCCCAGGTCTTCCAGCATGCGGCACTGGATGGGATCGTCGGTGCAATAGACCATGACCTTGAAGCCTTCGTCGACCAGGGTCTTGGTGGCCTTGAGCGTTTCGGGCATGTTCGGGAACAGGGTGTGCGAGTCGCCCAGCACTTCCAGCTTGACCAGGTCATGGCCGTCGAGCAGCTCGCGCGCCAGGCGCAGCGTGCGCACGGCGTCGTCGGCCGTGTAGCAGCCGGCGGTATTGGGCAGCAGCGTGAATTTGGACGGCGGCACGTAGTCGAGCAGGTTGGGCTCGCCGGCATTCTGGCCGATGTTGGTGCGGCGGATGGCGACCGTGACGATTTCGGTGCCGCTGGCGTCCAGCGCCGCGCGGGTCTGTTCGAAGTCCTTGTACTTGCCGGTGCCGACGAGCAGGCGCGACGAGTAGGCGCGGCCGGCGATGCTGAGAGTGTCTTGAGTGGTCATGGCGGTGTTTCAAAGAGCGGGCGCGCGCTGCGGGACCCGCGGGGGCTGGCTGATGATCAGGCGGATCAACGGGTCGATCACGGCGGGTTGATCACGGTTACGCGAATCATAAAGCACCGGGGGCGGGCGCCGTTCCAGAAACCGCGCTTCCTGCATGGCTTGCAAGGCGGACGGTTGCCGGCGGCTGGCTGAAATCGTGCCGGCCCTGGCGGGCAGGATGCCCCTGCCTATGGCGTGCGCACCCGCTCCAGGTCGGCGCACAACTGCTCGGCCGCGTCGACCAGGCGCGGGCCCGGGCGGTAGAGCGCGTCGGCGTCGATGCCGTAGACGTGGCCGGCCTGCGCGGCGGGCAGCCCCATGGCGCGCCAGGCGGCCAGGTTGCGGGCGGTGTCGGCGGGCGTGGACACGCCGGCCAGCACGGCGTCGGGGCGCGCGGCCAGCACGTTTTCCAGGCCTACCTGCGGCGCCACCACGGGCGCCTGGGCGAACACATTGACGCCGCCGCACAGGCGCAGGGCGTCGCTGACGATGCTGGCGTGGTTCAGGGTGTAGATCGGGTCCAGCCCGGCCTGCACGAACACGCGCACGGGGGGGCGGGACGCATAGCGCGCGGCCAGGGCGTCGAGCCGGTCGCGCAGGGCCCGGGCGGCCGGACCGGCGGTGGCTTCGGTGCCGAACAGGACGCCGAAGCGTTCGATGGCGTCGGGGATGGCGGCCAGCGTCTGCGGATCGCTGTAATAGACCGGCACGCCCAGCTTGTCCATGACGGGCACCAGCGGGGCGGCGGCCGACGGCTGCCAGGCGATCACCAGGTCGGGCCGCACGGACGCCACGCGTTCGGGGTCGGGCTGGGTGCCGTCGCCGATGACGGGCAATTGGCGGGCGGCGGGCGGATAGTCGCTGCCGCGGATGGTGGCAATCAGGTAAGGGCCGGCGCCCGCGGCGTAGACCAGCTCGGTGGCATGCGGCGCCAGGGTGATGGCGCGGCGGGCCGGGGCGGCCAGGTCGATGCTGCGGCCGCGGTCGTCCTGCGCGTGGATCGCGGGGGGATCCGCGGCGCTGCCCACAGCCGGCCTGAAGGCCAGTAACGGCCCCAGGAGGGCTAGGGCAAGCGCGCGCGGGAGCTTCATGCCTGGCAGCTCAGTAGCGCACCGTCAGCGAGGCGTAGAAGTTGCGGGCAGGCGCGGGGTACAGGTTGTAGTTGGCAACCGGGCCCAGCATTTCGAACGACGCGTTGCCGCCGCGGATGCCGTAGGTGGCGTACTTGCGGTCCAGCAGGTTGTTCACGCCCAGCGCGCCTTCGATGTTGCGGGTGAACTTGTAGGCCACCTTGGTATTGAAGAGCACGTAGGCGTCCAGTTCCGTGTCGAACTGGTTGGCCTGGTCGTTGTCCATGCGCGACTTGCCCACGTATTGCGCCGACACGTTCCACAGGAAGGCGTCGGTGGGGCGCCAGGTCACGCCGGCGTTGGCCAGCCACTTGGGCGCCAGCGGCACGGTCTTGCCCGACAGGTCCACGCCGGCGTAGGTGCCCGAACGGAATTGCGCTTGCATCCAGGTCACGTTGGCGTCCAGCGTGATGCTGCTGGTCAGGGCGTGGTGGCCTTCCAGCTCGACGCCTTGGCGGCGGGTCGGGTCCAGATTGGTGTTGGCGCCGGTGCCCGGGCCCCACATGCCGTCGGCCAGCGGGTTGTACTGGATTTCGTTGGTCAGGTCATAGCGGAACCACGACAGGCGGGCGCTGCTCTTGTCCGAGGCCCAGGTCACGCCCAGTTCCTTGTCGGTGGACGTCTGCGGGGCCAGCGGCGACTGCACCGACAGCGCTTCGTCGGCGTTGGGCAGGCGGAAGCTGCGGCCGACCTTGCCGTACAGGCCGAAGCCGGCGGCCAGGTCCTGGCGCACGCCCAGTTGCCAGGCGGTCAGGTGACGGCCCTTGTCCGATTCCTCGCCCGAGCCGGAAATCACTTCCAGTTTGTCCGACGCGTACTGGCGGCGCACGCCCATGGTGACGTAGGTGCTGTCGGTGGCGCGGATCTGGCCTTCGGCGAACAGGCCGTACTGGTGCTGGCGCGACTGCCACTTGGACGGTTCGAAGTCGTAGTAGGCGTTCTGGTCGGCGGTGGTCTTGGCTTCCTGCGCATCGGCGCCGAACACCAGGCTGTGGCCGCCGTTGATCGGCAGGCGGTAGCGCAGGCTGGCCAGGTTTTCCTGCAGCTTCTGGTCGCGCAGCGTGTCGCCGAAACCGTCGTACGACAGGCCGTTCAGCTTCTTCTCGCGGGTCGAGGCGTCGGCGTACAGGGTGCCCACGCCGATCTGCTGCTCGACCTGCAGGCCGAAGGTGTTGGTGGTCGTCTTGACGTAATCGACCTTGTTCTTGGAACCGCGCGGGTCGCTCTCGAACTGGTTTTCACCCGTGGTCGGGTTGATCAGGCGCGGGCCCGGCAGGTCCAGCTTCTGCGTGGTGGTGTTGCCGTACAGGCGGATCGAGCCGTTGTCGTGGCGGAACGTGATGCCACCGCCGCCGCCGTCGCGGGTTTCGCCGCTGTGGTCGCGATAGCCGTCGCTGCGCAGCGACTGCAGGTAGGCGTCCACGCCGACCTTCTGGTTGTTCATGGCCACGGCGGCGTCGTACTGGCGCAGGCCGTAGCTGCCGAAGGTGGCGGTGGCGCGGGCGGTCACCGGTTCCTTCGAGAAGTCCTTGCGGGTGATGATGTTGATCACGCCGCCGGTCGTGCCGCCGCCGTATTGCACCGAACCGCTGCCACGCACGATTTCCACGCGCTCGACCTGGTCCAGCGGCACCACGCCCAGGCTGGGGGCCGACAGGTCGTTGGTGTTCTGCTTGACGCCGTCGATCATGATCAGCGTGTTGCTGGCGCCGGTGATGCCGAAGCCGCGCAGGTCGACGATGGCGTTGTCGCTGGCGCTGCTGGTGTTGATCAGGTGGATGCCGGCCTGGGTCGACAGCAGGTCCTGCATGGTGCGCGCGCTGCTGGCGGCGATGTCCTCGGCCGTGATGACCGAGATGGACACCGGCAGCGTGCGGCCGTCGGTCGGCACGCGCTGGGCGGTGACGGTGATGGCGTCGAGTTCGGCGGGGGAGGCGGGGGCAGAGGCTTGCTGGGCTGCCGACAGGGCGGGAGCGGAACAGAGCAGGGCACCGGCGTAGCGCCGGATGGAGCGGGATTTCATCTACATAACCTCGATGCGACCCGCGACCCCGCAGGTCAATCACGATGGGGAGGCTGTCCATGCCGGCAGCGGCCCGGCAACGGGCGCCGGGGCGGACATCCTGGCGATCGAACTGGCCGGTATCGGGCTGCCATGGGCGCATTGCGCACATGGGGACCGTTGCGGGGGCAGCACAGGCTGGATGCCGGCCGGGCCTGCCTTGTGGGCGGCGAGGAGCCAGCGTCTTCCTGTTTCCCGTTTACCTTTCGCACGCGGCCGGGCAAGTGTTGCGTTCTTGCCCGCCCTGTTGCGCCGAAAGCACCGGTTCGGGGCCGAAACTGTATCACCGCGGGGCGCAATCGCGCCCATTTTGTTACGATCAGGACTTGTTTTTTCGGCGTTTATCGCTTTTTAGCGACAATTGCGCAGCCTCTGGCGCCGCCGCCCAACCCCATCCGGACCTGAACGTGTCGTATCCCCGCCTGCCTTATCCGCCCGAAAGCTATACCCGCGGCGGCGACTTCGCCCGCCTGCTCGGCCAGCGCATCCTGATCCTGGATGGGGCCATGGGCACGATGATCCAGCGCTACAAGCTGGGGGAAGCCGATTTCCGCGGCCAGCGCTTCGCCGACCACGGCAAGGACCTGAAGGGCGATAACGAGCTGCTGTCGCTGGTGCGCCCCGACGTGATTTCGGAGATCCACCGCCAGTACCTGGAAGCCGGCGCCGACGTCATCGAAACCAATACCTTCGGCGCCACGTCGATTGCGCAGGGCGACTACGACCTGCCGGAACTGGCCTATGAACTGAATCGGGTGTCCGCCCAGCTGGCGCGCGAGGCCTGTGACCAATACAGCACGCCCGACAAGCCGCGCTTCGTGGCCGGCGCGCTGGGCCCGCAGCCCAAGACCGCCTCGATCTCGCCCGACGTGAACGACCCGGGCGCGCGCAACGTCACCTTCGACGAATTGCGGGTCGCCTATATAGAACAGCTGAACGGCCTCTTGGACGGTGGCATCGACATCGTCCTGATCGAAACCATTTTCGACACGCTCAACGCCAAGGCGGCCATTTTCGCCACCGAGGAAGTGTTCGAGGAACGCGGCATCCGCCTGCCGGTCATGATTTCGGGCACGGTGACCGACGCGTCCGGCCGGATCCTGTCGGGCCAGACCGTCGAGGCCTTCTGGAACTCGGTGCGCCATGCCCGCCCGGTGACCATCGGCCTGAACTGTGCGCTGGGCGCGGCCCTGATGCGCCCCTACGTGGCCGAGCTGTCCAAGATCTGCGACACCTACGTCTGCGTGTACCCCAACGCCGGCCTGCCCAATCCGATGGCCGAGACCGGCTTTGACGAAACGCCGGCCGACACGTCGGCGCTGCTGGAAGAATTTGCCCGCGCCGGGCTGGTGAACATGTCGGGCGGCTGCTGTGGCACCACCCCGGACCACATCCGCGCCATTGCCGAGAAGGTCACGGCGCTGACGCCGCGCGTCGTGCCCGACATTCCGGTCAAGACCCGCCTGTCGGGCCTGGAGCCGCTCAACATCGACGAAGACACGCTGTACGTCAACGTCGGCGAGCGCACCAACGTGACGGGCAGCAAGATGTTCGCGCGCCTGATCCGCGAAGAAAAATACGACGAGGCGCTGGCCGTGGCTCGCCAGCAGGTCGAGAACGGCGCCCAGATCATCGACATCAACATGGACGAGGCCATGCTGGATTCGGTGGCCTGCATGCACCGCTTCCTGAACCTGATCGCGTCCGAACCCGACATCGCCCGGGTGCCGGTGATGATCGACAGCTCGAAATGGGAAGTCATCGAGACCGGCCTGAAGTGCGTGCAGGGCAAGCCGGTGGTGAACTCGATTTCCATGAAGGAGGGGCTGGAACCCTTCCGCCACCACGCCCGCCTGTGCCGCCGCTACGGCGCCGCGGTGGTGGTGATGGCGTTCGACGAACTCGGCCAGGCCGACACGCTGGAGCGCCGCAAGGAAATCTGCGGCCGCGCCTACAAGATCCTGGTCGAGGAAGAAGGCTTCCCGCCGGAAGACATCATCTTCGATCCCAACGTGTTCGCGGTCGCCACCGGCATCGACGAGCACAACCACTACGCGGTGGACTTCATCGAAGGCACGCGCTGGATCCGCGAGAACCTGCCCTACGCCCGCATTTCGGGCGGGGTGTCCAACGTCAGCTTCTCGTTCCGCGGCAACGAGCCGATGCGCGAAGCCATCCACACCGTGTTCCTGTACTACGCGGTCAAGGAAGGCATGACGATGGGCATCGTCAACGCGGGCCAGCTGGGCGTGTACGCCGACCTGGACCCGACGCTGCGCGACCTGGTCGAAGACGTGGTGCTGGACCGCGCCGTGCCGGTCGGCAAGACCGACCCGGCCGACGAACGCACCCCGACAGAACGCCTGGTGCAGTTCGCCGACACGGTGAAGGGCTCGGGCGCCAAGAAGGAAGAAGACCTGGCCTGGCGCAATGCCGAGGTCGAGGCGCGCCTGTCGCACGCGCTGGTGCACGGCATCACCGCCTTCATCGTCGAAGACACCGAAGAAGTGCGCCAGAAGATCGCCGCACGCGGTGGCCGCCCGATCGAAGTGATCGAAGGCCCGCTGATGGACGGCATGAACGTGGTGGGCGACCTGTTCGGCGAAGGCAAGATGTTCCTGCCGCAGGTGGTGAAATCGGCGCGCGTCATGAAGCAGGCCGTGGCCCACCTGATTCCGTTCATCGAAGAGGAAAAGCGCCAGATCGCGGCCGCCGGCGGCGACGTGCGCGCCAAGGGCAAGATCGTCATCGCCACGGTCAAGGGCGACGTGCACGACATCGGCAAGAACATCGTGTCGGTGGTCCTGCAATGCAATAACTTCGAAGTCGTGAACATGGGCGTGATGGTGCCCTGCGCCCAGATCCTGGAAAAGGCCAAGGAAGAGAATGCCGACATCGTCGGCCTGTCCGGCCTGATCACGCCCAGCCTCGAGGAAATGGCCTACGTCGCCTCGGAAATGCAGCGCGACGAGTACTTCCGCAGCCGCAAGGTGCCGCTGATGATCGGCGGCGCCACCACCAGCCGCGTGCACACTGCCGTGAAGATCGCGCCGAACTACGAAGGTCCGGTGATCTACGTGCCGGACGCCAGCCGTTCGGTCGGCGTGGCCACCAACCTGATGTCGGACCAGGCGGACGCCTACCTGGCCGAACTGGCCGAGGAATACGAGGACGTGCGCCGCCGCCACGCCAACCGCAAGGCCACGCCGATCCTGCCGCTGGCCGAGGCGCGCGCCTCGCGGCCGCAGATCGACTGGGACGCCTACACGCCGCCGCGGCCCAAGTTCATCGGCCGCCGTACCTTCAAGAGCTACGACCTGGCTGAAATATCCAAGTACGTGGACTGGGGCCCGTTCTTCCAGACCTGGAGCCTGTTCGGGCCGTTCCCGGCGATTCTGGACGACAAGGTCGTGGGCGAGCAGGCCCGCAAGGTCTACGCCGACGGCCAGGCCATGATGAAGCGCATCGTCGAAGGCCGCTGGCTGACCGCCAACGGCGTGGTCGGCTTCTACCCGGCCAACAGCGTCAACGATGAAGACATCGAGGTCTACAAGGACGAAACCCGCAGCGAAGTGCTGTTCACCTACCGCAACCTGCGCCAGCAGGGCGCCAAGCGCGAAGGCGTCAGCAACAAGTCGCTGTCGGACTTCATTGCGCCCAAGTCCAGCGGCAAGCTGGACTACATCGGCATGTTCGCGGTCACGGCCGGCCTGGGCATCGAAAAGAAGGAAGCCGAATTCGAGAAGGCGCTGGACGACTATTCCAGCATCATGCTCAAGTCGCTGGCCGACCGCCTGGCCGAAGCCTTCGCCGAATGCCTGCACGCTCGCGTGCGCCAGGACCTGTGGGGCTATGCGGCCGACGAGGCGCTGTCCAACGAAGACATGATCGCCGAGAAATACGTGGGCATCCGCCCGGCGCCCGGCTACCCGGCCTGCCCGGAACACGTCATCAAGACCGACATGTTCCGCGTGCTGGACGGCGCCGACATCGGCATGATGCTGACCGACAGCTACGCCATGTTCCCGGCGTCCAGCGTATCGGGCTTTTACTTCAGCCACCCGCAGTCGCAGTATTTCAACGTCGGCATCATCGGCGAAGACCAGTTGCAGGACTACGCCGCCCGCAGCGGCCGCAGCCTGGAAGACCTCAAGCGCACCCTGGCGCCGAACCTGGGCTGATCCCGCCCCAGGCCGCAGTCCCCAAGCGCCGCCCCGGCTCGTCCGGCGCGGCGCTTTGTTTTGTCCCCGATGGTTCACCACCCTGATAGTGGTAAACCATGATGTGCCAAATTGGTAAACCAAATAATATTTGGTCCAACCACTTTTAACTGCCATGACACTACAACTGATCCCCAAGCCCGAGGAACCCGCCGCCAGGCCCGTGGCCGACCGTGCCTACCTGCGGCTGGCCGCGCAGATCCAGGCGCTGGTCGCCCAGGGAGAATTCGCGGTGGGCAAGCGCCTGCCGGCCGAGCGCGCGCTGGCCGAACGCTTCGACGTCAGCCGCACCTCGCTGCGCGAGGCCATCATCGCGCTGGAACTGCAGGGCGTGGTGGAAGTGCGCGGCGGCTCGGGCATCTATGTCTGCGAACCGCCCGCCGGCGTGGCCCGCCTGCCGGCCACGCAAGAGCCGGGCGCCGGGCCGTTCGAACTGCTGCGCGCCCGCTGCCTGATCGAATCCGAAATCGCCGCGCTGGCGGCCACCACCCGCAACGACGCCGACCTGGACCGCATCTTCGAAGCGCTGACGACCATGCGCGAACAGATGATGAACAAGGCGGCCAACGAGGCGGCCGACCGGGCCTTTCACCTGTACATCGCGCAGTCCACGGGCAACAGCGTGCTGCTGGGCACGGTATCGGCGATGTGGGACCAGGCCCAGGGACCCATCTGGGAAAAGATTGAACAGCATTTCCACACCCAGGAATTGCGCCAGGCCTCGCAGGAAGACCATCAGCGCATCTTCAGCGCCCTGGTGGCCCGCGATGCGGACGGCGCGCGCCTGGCCATGCGCGGCCATCTGGAACGCGTCATCGGCGAATTCGCGCAAGGGTGGCGCTAACGCGGCAACGGCAGGCGGCCCCCGGCTGAGCGCGGAAGATACCGCGCCCCGGAATCGGGCTGATTCGAATCAGGAGACAAGCAATGCAGCAAACGAACAAGGGGAGCCGCACCGCGACAGGTGGGGCGGCCATCCGTGGGGCGGCCATCCGTGGGGCGGCGCGTCGCGTGCGGGCCCTTCGCACGGCGGCCAGCGCGCTGTCGGCAGGCCTGCTGGCCGTCTGCGCGCTGGCCGCGCCTGCGTCGGCGCAGCAGGCGCCCGCCGTGGGCCAGAGCCCGCGCATCGATGCCATCCGCAAGGCCGGTGAACTGCGCGTGGGCGTGCTGCAGAACGCGCCCTGGCTGATCCAGGACGTGTCCGGCCGCGGCGGCGAAGCCTGGAGCGGCCCGGCCTGGCTGCTCGCCAAGGAATACGCCCGCCAACTGGGTGTGACGCTGACCGCCGTGCCGGTGTCGCACGAAACCAAGGTGCCCGTGCTGGCGGCCAACCAGGTCGACATGACCATCAGCCCCCTGGCCGAAACGCCCGAGCGCCTGAAGGTCGTGGACTTCGTGCTGTATTCGTCGACCAGTGTGTGCATGTTCGGTCTGGCGGCCAATCCCAAGCTGGCCGCGGCCAAGTCGGTGGACGACCTGAACCGGCCCGACGTCACCATCGCCTACTTCACCGGCGGGGCCGAAGAGGCCTGGGTCAAGCAGCGCTTTCCGCAGGCCCGGCTGCGCGCCGTGGCCAATTCGGGCGCCACCGCACCCATCGAGGAAATCATGGCCAGGCGCGCCGATGCGGCGCCCATCAACCGGGTGCCCTGGGTGGGGCTGAACCGCAAGGTGCGCGGACTGGCCGTGCTGCCGGCCGAGGCCAATTGCCAGCAAAGCACCGAAAAGGCATCGCCGGTGGGCCTGGCGATCGACAAGCACCAGCCTGAATTCCTGGCCTGGCTGCGACAAGTGGCGGTAGCGATGAAGCCACGCCTGGATGCCGACGAAATGCGCATCATCGAACAGAGTCCGTAAGCGGCCGGGCCGCTTTTTCCAGCAGCACACCCCGACAACACACACCGATTTTCCGACCCCGCGCAAGGCGCGCGCGGCCCGGGCGACTGCCCGTGGCTACGCGCGGCCGTATCCGGCGCAAACCGCCGCGCTTCCCTCCAAGGAGACAGCAATGCAACAGCCTTACTTCCTTCGTCTTGCCGCCGCGGCCCTGCTGCTGGCCTCGGCATCCGTGGCCCAGGCGCAGACGCCGCCCGCGCCCGGCGAAAGCCCGCGCATCGACGCCATCCGCAAGGCCGGCGTGCTGCGCGTGGGCGTGGTGAACAATCCGCCCTGGCTGGTGCAGAACACCAGCGGCTCGGGCGAACCGTGGATGGGGTCGTCGTGGCTGCTGGGCAAGGAATTCGCGCGCCTCTTGGACGTGAAGATCGTGCCGGTGCAGGTCAGCCACGAAACCAAGGTGCCAGCGCTGATCGCCAACCAGATGGACGTGATGATCGGGCCGCTGAACCAGAACGCCGAACGCGCCAAGATCATCGACTTCGTGACCTTCTCGAACACCAGCGTGTGCATGTTCGGGCTGGCGTCCAACCCCAAGTTCACCAACGCCACCAAGGTCGAGGACTTCAACCAGCCCGGCATCACCATGGCGTACTTCTCCGGCGCCGGCGAAGAACCGCTGGTGCTGGAAAACTTTCCCAAGGCCAAGCTGCGCGGCGTGACCAATTCGGGTTCGGTCGCGCCCATCGAGGAAGTGCTGGCCGGCCGTTCCGACGTGGCGCCGCTGAACCGCATGCTCTGGCCCAACATCAGCAAGAAGGTCAAGGGCCTGGCCGTGTTCCCAAAGGAAAACGACTGCCAGGACAGCAAGATCTTCGCGATCGACGCCGGCATGGGCGTGGCCAAGGGCCAGCCCGTGTACCTGGAATGGCTGCGCAAGGTCGAAGCGCGCATGCATCCCGAGCTGGTCGCCGAAGAGCGCCGCATGACCCAGCAGCTGAAATAAGGCGGACGCCATGCTCAATTGCGCAATCCATGGGGCCGAAGACCTGCGGCTGGTCGAACAGGCGCCCGAACCCCTGGGCCCGACCGAGGTGCGGGTCGGCGTCAAGGCGGTGGGCATCTGCGGGTCGGACCTGCATTACTACCGCCACGGCCGGGTGGGCGACTTCGTCATCCGCGAACCGCTGACACCGGGGCACGAGGCCTCGGGCCAGGTGCTGGAAATCGGCGCGGCGGTGACGGCCGTCAAGCCGGGCGACCGCGTGGCGCTGGACCCGGCCCGCACCTGCGGCGTGTGCCGTTACTGCCGCCAGGGAGATTCCAATCACTGCGAGGCGGTGTTCTTCTTCGGCAGCGCCAGCCGCTATCCGCACATGCAGGGCGCGATGCGCGAGCAGGTGGTGGTAGAGGAAAAGCAGTGCCTGCCGGTGCCCGACAGCCTGTCGTTCGAGCTGGCCGCCTTTGGCGAACCGCTGGCCGTGGCGCTGCACGCGGTGCACAGCGCCGGCTCGTTGCTGGGCAAGACGGTCATGGTGGTGGGCGCCGGGCCCATCGGCGCGCTGGTGATGATGGCGGCGAAGCTGGCGGGCGCCAGCCAGCTGATCGTGGTCGACATCGTCGACCAGACGCTGGCCACCTGCGCCAAGGTGGGCGCCACGCGCACCATCAACGCGGCCACCGATCCGGCGGCACTGGAGGCGCTGGCGGCGGGCAAGGGCACGGTCGACGTGTGCTTCGAGGCATCGGGCAATTACGCCGGCCTGGCCAACTGCATCCGCGCGGCGCGCCCGCGCGGCACCATCGTCACGGTGGGCACGCTGGGCGGCAGCAGCGAGCAGTGCCCGTTCAACCAGATCATGGTCAAGAGCCTGAACGTCATCGGCAGCTTCCGCTTCGTCGATGAATACGCCTGGGCGGTGGATTACCTGAGCCGCGGCCTGGTGGACGTGGCGCCGCTCCTGACGGCGGCCATTCCCGCACGCCAGGCGCACGAGGCCTTTGCGCTGGCGGCCGACCGGCGCCAGGCCATGAAAGTGATGGTGACGTTCTGAGCCGGTCCGCGTTCCTGTCCGTACGGAGATTCCATGGACTTTGATTTTTCACCCATCGTCGAGAACTGGCGTTTCTTCGCCGGCGGCTTGGGCATCACGGTGGCGCTCAGCGCGGTCACCGCGGTGTCCAGCATCCTGCTGGGGCTGGTGATCGCGCTCTTGCGCCTGTACGGGCCGCGCTGGCTGCGCGTGCTGCTGGTGTTCTACATCGACAGCATGCGCGCCATTCCGGTGCTGGTCGTGCTGGTGTGGATCTACTTCGCCTTCCCGCTGCTGGCCGGCGTGAACTTCGCGCCGTTCTGGGCCGCGCTGGTGGCGCTGACCCTGCACATCGCGGCCTATTCGGCCGAGGTGATCCGCGCCGGCATCGAATCGGTGCGTCCGGGGCAGATGCGCGCCGGGCTGGCGCTGGGCATGTCGCGGGCCCAGGCGCTGCGCAAGATCATCCTGCCGCAGGCCACCATCCGCATGCTGCCGGCCTTCGGGTCGGTGCTGACGGTGGCCATCAAGGATACGGCGATCGCCACGGTGATCGCCGTGCCGGAACTGATGCACAAGGCCGAAACCATCGCCGGGCAGAGCTACCGGCCCATCGAGGTGTTCACCGCCGTGATCGTGGCGTACTTCGTGATCCTGTTCCCGGTGACCCGCGGCGTCGACCGCCTGTACCAACGCTACGCACATCTGGGGCGCTCATGAACTTGGACTGGGGAATTATCTGGGACTCGCGCCAGGTGCTGCTGCAGGGCGCGGCCATGACCGTGATGCTGACGGTGGTGACCATGGCGCTGGCCGTGCCCGGCGGCATCGTGCTGGCGCTGATGCGGCTGTCGTCCAACCGCCTGGCCAACGGCGTCGCAGTGGCCATCGTCGAGTTCTTTCGCAACCTGCCGCTGATCCTGGTGATCTATTGGGCGTTCTACGTCATGCCGATGGCGCTGGACGTGCAGTTCTCGGCGGTGACGACCGCGCTGGTGGCGCTGGTGCTGAACGTGTCGGCCTACAACTCCGAGACCTTCCGCGCCGGCATCAATTCCATCCGCAAGGGGCAGATGGAAGCCGCGCTGGCGATGGGCATGTCGCGCCGCCAGGCCATGTTCAAGGTGCTGATCCCGCAAGCGGCACGGCGCATCCTGCCGGTGCTGGCCAGCACCTGGATCTCGCTGTTCAAGGATACGTCGCTGGTGTCGGTCATTGCGGTCAGCGAGCTGGCCTACGCCTCGATGCAGGTGCGCGCGCAGAGTTTCCGCGTGCTGGAGATGCTGACCGCGATGGCGGTGATCTATTGGCTGATGGGGTATCCGCAGGCCAAGCTGGTCGACTGGATCCATCGCAAATACGGAGTCAAGGAATGAACGAGATGATCCTGGAACAACAGGCGGTGGGCGCGGCGGCTGCGGCCGCGGCGCGCAAAGGCGCCGACCAGCCGCCGGTGCTGGTCTATGAAAACGTGCGCAAGGTCTACGGCGACTTCGTGGCGCTGGGCGACGTGTCGCTGCAGGTCAACAAGGGCGAGGTGATGTGCCTGATCGGGCCGTCCGGTTCGGGCAAGTCCACGCTGCTTCGCTGCACCAACGCGCTTGAAAAGCTGGATGGCGGCCGCGTGCTGCTGGACGGCGTGGCGCTGCCCGAGGCCGAATCCGAAGTGCGCAAGGTGCGCCAGCGCATGGGCATGGTGTTCCAGAGCTTCGAGCTGTTTCCGCACAAGTCGGCGCTGGACAACGTGGCCATGGGCCCCATCACGGTGCTGGGCATGGCGCCGGACGCGGCCCGCGCTCGCGCCCTGGCGCTTCTGGAAAAGGTGGGCCTTGCGGCCAAGGCCGGCAACTTTCCGGCCAACCTGTCGGGCGGCCAGCAGCAGCGCGTGGCGATCGCGCGCGCCCTGGCGATGGAGCCGGAGGTGATGCTGTTCGACGAGCCGACCTCGGCGCTGGACCCCGAGACGGTGGGCGAAGTGCTCAACGTCATGAAGAAGCTGGCGCAAGAGGGCATGACCATGATCGTCGTGACCCACGAAATGAGTTTTGCCAAGCGCGTGGCCAACTGGGTAGTGGTGTTCGAGAACGGCGCCATCCTGGAACAAGGCCCGCCCACGCAGATTTTCGACAACCCGCAGGTCGCCCGTACCCGCGACTTCCTCAGCCACCTGGGCTGGGAAGGCTGAACATTCTCCCGTCCTTACGGAATCCATGATGAAAATTACGAACGCACGCGTCATTGTTTGTTCGCCGGGCCGCAATTTCGTGACCCTGAAAATCGAAACCGACCAGGGCCTGACCGGCATCGGCGATGCCACCCTGAACGGACGCGAGCTGGCCGTGGCGGCCTACCTGACCGAACACGTGGTGCCCTGCCTGATCGGCCGCGACGCGCACCAGATCGAGGACATCTGGCAGTACCTGTACAAGGGCGCCTACTGGCGCCGGGGCCCGGTCACCATGACCGCCATCGCCGCGGTGGACACGGCGCTGTGGGATCTGAAGGCCAAGGCCGCCGGCCTGCCGCTGTACCAGCTGCTGGGCGGCAAGAGCCGCACCGGCGTGATGGTCTACGGCCATGCCAACGGCAGCGACATCGAGCACACGGTCGACGAGGTGCTGCGCTACGCCGACATGGGCTACCGCGCCATCCGTGCGCAAAGCGGCGTACCGGGCCTGGACAAGGTCTACGGCGTGGGCCGCGGCAACCTGTTCTACGAGCCCGCCGACAGCGACCTGCCCAGCGAGCACGACTGGTCCACCGAGAAATACCTGCAGCACACGCCCAAGCTGTTCGAGCGCATTCGCGAAAAGCTGGGGTTCGACCACCATCTGCTGCACGACGTGCACCACCGCCTGACGCCGATCGAAGCGGGCCGGCTGGGCAAGTCGCTCGAACCCTACAACCTGTTCTGGATGGAAGACGCCACGCCGGCCGAGAACCAGGAGGCCTTCCGCCTGATCCGCCAGCACACCACCACACCGCTGGCGGTGGGCGAGATCTTCAATTCGATCTGGGACTGCAAGGACCTGGTGCAGAACCAGCTGATCGACTTCATCCGCACGACCGTGGTGCACGCCGGCGGCATCACCCACCTGCGGCGCATTGCGGACCTGGCATCGCTGTACCAGGTGCGCACCGGCTGCCACGGGGCCACCGACCTGTCGCCCGTATGCATGGGCGCGGCGCTGCACTTCGACCTGTGGGTGCCCAATTTCGGCATCCAGGAATACATGCGCCACACCGATGAAACGGATGCCGTCTTCCCGCACGCCTACACCTTCGACCAGGGCATGCTGTACCCCGGCGACGTGCCGGGCCACGGCGTGGATATCGACGAGAAGCTGGCCGCCAAGTACCCGTACAAGCGCGCCTATCTGCCGGTGAACCGGCTGCAGCAGGATGGGACGTTATGGAACTGGTAGCGCGGCAGCCTGACCCGGCGCAACCGGGCGCGGCGCAACCCGCCGTCCGCCTGCATCCGTCACGGTTGGCGGGGCTGGCGCCCGACGTGGCGCGGCCGGCCTACGATCGCGCGGCGCTGCGCATCGGTATCGTGCACCTGGGGCTGGGCGCGTTCGCGCGCGGCCACCTGGCGGCGGTGAACGAAGCGGCGCTGCATGCCGGCGGTGAGCTGGCATGGGGCCTGTGCGGCGTGTCGCTGCGCCAGGCCGACACCCGCGATGCGCTGGCGCCGCAGGGCGGTCTGTACACGCTGGCGTTGCGCAGCGCCGATGCCCAGGGGCAGCCGCGCCAGCAACTGGCCGTGATCGGCTGCCTGCTGGAAACGCTGGTGGCGCCCGAAGATCCACAAGCCGTGCTGGCGCGCATCGCTGCCGCCGACACACGCATCGTCAGCCTGACGGTGACCGAGAAGGGCTATTGCCACGATCCGGCCAGCGGCGCGCTGAATTTCAAGCACCCGGACATCGTCCATGACCTGGGCCAGCCAGCCGCGCCGCGCAGCGCTATCGGCTTCCTAGTGTGGGGGCTGCAACGCCGGCGCGCGGCGGGCCTGGGCCCGCTGACGCTGCTGTCGCTGGACAATCTGCCATCCAACGGCCGCCTGCTGCGCGGTCTGGTGCTGGCGTTTGCCGCGCAGGTGGATGCAGGCCTGGCCGATTGGATCGGGCAGGCCTGCACCTTCCCGTGCTCGATGGTGGATCGCATCGTGCCGCGCACGACGGACGAGGACCGCGTTGCTGTGACGCAGGCGCTGGGCCTGGCGGATGCCTGGCCGGTGCTGGCCGAGCCGTATCTGGAATGGGTGGTGGAAGACGAATTCGCCGCCGGCCGTCCGGATTTGGCGGTGGGCGGGGCGCGCTTCGTGGCCGAGGCGGCGCCGTTCGAGACGCTGAAACTGCGCATGGTGAACGGCGCGCATTCGGCGCTGGCCTATCTGTCGGTGATGGCGGGTTGGAGCACGGTGGACCAGGCGGTGGCGCAACCGCTGTTGCGGCGCTATCTGGCCGGGCTGATGCAGACGGAGATCGCACCGACCTTGCCTGCGTTGCCGGGGTTGGACCTGGCGCAGTACCAGCAGCGGCTGTTGCAGCGCTATGCCAATCCGGCGCTCAAGCACCAGACGCGGCAGATCGCCATGGACGGATCGCAGAAAATGCCGCAGCGGTTGCTGGGCACGGTGCGCGACCGGCTGGCGGCGGATCAGCCGATTGCGGGGCTGGCGCTGGCGGTGGCGGGCTGGCTGCACTTTCTGCGCGGGGTGGACCAGGCGGGGCGCCGCTACAACATCGACGATCCGCTGGCAGACGTGTTGGCAGCGCGGCTGGATCTGGCGGAACAGGCGGCGCGGGCTGCCGGGCCGGGGCCGGCAGCGGCGTCGGCCTGGACGGTGCAGATGACGGGCCTGTCTGCGGTATTTGGCGACCTGGGCCAGGACGCGCGCTTCGTGCGGGCGGTGGCGCAGGCGGTGCAGTCGCTGCGCACGCTGGGCGTGGCGGGGGCGCTGGAAGCCACGCTGGCGGTCATGCCGGACGCGTCGTAGCAGGAGAACTGGCCTGAAGGAGCTGGCCTGACTTCAGGTCCGAAGTCAGGCCAGTAAATCAGGCCGACAAATCAGGCTGGAAATTCAGGCCGAGGTCGGCGGCGCCAACCGTCCCAGCACGCCCTCCAGCGCCAGGCCGATCGCCAGCACCTGGCGGTCGTCGCCCGGCAAGCCATCCACCTCCAGCCCGATCGGCAATCCGCTTTCAGACAGGCCGGCGGGCAGGCTCAAGCCGGGCAGGCCCGCATTGCTGCCGGGGTCGACGTTGCGCGCCAGCCGCAGGAATGTCTCCAGGCTGCTGGCTTCCGGCGCGGCGACCGGCGGCAGGATCGGCACGGTGGGAAACAGCAGGCCATGCAGGCCATGCGCCTGGAACGCGCGCCGATAGACATCGATGAGCGCATTGCGATGCACCGCCATCGCGCTGTCGTACAGCGGCTGCAACGCCAGCAATTCGCCGGTCGGCGTGGGCAGCACGCCCGGCACGACCAGGTTGTCGAAGATGCCCTTGACGTCGGGGCTGGCAATCTGCGCCACGACGTCCTCGAAACTCACGCCGACCTCGTAGCGTTGCAGGTACGCGATGAGATCCACTTTCTGTTCATGCAGGCAGATCGGCATGCCGCTGGCGGCGTTGCTGGCTTCCAGGCCGGGCATGTCCATGGCAATCAGGGTGACGCCGGCCACGCGCAGCTTGTCCAGGGCGGCCTGCGTGGTGGCCTGCACCTGCGGGTCCAGGTCCTGCCAGAAGTAGGCGGGCAGGCCCAGGCGCAGGTCCGTGGGGCGCAGGGCGGGCAGGGGCGAGTGGTCGCCGGTCAGCACGGCATCGAGCAGCGCGATGTCGGCCATGCTGTTGGCGATGGGGCCGGGGGTGTCGCGGGTGTGCGAAATCGGGGTGATGCCGGCGCCGTCGTAGCGGCCCACCGACGGGCGCAAGCCCACGGCGCCATTGAGCGCAGCCGGCAGGCGCACCGAGGCGCCCGTGTCGGTGCCCAGGGCGGCCGGCACCAGGCGTGCGCCCACGGCAGCGCCGCTGCCCGAGGACGAGCCGCCGGCGATGCGTTCGGGGTCGTAGGCGTTGCGGGTGCCGGCGCCCCGCGAGCCGGGATAGGCAGCGTTGTAGCCCGAGACGCCGAAAGCCAGTTCATGCATGTGGGCCTTGCCGACGATGATGGCGCCGGCGTCGCGCAGGCGCTGCACGACGGGCGCGTCCTGGGCGGGGCGGAAGTCGTGCAAGGCCGGGGTGCCGGCGGTATTGGGCAAGCCGGCGACGTGGATGTTGTCTTTGATGGCCAGGGGCACGCCTTCCAGGGGGCGTGGGGCGCGGCCGGCGGCGCGTGCGGCGTCGGCCGCGCGGGCCTGGGCCAGGGCACCGTCCGTGTCCACGGTGATGAAGGCATTGAGATCCTGGCGGGACGCGATGCGGTCCAGGCAGGCTTGGGTCAGTGCCTCGCTGGTGATCTTGCCGTCGCGAAGCCGGGCTTCGGCTTCGGTGAGGGTGGGGCAGGCGGCAGGCGTCTGGGGGACGGGCATGGCGGGTTGTCTCCTTCTTGTCGGTTCGATTCTTTCGGTGCAGTCCCGATCTATACAGGGTGGACTGTGGTGCTGTCGAGCGCGGGCCGCCGAGGCGCTAAGATAGGCGGCACTTATACACGTACAAGCCTGCCTCTTATCCTGGTATGACTACTTCCCCCCAAGCCGGCGCGGCCGGCCACGAAGGCTCCCGCCTGCGCCGCCAGGCGCTGGGCGAATTCGTGCGCAGCGCCCGCTCGCGCATCACGCCGCAGATGGCCGGGCTGCCGGAAGGCATGCGGCGGCGCACGCCGGGGCTGCGGCGCGAAGAGGTGGCGCAGCTGTGCGGAATCAGCGTCACCTGGTACACGTGGATCGAGCAGGGGCGCGAGGTATCGGTGTCGCCGTCGGTGTGGTCGCGGATCGCGGGGGTGTTGCAGTTGGCGCGGGCCGAGCGGGCTTACCTGTTCGATCTGGCGGATTGCGCGGATCCGCAGCATGCGCGGGACGACGCGATGGGGGCGCCGGGGTCGTTGCGCGAGTGCGTGGATGCGATCACGGCGCCGGCTTACGTGCTGGACCGGGCCTGGAATGTGCTGGCCTGTAATGGGCCGTTGCGGGATCTGTTCGATGACTGGCCGGCGCGGGATCCTGAGCCGAATCTGCTGCGCTATATCTTTCTGGATCCGGCGGCGCGGGAGCTGGTGGTGGATTGGGAGCAGCGGGCGCGCCGTGTCGTCGCGGAATTTCGAGCGGATGCGGGGGCGCATCTGGACGAGCCGGCGGTGCTTGCCTTAATCGATGCGTTGAATCGGCAGAGTGCGGTGTTTGCGCATTGGTGGAATCGGCATGCTGTCGTTGAGCGGGAAGGGGGGTTGCGGGAGTTTTCTCATCCGCGGCGGGGGCGGATGGGGTTTCAGCAGATCACGTTCCGGTTGGCTACGCATCTGGATTTGAAGTTGGTGATGTTGTTGGGGGATAGCGTGGGTTCTTAAGCCGCGCGTGCCGGGGCAGGCGGGGTGAGGGCGGGGCTACGATTGCGGTCGGGCCTGTCCGTATTTTTGTGGGCGAGGCGTTTTAAAAATTGTTATCCACGCGCCTCAGTAAACCGTTCACGGAACAGGATAGCAAACTGGTTCATGGCCGCTTTCCAGTCAAAGGTCGAGCGCACG
>PJUB01000143.1_pt1 | contig 49509 bp, 50 predicted proteins | sample 1512141 | NCBI WGS metagenome assembly PJUB01 (sample SAMN08177677, study PRJNA422409) | Soil metagenome, whole genome shotgun sequencing project. | isolation source: Soil enriched on filter paper: alkali lignin treatment | place: USA: Madison | collected 2015-01-15 | reverse complement strand
GGAACGAGCCGACCGCCGAGAACCGCGAGGCGCTGCGCCGCTTCAACACGCTGGACATGATCAAGTGGCAGTACGTCGAGGGCGTGGAAGACGCATCGCTGATCGCGCCCGAGACCTATCAGCTGGCGTCGGCCGCCATTGCGCGCATCGGCGACGAGCCGCAGATGGACCTGTTGCTGGACTACGGCAGCAACGTCAAGCAGTACCCGCAACTGCATGCGTTCTTTCGCGAATACCAGCCGCCCACCTTGGCGATCTGGGGCAAGAACGATCCTTTCTTCCTGCCGCCGGGGGCAGAAGCGTTCAAGCGCGATAACCCCCGGGCCGAGGTGCGGTTCGTGAACAGCGGCCACTTCGCCATCGAAACCCACGGGGCGGAGATCGCGGCGGCGATGCTGGAATTCCTGAACCGCCACGTCAAGGCGTAAGGGGCGCAACGCGGGAACGGCGGGCTCGGCGAGTGCCGCCGTCGGGGTGTCCGGGCAGGGGCTTTCATTACCTACCAAAAGTAGGCTACGATTGGTATATAGAAACTTCACCCCAGAGGTCCCCGACATGCATGCGCTTATCGTTGTGTCCCACCCCGACAAATCTTCCCTGACGCACGCCATTGCGAATCACGTGGCGCAGGGCGTCACGGCATCCGGTCCGCAGCATTCGTTTGAAATCGCGGACCTGACCGCGGAAGGCTTTGACCCGACCTTTACCCGGGAAGACACGGCCTTGCTGTTGTCGCGGGGCACGCCGCCGGCGGATGTGGCCGCCGAACACGCGCGGCTTGACCGCGCCGATGCGCTGGTGCTGGTCTATCCCGTGTACTGGTGGTCGTTTCCCGGCCTGCTGAAAGGGTGGATCGATCGCGTGTTCACCAACGGCTGGGCCTATGACGACGATCTGGAAGGCAAGCTGGTCAAGAAGCTGGAACGCCTGGACGTGCACTTGATTGCCAATGGCGGCGCCGATATGCGAACCTACGCCCGGCATGGCTATTTCGGCGCGATGAAAACGCAGATCGACCATGGCATCTTCGGCTATTGCGGCGCACGCGTCGCAACCTCGGAGTTGATGGTGCCATCCGATGCAGGTTTTCCGACCTCGCACCTGGATGCCGCCCATGCCATCGGCCAGCGGATCTTTGCTGCGCCACGATGATTCAACACCCCTGAACAGAGACCCCATGCCTGCTGCCCCAGCCCCCGAACCCCGCCGCCGTTTCACCAAGCAAGCGCGGCTGCGGCAGCTGTTGGATGTGTCCTGGCAGTTGATCCGCGATGAAGGCACCGATGCCTTGACGCTGGGGCGGCTGGCGGAACAGGCCGGTGTTTCCAAACCCGTGGTCTACGATCATTTCGGCACGCGCGATGGGTTGCTGGCCGCGCTGTACCAGGATTTCGATGTGCGCCAGACGGCCATCATCGACGAGGCCATTGCCGCCAGCAAACCTGCGTTGAAGGATAAGGCGGACGTCATTGCATCGCGCTATATCGCCTGCGTGCTGACGCAGGGCCGCGAGATTCCCGGCGTATTGGCCGCGCTGGACGGGTCGCCCGAGCTTGCCGCGCTGAAACGGCAGTACCAGCATGCCTTCATTGAAAAATGCCAGCAGATTTTCGGGCCGCTGGCGGGCGCCAAACCGCTGACGCTGGCCAGCCTGTGGGGCATGCTGGGGGCGGCGGACGCGCTGTCGCAGGCGGCCGTGGAAGGCGAGATCACCCCGGAAGAAGCGCGCCAAGAGCTCTATCAGACCATTTTGAACATGGTCAAGCGTGGCCGGTGAATCAGGCTAGGGCATCTGCACCACGACCTTGCCTTTGGCCCGGCCGCTTTCCGAGTAGGCCAGCGCCTGCCGGATATCTTGAAAAGGGAACACTTTGTCGACCACGGGGCGAATGGCGCCGGATTCGACGAGGGCCGTGATCTCGTGCAGTTGCGCCCCGTCGGCGCGCATGAAGACAAAGGTGTATTCCACGTTTTGCTTCTTCGCCTTGCGGCGGATGCCATGGCTCATCAGGCGCAGCACTTGCCTGAGCGGCCACGCCAATCCGCGCGCGAGGGCGAACGCCGGGGTTGGCGGCCCGGACAGGGAGATCAGGTGCCCGCCCGGCTTGAGGATCTTGAGGGATTTGTACAACACGTCGTTGCCCAGGCTGTTCAGGACCACGTCGTAGTCGCGCAGAACGGTCGAGAAATCCTGCTGGCGGTAGTCGATGACGACGTCCGCGCCCAAGGCCTGCACCCAGGATCGGTTGGCGGCACTCGTGGTCGTGGCGACGAAGGCACCCAGGTATTTGGCAAGCTGGATGGCGAGGGTGCCGACCCCGCCGGAGCCGGCGTGGATCAGCACCTTCTGTCCTTTTTTCAGCTTGGCGGTTTCCACCAGCGCCTGCCAGGCCGTCAGGGCCACCAGAGGCAGCGAGGCGGCCTCGACCATGCCGACATTGGTCGGTTTGCGCGCCAGTGACGAGGCCTTGATGGCGACCAACTCGGCAAAGGTGCCGATACGGTCATCGTCGGGGCGCGCATAGACTTCATCGCCTGGCTTGAACTGGCGCACGCGCGCGCCGACGCGCACGACAGTGCCCGACATATCGTTGCCCAGCACCAGCGGCAGTCGGTAGGGCAGGATCAACTTGAACTCGCCACTTTTGATCTTGGTGTCCAGCGGGTTGATGCTTGCGGCGTGGACCTTGACCAGGACATCATCGTCCCGCAACGCCGGCTCCGGTACCTCGCCGATGCGGCCGGGTTCTTTCTTGCCATAGCGGTCGATGATGAATGCTTGCATGGTCTTGGGTCTCTGGATGGAGGGTCGGCCAGGCCGAAAAAAGGGGCAACGCCGGACAGGGCCGGCCTCAGGGGGCGGCGCGATAGCGTTCGGCGGCCTGCCCCTGCCGGATGTCGCCCAGCAGGGCCTGGCGCGAGCCTTCCAGCGTATCCCAGCGCGCCGCCACATGCAGCGGGGGAATGGTGACGGCCTCGCGGCGGTCGAAGCCGATCAACGCGGCGTCGACCAGTTCGCCCACATCCATCACTTCAGGCAGCGTGTCGATGTCGATGCCGGCACGCTCCCAGATTTCGGTGCGCGTGGCGGCAGGCAGCACCGCTTGCACGTAGACCCCCTTGGGCGAAAGCTCCAGGCTCAGCCCCTGCGACAGAAACAGGGCGAACGCCTTGGTCGCGCCGTAGAGGGTCATGCCGAATTCCGGCGACAGGCCGACCACCGAACCGATGTTGACGATCGCGCCTTCGCCCGCCTGCGCCAGCCGCGGCGCGGCGGCGGCCGCCAGGCGCGTCAACGCGGTCGTGTTCAAGGCCACCAGCCGATCGATGCTGTCGGCCGATTGGTCGAGAAAGCCGCCCGATTGGGCGATGCCGGCATTGTTGATGAGTATGCCGATGCGGGCGTCGTTGCGCAGGCGCGTTTCGACGCGGGCCAGGTCCTCTTGCTGCGTGAGATCGGCGGGCAGCAGCTCGACCGCGACGCCGGTTTCCTGGCGCAGGCGGGCGGCGAGGGTTTCCAGGCGAGCCTGGTCGCGTGCGACCAGCACGAGATCATGGCCGCGCCGCGCAAAGCGCTCGGCGTAGGTGGCGCCAATGCCGCTGGAGGCGCCGGTGATGAGGACGGATGGACGAAGGGTCATGATGGGTTCCTTTGGAATGGGCCGCCTTATCGGGCGGCGGGGGCGGTCAAGGTGGGGTAATCGGTGTAGCCTTGCGCGCCGCCGCCATACAGGGTGGCGGGGTTCAAGGCGGCCAGCGGCGCGCCGGTCTTCAGGCGTTCGACCAGGTCGGGATTGCTGATGAACAGACGGCCAAAGGCGAACAGATCCGCCTTGCCTTCGATCAGGCGGGCGGTGGCCAGCTGCAGGTCGTAGCCGTTGTTGGCCAGGTAGGTGCGCGTGAAGCGGCGGCGCAAGCTGTCGTAGTCGAACGGGGCCACGTCGCGTCGGCCGCCGGTGGCGCCTTCCACGACGTGCAGATAGACAATGCCCAGCGCGTCGAGCTGTTCGGCGATGTAGTCGTACTGCGGTTGTGGATCGTTGCTGGAAATGGCGCCGGCCGGCGACACGGGCGAGATGCGCACGCCGGTGCGGTCGGCGCCAATCTGCTCGACCACCGCCGCGGTGACTTCCAGCAACAGGCGTGCGCGGTTCTCGATGGACCCGCCGTAGGCGTCGGTGCGCTGGTTGGCGCCGTCCTTGATGAACTGCTCCAGCAGATAGCCATTGGCGCCGTGGATTTCCACGCCGTCGAATCCGGCCGCGATTGCGTTGGCGGCGGCCTGGCGGAAGTCGTTGACGATGCCTGGCAATTCCTCCAGGGAGAGCGCACGCGGCTCGGAAACGTCGGCAAAGCCGTTGTTGACGAAGGTCTTGGCCTGGGCCCGTATGGCCGAGGGGGCGACCGGGGCGGCGCCGTCATGCAGATCGACGTGAGAGATCCGGCCCACATGCCACAACTGCGCGAAGATGCGCCCGCCTCGCGCGTGGACGGCGGTGGTGACGTCGCGCCAGCCGTCGATCTGTGCCTGCGTGTACAGCCCCGGCGTGTCCTGGTAGCCCTGGGCCTGGGCCGAGATCTGCGTGGCTTCCGAAATGATCAGGCCGGCCGAGGCCCGCTGAGCGTAGTAGGCGGCGGCCAGCGCGTTGGGCACGAGGCCGGCGCCCGCACGGTTGCGCGTCAGCGGCGCCATCACGATGCGGTTGGCCAGGGTCAGCGAGCCGAGTGTGTAGGGCTGGAAAAGCGTGGTGTCGGTCATGTCACGTCCGAGGGTTGATCTGGGAGGGGTCCAGGGGCAGGGTGTGCGCCGGGGCCGCTTGGGAAACAGGCCTAATGATGATGGTCATCATCTTTAAAGTCAATGGTTTGATGATGGTCATAATCTATCAGTGGTATAGTGACCTCCATCCATCGGCAGCACATCCAGGGGCACCGGGCTATGAAGGTCACCAAGGCACAGGCGCAAGCGAATCGGGCGCATATCGTCGAAACCGCGTCCACCCTCTTCAGGGAGCGGGGTTACGACGGCGTGGGCGTGGCCGACCTGATGGCGGCGGCCGGCTTCACGCACGGCGGCTTCTACAAGCACTTCGGTTCCAAGGCCGATCTGATGGCGCAGGCCGCAAGCTGCGGCCTGGCCCAGTCCGTGGAGGCGGCGACGGATGTCGATCCGGCGGACTTCATGAGGTACTACCTTTCCCGGGCGCATCGGGACAGCCCGGGCGATGGCTGCACCTTGGCCGCGCTGTGCGCGGACGCCGCGCGCCAACCCGAGCCCGTCAAGGCGGCCTTTGCCGCGGGTATCGAACGTCAGCTGGCCAGGCCCGCGGGCCCACGGGGCGGGGCGGGGCAGGGCTCAGCCGACGAGGCCCGCGCACGCAGGATCGCGCTGATGGCGCAAGCCATTGGCGCGGTGGTGTTGTCGAGGTCCTGCCCCGACGATTCGCCGTTGGCGGATGAGATTCTGGATGTCTGCCGCGCCGATGCCCTGGCGCGGATGTCGGACGGATGAGCTGGCGCCAGGCGCGTCGCTGCCCGGGGCAGGCAGGTCGCGGCAGGGCGCCGCGCCTGGGTTCAATCCGGGCCGATGCCCGCCGCCGGCCGCTCGCAGCGAGCCTGCGGGCATGGCGGCCGGTTCAGGCCCTGCCAGGCAACGCGCGGGCAAAGAAGAACTTCAGCATTTCGCCGGTGGCGTCGGGGCCGTTGCGGTCCGTGCAGGATCCGCTGGCGCTGCCGCCGGCCCAGGCATGTCCGGCGCCATGGATTTCCCAACGTTCAGCCACGACCGTGCCCGCCGCGTCGCGATAGACGTATTTCGTGCTGTCGTGTCGGTGGCCCGCGCCGGGGACGTGGCGGGCTTCGATCCGGGCGCCGGCGCCAGCGGCGCACGCCGCCACGCGTTCGGCATTGCCGGGATGCACCGTGGTGTCGCGGTCGCCATGAAAGACCAGGGTGGGTACGCCGTGGCCTGCTTGATTGGGCGCCTGCATGCCCAGGCCCTTCATCGCGCTGAGCGCGGACGGCAGATCGGATGCCGCGCCGGCGGCCAGGCCCGAATGCACACCCACCGCCGCATACAGTTCCGGGTGGGTGTTGGCGAGAATCGCGGCCATGGCGCCGCCCGCCGACAGGCCGGCCACATAGACGCGTTGGGGATCGATGGCGTGCGTGGCCATGACATCGCGCGTCATGCCTGCCAGGATGGCGGGTTCGCCGCTGCTGGCGCGCTGATGGGTGTGCTTGAACCAGTTCCAGCACTTTTGCGGATTGACCTCACGCGGCTGCACTGGGTACAGCACATAGAACCCTTGCGTGCGCGCCGCGTCGTTCATGGCGGTGCCAGCCGCGAAATCGTCGGCGTCCTGGGTGCAGCCATGCAGCATGACCACCAGGGGCAAGGGTTGATCGCCCGCGTTGGGCGGCACGTAGAGCTTGTAATGGCGTTGCCCCGCCGCATTGCGGAACACGCCCGCGGTGAAGGTGTCGCCGCGCAGGCCCGGGCGGTGCTCGGGCGCAATGGGCTCGGAGGGGGCAGGGGCCCTGGCCGCGTCGGGGTCGGGGATTTCCCACGCCTGGACGTCGATGACGTCGGCATCGTCCTGGTGGGGAGGGACGGGGCGTGCGCCGGTGCGCAAGGCGGCCTGGATGGCGGCCGTGGCGGCGGTCAGGTTGCCGGACTGGGTCAGTCGGGTGGCCTGGTTGATCAAGGACTGGAATTCCGGGTGCATGGCATTGCCTAAGGGGTCAAGCGTTGGTCAGCGGATGCGCTGATGCAGAGCAGCCTTGACGGCGGGGCTGGCGTGCAGGGCGCCCAGTACCGTCAGGGATTCGATGGTGGCTAGCGCCAGTTCGGGGGTGACGTCGGGCGCGATGGTCGCCAGGCCCAGCACGCGGATCTGGAGCATTTCGCCGGCGGCCTGCACCGCCAGCAGGTCCTGGGCGCTGTAGTGCTGGATGCCCAGCGCCAAGGTCTTGCGGGTGACGGCCTGGCGCAGGGCGTCGCCGTGCGTGGCGAGCTGGTTGCGGATGGCCGTGCGGATCAGGTCGGTGCGATTGGCGTAGAAGCCTTCCTGGACCAGAAGGTCGATCTGGCCCAGGTCGACGTAGCCGACGTTGATGGTGATTTTTTCATCGGCGGGTTTGGAGGCCGAGGCGAGGGAGGGGGCACGGGGAGGCATGAACCCATGCTAATACCATCCACTTGGATGGTACATGGCTGTTTCAAAATGACAGGTGTGCCCGCCGGGGACGGAAACGTCCCCGGCAGGGTGGCCCCTGGGGGCGTTCTACGGAAGGGAAACGCGCGCCGGCTGCGATGCGGTAGGGTCGACGCGTGGCACGGCATCGCGATACGCAACGCCGTACATGGCCATCAGCACAAAGGTGATCGGCACGCACAGCAAGACACCCAGCGCGCCGGTCACCGCGTCGACGTTCGTGAGCTGGTGCCGCAGCTCGATCAGGTCGCCGTTGAAGTAGCCGGCCACCGAGATCAGCAGAAGCAGCCCCAGCATCAGCGGCCAGCGCGGATATCGCTTCATGGTGAGCAGCGTGCGCAAGCCGAATTCCCCCGTTGCCGCGATACGCGGCAGGCCCAGGCCATAGGTGGCGAGCAGATAGCAGACCGGCAGCCAGATCAGCACCTGCACGGCCATCAGCGCCAGCCAGAACCGCGTGTCGTCGGCGCCGTTGAGCAGCACGTAGACGATGAACGGCACGTCGCCGTTGGCGCGGGCCAGGACTGCCACGGGAAGGGCCAGCGCGGCCAACAGCAGCAGGTGGCGCGTCTGGGCGGCAGCGCCGCGTCCGGCCGTGGCGGGGGCGGCATCGCCCAGGACCACGACGCGGTGCCAGGCGAAGGTCATTCGTGCGAACGCGATCAGGTTGACCAGCGCCAGCAGCACCCACAGCAGGTCGATGGGCTGGTACAGGCGCGTGGTCATCAGGGCGAACGGCAGCGACAGCGTGAAAATGGCCAGGGACCATGGCGCGGCGGCCAGCATGCTGCGGCCTTGCTGGCGCAGGGTCTGCGCGGTTGCCGCGATGAAACGACTCGCCCCGAGGGTGTGAGACACAAGATTCCTTTACGGGAAATAACGGGCCTCGTTTATACCCCAGCCGCCGGACCAGATATGAACAATGGTTTCAGACTGAGAAGATTATTGTCGGGCGGCGACAGCGCCGTGTGCGTCGCCGCCCGATGACCTGTCGGCCCGGCGCGATCAGCGTGCCGCCGCCAAGGCCCCCATCGCCTGCCGCATGAAGCCCAGCGTGGCGTCGTCGGCCCAGGTGCCGGCGGTAAGTTCCGGTTCGGTCATCAGGGCATGGCGGAATTTGGCGTGCGTGGCCGGGTCCTTGCCGGCGTAGGTGCAAAACAGTTCCAGCCATTGCCGGGCCAGGTCCAGGCCGGTGGGCGAGGCCGGCGCCTGGCCCGCGTCGATGGCATCGCGTACCCGCCCCATCAGCGCCGGCCATTCGCCCATGCGGTCGCCGTAATGCGCGCGCATGAACCGGGCTTCTTGCGGCGTCAGGTGCTTTTCGTACAGGCGCAGTTTGCTTTCCGAGAAGGCTTGCAGCACGTAGTCCCGCATGGCTGGCGAAATGCCGACGTGTTCCTGCATGGCGGGTTCCTGTTCGTGCATCTGGTTCAGTTTCACGAGCAGGCGCGGATCGTTGTTGGTATCGCGCAGCAGCAGCGTCATCCAGCGCAGCGCCAGGCCTTGCGAATGGACGTCTTCGGGCGGGGCGCCGCTGTCCATCTGCTGGCGCACCTGCGCGATCAACGCGGGCCAGTCGCCATCGTCATCGCGGGTGCGGCCATACATGGGCAGGCGAGCCAGTTCTTCGGGAGAAAAGTACTTGTCGTACATGGTCATCAGTTCCAGAGTGGTCAGCCAATCGGCCAGCTCCGGTTCGGCGCCCATCGCCAACTGGCCTTGCAAGTGCGCGAGACGATCGCGCAGCGTGGCGGCCTGTTGGATCTGACGGTCGAGCATCGTGATCTGTTTCGCGATGATCTCGTCCAGCGGCGTACCGGGCTGGTCCAGGGTGGCGCCGATTTCAGCCAGCGGCAGCCCGAAGCGACGCAGGGCCTGAATCTGATGCAGTCGGGCAATGTCGTCGCGGCCGTATAGCCGGTAGCCGTTGTCGGCGCGCGCCGAAGGCGTCAAGAGGCCGATCGCGTGATAGTGGTGCAGCGTGCGGACGGTGAGGCCGCTGCGCTTGGCCAGTTCTCCGACTTTCAGTCGCATGAGGTTCCTTCGTTGTTTACGCAGGGCGGACTTTGGGGGATGACGTTACGTGAGGGTCAAGCGGGGGGATGTTAAAGACTGCGCAGGAAATCGATCAACGCCTGATTGACCTCTTGCGGCGCTTCCTGCTGCAGCCAGTGTCCCGCGCCGGGGATGATTTCACTGGCGCGCAGTTGCGGCACCAGGGCAGGCATGGCCTTGATGATCTGGTCCATGCCGGGAATGGCCAGGCCGGTGTCGCGTTCGCCCACCAGGTACAGGGCGGGTACGTCGACCGTCTTGCCGGCCAAGGCGCCTTGCAGCGCCCAGTTGCGGTCCAGGTTGCGGTAGTAGTTCAGGCCGCCCCGAAAACCGCTGGCCTGATAACTTTGGACGAACACCGCCAGGTCCGATTCGGTCAGCCAGGCGGGCAAGGTGCCGGGCACGGGCAGGGCATCGAGCAGGCCGCGCCCGGTGGGCACCATGCCGAAGGGGTTGGGCGTGGCGGGGTCGTTGCGCGGTCCGGCATCGCCCGACGCGGCGAAATAAATGGCGCGCAGCGTGGCGTCGACATCGCGTTCGAATTCCCGTTCGGCCACGCCCGGTTCGTTGAAGTAGTGGGTGTAGAAGCGGGCGGCGTCGGTCTTGGGGAACAGGCGGCTGGGCGGGATGGGCGCGCGGCCCATCATGGGGACGCCCAGCGCGGCCACGGCGCGAAAACGGTCGGGGCGCAGTTGCGCGGCTTGCCAGGCGATGTTGGCGCCCCAGTCGCCGCCGACGATCACGGCGGTGTCGGTGCCTTCACTGTCGAGCAGGGCGATCAGGTCGCCCATCACATCCAGCGTGGTGTAGGCCGCGGCGTCTGCCGGGCGGTCGCTGGCGCCATAGCCGCGCAGGTCGGGGGCCACGGCGCGAAAGCCCGCCTGGGCCAGGGCGGGAAGCTGGTGGCGCCAGGCGTACGACGTTTCGGGAAAGCCGTGGCACAGCAGGACGAGGGGGCCGTCGCCCTGGGCGGTGACGTGCAGCGTGATGCCGTTGACGGTGACGGGACGGGATTGTAGATCGGTCATGGTGGGGCTCGCAGGCGATATCCGGTGCGGATATAATACCGTAACAGTCAAAGTTACGGTATTTCAACATGGCCTGCGACACCCGCTTTGCCCGCCTGCTGCACGTGCTGGTTCACATGCACCTGCGGGGCGGTACGACCACGTCCGGCACGCTGGCGCAGATGCTGCATACCAACGAGGTCGTGGTGCGGCGAACCATGGCGGCGCTGCGCACGGCGGGCATGGTGACGTCCACCGGGGGCCGCAAGGGGGGCTGGACGTTGGCCCGGGCGCTGGACACCGTCACGGCGCGAGAGGTGTACGAGGCCATCGGCCACGGCGCGGTATTCACCATCGGGCCGGCCGACGACAATCCGGCGTGCCCGGTGGAGCGGGCGTCGAACCAGCTGGTGGCGCAGGCGCTGGGCGAGGGCGAAGCCGCCTTGTTGCAGCGGCTAGGGGCGACGGTGCTGTCGGACCTGGCGGCGCAGGTCGCGGGACACTGAAGGGCGATCAGTCCTCTGGCGGCATCCGTTCGGCAAATTCCGCGGCCGACAGGCTGAAGTCCTCGATCAAGGCGTTGCTCAATTCAGGGCACACGCTGCCCTGCATCTGCCGCAACCATTGGTGGAACTCGGCAAAGAACGCATCGGTAGCCGATGTCAGTTCAAACACCCCTGAATCCGTATGCGTCAGCGCCAACGCCGCCACGATGCGCTGGAACTGCGTGGGATGGGCGGCGATGTTGTGCGGCGGCACCTGCATCAGCGCCCGGATCAGCTTCATTTCCTGGGCCAGGTCCAGGATGGTCGGCAGGCCGGCCAGTTGCTTGCTCAGGCTATGGATGTCCATGTGCTTGTCCCTCCAGTCATGCCATCCACGAAAATAATTCGTGGATAAGCGGGAATTTATATCGTTTTGAGGATCAGGGCGCGCGGCTTTGTAATGCAGGTTCGCTTAACGCCGTTCACGCTTTCAAGACTTTCCTCTCTATGAATCCCATCGGATACCGCATTCTCCCCCGGTCCGCGCCCGCCGTCTCTGCCGACGTGCTGGCCGGTTTCGCCGCCATCGGGTCGGCCCAGATCAGTGACTGCATGAACCGCCTGTACGGCGTGGCCGGGCTGCGGCCGCTGCACGCCGGCCAGCAGCGCACGGTGGGCCTGGCGCTGACCGTGAAGACCCGCCCGGGCGATAACCTGATGATCCACAAGGCGATTTCGCTGGGGGGCGCGGGTGACGTGATCGTGGTGGATGGCGCCGGCGATACCAGCAACGCGCTGGTGGGCGAGCTGATGATGATGGACGCGCAGGGCCGCGGCATCGAAGGCTTCGTGATCGACGGCGCGGTGCGCGATCTGGACGTGCTTGCGCAGGGGCAGTTCGGTTGCTTTGCGCGGGCGGTGTCGCACAAGGGGCCGTACAAGGACGGCCCGGGCGAGATCAATGTGCCGGTGTCGGTGGGCGGCCAGGTGGTCCACCCCGGCGACGTGGTGGTGGGCGACGCCGATGGCGTGGTGGTGATTCCCGCCGAGCACGCCGAAGCGGTGCTGGCGCTGGCCATGAAGAAGGAAGCCGACGAAGCCGTGGCCAAGGAAAAGCTGCGCGCCGGCACGTACACCAAGCCCTGGCTGGAGAAGACGCTGGCCGAGAAGCGGGGAGGCGCGCAATGAGCCAAGCGACCCCTGGCCAGACCGGCGCCGAGAGCGGCCGCCCGGTGGACCCGAGCGCTGCCGCCGCGTCCGCGCGCCCCGGCATCGTTGCCGACCGCATCAAGCGCATCAAGCTGTCGCCCAGCGTGGCGGCGCGCGCCATCATTGCGGAACTGCGCGAGCAGGGCCGCCGCATCATCGACCTGACGATCGGCGAACCGGATTTTTCCACCCCCGAACATATCCGCCAAGCCGCGACGGCTGCCATGAACCGTGGCGAAACCAAGTATCCGCCGGCCCAGGGCACGGTGGCGCTGCGCAAGGCGGCCCGCGGCCATCTGCTGGCGGCGACCGGGGTGGACTACCCGGTGGCCCGCATCATCGTCAGTACGGGCGCCAAGCAGGTGATCTTCAACGGCCTGGCCGCGACGCTGAACGACGGCGACGAGGTGCTGATCCCTGCGCCGTTCTGGGTCTCGTACCCGGACATGGTGCTGGTGAACGGCGGCGTGCCGGTGGCGGTGGCGACCACGCCGGCCACGGACTACAAGCTGACGCCCGACGCGCTGGAACGCGCCATCACGCCGCGCACCAAGTGGCTGATGATGAACGCGCCGAGCAATCCGACGGGCTCGGTCTACACTGCCGACGAGCTGCGCGGGCTGACCGAAGTGCTCAAGCGCCATCCGCAGGTGTGGCTGATGACGGACGACATCTACGCGCGCCTGAATTTCACGGATACGCCCACGGTGCACCCGTTGCAGGTGGCGCCGGAACTGGCCGACCGTACGCTGGTGGTCAATGGCGTGTCCAAGGCGTACGCCATGACGGGCTGGCGCATCGGGTATGGCGCGGGGCCGGACGAGCTGATCAAGGCCATGGCGATTCTGCAATCGCAAAGCACGTCGGGCGCGTCGTCGGTGAGCCAGGCGGCCGCGCTGGAAGCGCTGGCCGGTCCGCAGGATTGCGTGGCCGAATTCGCCCGGGTGTTCCGCGAACGCCGCGACCTGGCGGTGGCCGAATTGTCGGGCGCGCCGGGGCTGGACATCGTGGTGCCGCAAGGCGCGTTCTACGTGTTTCCGGACTGCTCGGGCCTCTTGGGCAAGCGCACGCCGGGGGGCGACGAGATCCGCACCGATACCGACCTGACGCACTACCTGCTGCGCGAAGCCGGCGTGGCGGTGATCGATGGCCACGCATATGGCGCGCCGGGCACGTTCCGGCTGTCGTTCGCGGCTTCGCTGGACGATATCCGGCAGGGCTGCTCGGCGATCCGCGAGGCCTGCGCCAAGCTGGTGTAGGGCGACGGCCCGCGCAGGGTGTCGATACCTTCGCGCGGGCCCATTCTGTTTTCTTGACCATAAACACAAGGGGAATCAACCATGACTTACCGTTCACGCATTGCCGCCTGCCTGGGCCTGGCCACGCTGTTGCTGGGCACTGCCGCCCAGGCCGACCAGGTGGCCGACATCAAGGCGCGCGGGGAATTGATCTGCGGCACGCTGGGCACGTCGCAGCCGTTCAGCTTCCAGGACGCCGCCTCGCGCCAACTGGTGGGCTATGACGTCGACGTCTGCAAGCTGGTGGCCGACAAGCTGGGCGTGAAGGTCAGCTACAAGCTGCTGTCGGTGGCGGCCCGCGTGCCCGAACTGAACGAAGGCCGGGTCGACATCCTGGCGGCCAACCTGGGCTATTCGCCGGACCGCGCGCAGCAGATCGCGTTCAGCCACGCCTATTACGTCAGCCCGCAGAAGCTGCTGGTGCGCAAGGATTCGGGCCTGGACACGATTGAATCGCTGAACGGCCGCCGCATCGGCGCGACCAAGGGGTCCAGTTCGGAACGCGAGATCAAGCGCATCCTGGACAAGTCGCAGGTCATTGGCTATGGCGACAGCTCGGCCACCTACCTGGCCCTGCAGCAAAAGAAGGTGGACGCGCAGTTTGCGTCGGAACTGGTGCTGGCGCGCCTGGTGCTGCAAAGCCCGCCCACGGCGCCGGTGACCGTGATTGCCAAGTCGGTGTTCGACGAGCCCTGGGGCCTGGGCGTGCGCAAGACGGAACCTGGCTTGCTGCAAGTGGTGAACCAGGCGCTGGACGAAGCCGAAAGCTCGGGCGCGGCCGCGCAGCTGTTCGACAAGTGGTTCGGCGCGCAGACGCCGTACAAGCTGGAGCGCGGGTTCAAGATCGGCCCCATCGCGGGTTGAGCGGCGGTTGCGTTTCATGAGCCTACTTGACGCTTCGCAATACCAGCTGCTGGCCAGCGGCATGGCGGTGACGCTGCAGCTGTTCCTGGTGTCCTGGGTGATGGCCTTCACGATCGCGGTGACGCTGGTCGTGGTGCGGGCCACCAACCTGGCGCCATGCCGCTGGCTGGTCGATGCCTATGTGGAATACCACCGCAACGTGCCGCTGCTGGTGCAGGTGCTGTTCTGGTATTTCGGCATGCCCGAGCTGCTGCCGGAAGATTTCCGGCTGTGGCTGTACCAGCACAACGCCGAGATGTCGCTGGCGGCGATTGCGCTGGCGCTGGGGTCAGCCGCGTACATCGCCGAAGACATCCGCAGCGGGCTGCGCGCCATTCCGGGCACGCAGTTCGAGGCGGCCCGGGCGCTGGGCGCCAGCTACCTGCAATGCATGCGTTTCGTGATCGTGCCGCAGGCGGTGCGGATTTCGATCCCGCCGCTGGTGGGCCGCGCCTTGCTGCTGTTCAAGAACACCAGCGTGGCCATGGCCATCGGCGTGATGGAACTGACCTACCAGGCGCGCGAGATCGAAAACGAGACCTACCGCACCTTTGCCACGTTCGGCGCGGCCACCCTGATGTACCTGCTGGGATCGTTTCTGATCATGCTGATCGGTTCGCGCATCTATGCCCGCTACCGCCTGAATCGCGGAGGCCACGGTGCTTGATCTGCTATTTCAATACTGGCCCACGCTGCTGGTCGGCCAATACCCGAATGGCCCCTTGGGCGGCCTGGCGCTGACGCTGATCCTGGCGGCCTGCGGCCTGGCCCTGTCGTTGCCGCTGGCGCTGGCCATCGCGCTGGCGCGGGTCAGCCCATACGGCTGGCTGCGCGTGGCCAGCAAGACGCTGGTCAACGTGGTGCGGGGCATGCCGCTGTTGATGCTGATCTTCTGGGCCTATTTCGTGGTGCCCAAGCTGACGGGGCAGGTGATCAGCGGCTTCTGGACGCTGATTGCCGCGCTGGTGGTGTACGAAAGCGCCTACCTGTCGGAAGTGATCCGCTCGGGTATCGAGGCGGTGCCGCGCGGCCAGATCGAGGCCTCGCGCTCGCTGGGCGTGGGCTACTGGACGACGATGCGGCGCGTGGTGCTGCCGCAGGCGCTGTTCAACGTGCTGCCCAGCCTGACCAGCCAGTTCGTGTCGACGGTGAAGGAAACCTCGCTGGGCTATGTGATCAGCGTGAACGAACTGACGTTCGCGGCCAACCAGGTCAACAACCTGGTGCTGACGCAGCCGCTGCAGGTGTTCGGCATCCTGGCGATCATCTACTTCGTGGTGTGCTTCAGCCTGAGCCGCGGCCTGTCGTGGCTGGACCTGCGCATCCGCCGCCAACGCGCCATGGCCTGAGCCGGCGCAAGGGCCCTTACGGAATCTTTTCATGATCAAGCTTGAGAAAGTCAATAAATGGTATGGCGAGCACCACGTCCTGAAGGACGTGGACCTGTCGGTGGCGCGCGGCGAAGTGCTGGTGGTGTGCGGGCCGTCGGGCTCGGGAAAATCGACCATGATCCGCACGGTGAACCGGCTGGAACCCATTGAAAAAGGCCGCATCCTGATCGATGGCGCCGACATCTACGCCAAGGGCGCCAACCTGAACGCGCTGCGCCAGAAGATCGGTTTCGTGTTCCAGCAGTTCAATCTGTTTCCGCACATGAGCGTGCTGGAAAACGTGATCTTCGCGCCGGTCAGCATCCGCAAGCAGCCGCGCAAAGCGGCCGTGGAACTGGCCCGCCAGTTGCTGGCGCGGGTGGGGCTGGAGCACAAGATCGACGCCTATCCGAGGTCGCTTTCCGGCGGCCAGCAGCAACGGGTGGCGATTGCGCGGGCGCTGGCCTTGCAGCCGCCGGTGATGCTGTTCGACGAACCCACCAGCGCGCTCGACCCCGAAATGGTGGGCGAGGTGCTGCAGGTGATGAAGGGCCTGGCCAAGGACGGCATGACGATGGTCTGCGTGACCCACGAAATGGGGTTCGCGCGGGATGTCTGCGACCGGGTGGTGTTCATGGACGCGGGCGAGATCCTGGAAATGGATACGCCGGAACGCTTTTTCAGTGCGCCCAGCCATCCCCGGGCGCAGCGTTTCCTGGCAGACATCCTGCATCCGCGCGGGTAGGCGGCGGCTTGCGCAGGCCCGGCCGCCTGGCGGGCGCCTGCGCAGGTCCCGGGGCAGCGCGGCATCGCGGTCGACGATAATGTGAGGGTTTCCATGCGATTCGCATCCACCGCCGCGATGTACACCCTTAAACAGCTAGAGGCTTTCTACTGGAGCTCGCAACTGGGCAGCTTCAGCGCCTCGTCGCGCAAGCTGCACACGACCCAATCGGCCGTGGCCAAGCGGGTGGGCGAGCTGGAAGCCTTTGCTGGGGCGCCGCTGTTCGAGCGCCGCGCCAAGAAGCTGGTCATGACCCCGCAGGGGCGCAAGCTGTTCGAGCTGGCCCGTGAAATGCTGGACCTGAACAGCCGCATCGTGCAGAACATGGCCGATCCGGCCAGTTTCGAAGGCGTGGTGCGGCTGGGCGTGACCGAGCTGGTCGGCATGACGTGGCTGGCGCGGCTGGTCAGCCAGATCAGCCTGCGCTATCCGCGGGTGCAGCTGATGCCCGAGATCGACGGCGGCATCACGCTGTACGAACGGCTGGAACAGGACCAGCTGGACCTGGCGATCATGCCGGGTCCGTTCTGGAGCTACCAGTACGACTGCGTGCACCTGGGGGCGGTGACCAACGTCTGGATGGCCAGCCCGGCGCTGGATATCGATTTTTCGGCACGGCTGACGCCGCAGGACCTGGCGCCGTATCCGGTGATTTCGCAGCCCACCAATTCGGCCTTGTCGCACCTGTACGACGCCTGGTTCGCCGAGCAGGGCCTGCCGGTCAAGCGGGTACTGACCTGCAACAGCCTGGGCATGATGGCGCAATTGACGATGCTGGGCCTGGGCATCAGCTACCTGCCGGGTGCCTATTTCGCGCCGCTGGTCGAGCGCGGCGCGCTATGCCAGCTGGACGTCAAGCCCGACCTGCCCACCATCAATTACTACGCGGTGCACAAGAAGAACATCGTCAATCCGGTGGTGTCGCGGGTGATCGATATTGCCCGCGAGGAATGCGGATTCGAGGTGGCGGGGGCGTTTTTGCCCCATGTGCCGCCGGCAACCCGGCCGGGTGGGGCGTAGCCGGGACGGACGGCGCGAGGCGGTTGCTGCCCCGGCGCCGCCGGCCGGTTATGGCTGCGGGGCTTAACCGCAGCGGATCGCGGTCATGACGTCTTGTTTGTCCACGATCAGGTTCAGGCGGGTGTCGTTGTATTCCATGGTGACCAGTTGGCCCGGGCGCAGGATGCGGCCGGTGGTGGCGCCGCTGCGGCCGCGCAGGTCTTCCAGGACGGCGGGGGTGGCCTTCTGGCCGATCTGCGATTGCAGGCCGCTGGCGTCGCAGGTCTTGCCCGTGGGGCGGCCCGACGACGTGGCGCCGTAGGACGGGCTGGACGAGGAGTCGGAAGCGGAAGCCGGGCTGCTTGAGCTGGAATCGGTGGACGCGGAAGCGGACGAGGAACGCGGGGTTCCGGGATTGGCGCAGGCGCTCAGCGCGGCGACCAGCAGGACGGGAATCAGCTTGCGGATCATGAATTACTCCTGAAAGATGTCCGAGGCGCATCCACTGCAAACGTTTCAGCGCCGGGGAAAAACATCATAGACCAGCCGCCCGTGCCGCGCTTGGCCGGCAAGCGTGCTATTGCAGCTGGCGTCCTTTGGTTTCGGGCAGCAACAGCGCGGTCAGGATGACGACGGCATAGGCCCCCGCGGCAAATACGCCGATCGCCCAGCCCAAGCCGTGCTGCTGGCTGAGAAACCCCACCAGACTTGGAAACAGGGCACCCACCCCGCGACCGAAGTTGTAGGCGAAGCCCTGGCCGGTGGCGCGGACGCTGGACGGGAACAGTTCGGTCAGGTAGGCGCCGATGCCACTGAAAATGCCCGAAGCGGCGAACCCCAGCGGAAAGCCCAGCACCAGCATCTGGCTGTTGGTCAGGGGCAGTTGCGTATAGACGTAGACGCTGACCGCGGACAGCACCGAGAAGATCAGCAGATTGGCGCGGCGACCCAGGCGGTCGGCCAGGTAGGCGCCGGCGATGTAGCCGCAGAAGGATCCCACGATGATCACCAGCAGGTAGCCGCCGGTATTGAGTATGGACAGATGGCGTTCGACTTTCAGGAACGTCGGCAACCAGGTGGTGATGGCGTAGTAGCCGCCCTGTACGCCGGTGCACAGCAGCGCCGTGACGACGGTGGTCTTGAGCAGGGCGGGCGAGAAGATGGTCCAGAACGACGCCGCCGCGATACCGCTGGCCTGGCGCCTTTGGAACATTTCGGGTTCGGGGACGTGCTTGCGGATGTAGAGCACCAGGAAAGCGGGCAACACACCGATCCAGAACAGGCTGCGCCACGCCCATTCAGGCGGCAGCACGGAAAACGCCAGGGTGTAGAGCAGGGCGGCGGCGCCCCAGCCCACGGCCCAGCCGCTTTGCACGGTGCCCACCGCCTTTGCGCGATGCTGGGCGCGGACGATTTCACCCATCAGCACCGAGCCCACCGCCCATTCGCCGCCGAAGCCCAGGCCTTGCAGGGCGCGCAGGACGAACAGTTGTTCAAAGTTCTGCGCGAAGCCGATGGCGACGGTGCAGAGGGAAAACCAGATGATGGTGTATTGCAGGATGCGCACGCGGCCGTAGCGGTCGGCCAGGATGCCGGCCAGCCAGCCGCCCGCCGCTGAAAACAGCAAGGTGACCGTGCCGAGCATGCCGGCCTGGCCCTTGTCGATGTGCCAGAGCGTCATCAGGGTGGAAATGACGAAAGTGAAAACCATGAAATCCAGGGCGTCGATGGCCCAGCCGCCGAACGCGCCGATGAAGGTGCGGCGTTCGGTCGTATTCAATTCTCGAAACCATTGCATGAGGGGTCTCCGTGAGGGGGGAGCGGACGCGTCCGCGCTGTTGCCGGGCGGGTTCAGGCCGCGGCAAAGCCGTAGAGGTGTTCGGGGTTGGTGACCAGGATGCGCTGGCGCAGGGCGGCGTCGGGGGCCCAGTCGGCCAGTTGGTTGCGCAGGCCGCCGGTATCGACCATGCGGGGGATATGGACGTGCGGCCAATCGCTGCCCCAGAGCATGCGGTCGGGCGCGGCCTCGATCAGGGCGCGGGCCCATGGCGTGACGTCGTTGAAGTCGTCGAAGCGTTCGCTGATGCGATAGGCTCCGGACAATTTGACCCACCAGCCGTGGTCCTGCACCAGGTGCTGCATGGCCTGAAAACCGGGGCTGTCGGTGCCGTGCGCGACGGGCATGTGGCCCATGTGGTCGATCACGCCGGTGACGGGCAGCCGGCGCATGCGCGGCATCAGTTCCGGCAGGTGGCGCGCGTCCAGCAGGAATTGCATGTGCCAGCCCCGTTCGGCGCAGCGGTGGGCCAGGGGTTCCATGGCGTCGAAACCGACGCCGCCGCCAAATAGCACATTGACGCGCAGGCCGCGCACACCGGCGGCATGCATGGCATCGAGTTCTCGGTCGCTCACCGACGGGTCGACCACGCCTACGCCGCGCAGGCGCTGCGGGTGGCGCCGCAGCACGTCCAGGAAGTAGCGGTTGTCGGTGCCGTACACACTGATCTGCACGAGCACGCCCCGGGTCATGCCGGTGGCGTCCAGCATGGCGAGGTAAGACGCTTCAGGGGCAGGCGGCGGCGTGTAGGTGCGCTCAGGCACGAAGGGGTAGGCGTGGGGGTCGGCGGCCACCACGTGGGCATGCGTGTCGCAAGCGCCTGGAGGAAGGTTGAATCGGGCGGCGGCTACCGTGGGCAGGGGGCCCAGGCAGACAGGAGGAGCGGCAGGCATGAAGCGTGTCCTTGCGGGGGGAGGGTTGCGAAGGCCACTATCGTAGAGAAGAAAATTGCGTATGTGGAGAAAGCGCCCACATCTAGGACCAGCAGAGGTTTGCCAGCGCGAGCGACGCCTTAATGGAAGTTGCGGCTGGGTGTGCTGAGCCCGCCGAGCAGGTCGGACAGGTCCACCAGCCGCTGTGCGATCAGGTGGCGCACGCCGTCGACGTTCTGCCAGGTGCCGTACACGCCCAGCAGGCTGGCGCCGAGCAGTTCGCGGCGCTGGCGTTCGATCAGTTCGGGGCGCACCACCACGTTGACGGGGCCGGTCTCGTCTTCGAGGGTGACGAAGATGACGCCCTTGGAGGTTTGCGGCCGCTGGCGCACGGTGACGATGCCGCAGGCGCGGGCCACGCGCTTGTCGGGGTAGCCGTTGAGCACGGCGGCGGGCTGGAAGTTGCGGGCGGCCAGTTGCGGGCGCAGCAGGTCCACGGGATGGCGTCGCAGGGTCAGGCCGACGCTGCGGTAGTCGGCCGCGACGGTCTGGCTTTCGGATGGCGCGGCCAGTGTCGGGGCGTCGGTTTCGTGGATGGCGGCGTCGCGCAGCAGGTCGCGGCTGTGGACGCTGGCGGCGGCTTCCCAGCTGGCCTGGCGGCGATGGCCGGCCAGGGTCAAGAGGGCGTCGCCGGCCGCCAGGGCGTTGAGGTCGTGGCGGTTCAGGGCGGCGCGGCGAGCCAGGTCGCCGGTATTGGCAAAGGGCGCGTCGGCGCGCGCGGCTTCGATGCGGCGCGCGGTGTCTTCGCGCAGGCCCTGGATCAGGCTCAGGCCCAGCCGCACGGCGGGGCGGGTTTCATGCGGGGCGGGTGCGTGCGGGCGCGCCGGACGCGGGGCGTGCCCGTCGGGCAGGGCTTGCAGCGCCGAGTCCCAGCCGCTGACGGTGACGTCCACCGGCAGCACGCAGACGCCATGGCGACGGGCGTCCTGCACCAGTTGCGCGGCGGGGTAAAAGCCCATGGGCTGGGAATTGAGCAGGGCCGCCAGGAAGGCCTCGGGTTCGTGGCGCTTGAGCCAGGAACTGTAGTACGCAAGCAGGGCGAAGCTGGCGGCGTGGCTTTCGGGAAAGCCGTATTCGCCAAAGCCCTCGACCTGCCGGAACAGGGCTTCGGCGAATTCCAGCGTGTAGCCGTGGGCCAGCAGGCCGCCCACCAGCTTGGTGCGGTATTTGTCGACGCCGCCCTTGCGCTTCCAGGCGGCCATGGACCGCCGCAGCTGGTCGGCATCGCCGGGGGTGAAGCCGGCCGCGACCACGGCGATCTGCATCACCTGTTCCTGGAAGATGGGCACGCCCATGGTGCGGCTGAGCACGCCGCGCACTTTTTCGCTGGGATAGCTTTCTTTTTCGCGGCCCTGGCGGCGGCGCAGGTAGGGGTGCACCATGCCGCCCTGGATCGGGCCGGGCCGCACGATGGCCACCTGCACCACCAGGTCGTAGTATTGGCGCGGCCGCAGGCGCGGCAGCATGCTCATCTGGGCGCGCGATTCGATCTGGAACACGCCCACGGTGTCGGCGTCGCAGATCATGTCGTAGGTGGGGATGTCACCTTCGGGGATGTCTTGCAGGCGTATCGGCTGGCCGCGGCGCTGGCCGGCCAGTTCGAGCGTGCGCCGCAGCGCCGACAGCATGCCCAGCGCCAGCACGTCGACCTTGAGCAGCTTGAGCGCGTCCAGGTCGTCTTTGTCCCATTGCACGACGCTGCGGTCGGCCATGGCGGCGTTTTCGATGGGCACCAGCCGCGACAGCTTGCCGCGCGAGATGACGAACCCGCCCGGATGCTGCGACAGGTGGCGCGGAAATCCCATCAGGGTCTGGGCCAGCGCGGCCCATTGCCGCGCCACCCGGGATTCGGGGTCCAGCCCGCAGGTGCCCAGGGTGCGCAGCATTTCCTTCTTGCCATCCCACCACTGGTGGGCGCGCGCCACGGTGTCGATCACGCCCAGGTCGACCCCCAGCGCGCGGCCGGTATCGCGCAGCACGCTGCGCGGCCGGTAGGAAATGACCACGGCGGTCAGGGCGGCGCGCTGGCGGCCGTATTTTTGGTAGATGTACTGGATGACTTCTTCGCGGCGCTGGTGTTCGAAGTCGACGTCGATGTCGGGCGGCTCGTTGCGTTCTTTGCTGATGAAGCGTTCGAACAGGTTGTTGCCGCGTTGCGGGTCGACCTCGGTGATGCCCAGGCAGTAGCAGACGGCCGAGTTGGCGGCCGACCCGCGGCCCTGGCACAGGATGCCGGCCTGGCGGGCGAACAGCACGATGTCGTAGACGGTCAGGAAGTAGGCTTCGTAGTGCAGGTCGGCGATCAGGGCCAGTTCTTTTTCGATCTGCTCGGAGACGCTGGCCGGCACCCCGGCCGGAAAACGCCGCGCGGCGCCGGCCAGGGTTTCCTGGCGCAGGAAGGTGGCGGGCGTGTGGCCGCGCGGGACGATTTCGTCGGGGTATTCGTAGCGCAGTTCGTCCAGCGAAAACGCGCAGCGCCGCGCCACCACCAGGGTCTGGGCCAGGGCGTCGGGCGGATACAGGTTGGCCAGCCGCATGCGGCTGCGCAGGTGCTGCTCGGCGTTGCCGGCCAGCGCGTAGCCGCACTGTGCCACGGACTGGTGGGTGCGGATGCCGGTCAGGGTGTCGTGCAGCGGCTTGCGCGAACGCACGTGCATCTGCACCTGGCCCAGGGCCACCACGGGCAGGTCGGCGGCCTGCGCGGCGTGTTCGACGGCGGCGCGATGCAGGTCGTCGCGCGAGCGGTACAGCAGGGTCAGGCCGACCCAGGCGCGGCGTTCGAAGGTGGCGGCCAGCCAGCGCGCCTGCTGGGCCATGCGGTCGGGGTCGTCGCCGTAGGTGGGCGACAGGATGGCCAGGCATTCGGGCAGGTGGCGCAGGTGGGCGTAGCCGGGCGGCGGGTCGGTGAAGTCTTCGGGGGCCAGGCGGTATTCGCCCTTGGGCGCGCGGGTGCGCGCCAGGGTGATGAGTTCGGACAGGTTGCCGTAGCCCTCGCGGGTTTGCGCCAGCAGGGTCAGGTCCAGCGGCGCGGCGTCGGGGCCGGCGCGCAGCCGGAAGGTGGCGCCGATGATGAGCGGCAGCTTCTGGGTCTTGGCTTCCATGTGGGCCCGCACCACGCCGGCCAGGCTGCATTCGTCGGTGATGGCCAGGGCCGCGTAGCCGAGTTCGGCGGCGCGGGCGGCCAGTTCTTCGGGGTGCGAGGCGCCTTGCAGGAACGAGAAGTTGGACTGGCACTGCAGTTCGGCATAGCCGGGCAGCCCGATGAGCGGATCGGGGGCGTCAGGGGAATCGTCGAACGGTTGCATGGCGGATCGCGAGGCGGAAGGGGCGCCGTCAGGCGTACAGGCCGTGCAGGAACCAGCGGGCGTGTTCGTCGTCGCGTTCGCGGTAGATCCAGTAGCGCGCGCGGGCGGCGTCTTCGGCGACGAAGTAGTCGCGTACGGTCAGGGCCGGGTCCCACCAGCCGCTTTCGATGCGTTCAGGGCCGCGCATCAGCCGCAGGGCCTGGCCGGCGTATTGCGGGCGGTGGCCGGACAGCTTCAGGAGCAGCGGCGGATCGAGCAGCCAGAAGGGGCGGTCGAGCGTGGGGGGCAGGGGGCCGGCCGGCTGCGGGGCATCCAGCGCGTCGCCCCAGGAATTGGCGGCTTCGGGGCGGTGGTCGGGCGTGGGACAGGGGCGGCGCACCTGGTCGCGCCCCAGCCGCGCGGCCAGCAGGTCGAGCAACCGGGCGTGGTCGGCCGCGGTGCCGCCGGGCTCGGGAAACAGGGTGGTGCTGGCAGCGGGCTGGTCGACCGTGTCGGGGGCCAGCAGCGCCACCGCGATGACGGGGGCTTCGAGCGTGAGCCGGCCCAGCTTTTCGCGCAGCAGGTTGAGAACCTGGGGCGCCTGCCAGACGGGCTGGGCCAGGGCCAGTTCGAGTTCGGTGGGCGGGCGGGCGTGGCGGCCGCGTTCGTGGTCCAGCCGCAGCAGCACGCGCCGCACCGCCAGTTGCCGCGCGGCCAGCCAGCCGCCCAGCTGTTCGGCCAGGCGCCGCGCCACGGCCAGCACCGCGTCGGTGTGCTCGACGTAGTCCATGAGTTCGATGCGGCGCGAGAAGCTGGGTGGCGGTTCGATCCAGCGGTGCAGTTCGGGCGACTGGCCGTAGGCGGCATCCAGGGCCTGCAGCAGGTCGGGGGTGCTGCGCCGTTGCAGGCCGGCACGCGGCAGGGCGCGCAGGTCGGCCAGCGTGTGGCAGCCGATGTCGTGCAGCCAGTCCAGGCGCGGCTGCGCCTGCGGCAACAAGGCCACGGGCAGGGCGTCCAGGCGGCGCGCCAGCGTGGGCAACGCCAGGGTGCGGCGCAGCCGGGCGCGCCCCGGACGGTGGGCCAGCAGCCAGGCGCCGGCCGCCGTGGGCGCCATGCCCAGCGACACGCGCAGGTCCAGCGCGCCCAGCGTGGCGGCCACGCGCCGATGCAGGGCCCGCGGCCCGCGAAAGAACTGCAGGCTGGCGCCCACGTTGAGCAGGATGGTGTCGTCGTCGGCCAGGGCGACTTCGGGGGTGTATTGCAGCAGCGCCAGGGCCGCGCCTTGCAGGGTGTCGGCTTCGGCCAGGGGTTCGCGCGTCAGCAGGTCGACGTCGGGCGCGATGGCGGCCGCGCCGCCGCGGCGCATGCCGGGGCGCACCCCGGCCCGATGGGCGGCGGGGGTGAGGGCGGCCACGCGTTCCTGGTCGAGGACCGCGCAGGCCTGGTCTTCATGCGGCCAGTGCGGGCGCAGGGCGTCCAGCGGCAGGCAGCGCAGGTAGGCGGCGATCCAGAGGCGCATGGCGGGAAGGCGTAAGGGCGCCGGGCTCGAGGCCCACGTACAGCGGGGTGTCGCAGACCGGCCCCCGGCGCTTGAGAATATGGACGGACAACCCACCCGCGGCGGGCGCAAGCGCCAGGCGCAAGGGGGCGGGGGTGGGGTTTTGCGCCGCGCTGGCCGGGCGCAGGGCGACAAAGAGCAGGTCGCTGGCCTGGGCGGCCAGGTGCAGGCGGCGCAGGGATTCGGGGCGCACGTGGGGCAGCCAGCACAGCAGCGCGCCGCAACTGCCGTTTTTAAGGATCTGTTCGGCGGCCCAGAGGGCATCCAGGGGTTTTTCGGGGGCCACCCACAGCAGTTGCCGGGGATCGAGCCGCCAGCTCATCCAGCTGGCGATATGCGGGGCATGCGGCGGCTGCACCAGCGCAATGGCACGGCGAGTTTCAAGCTGCGCCAGGGCCGGCCGCAGCAGGCGGATTTCGCCGATGCCGGGCTGCGGGGTAAGCAGTTCGATCAGCGAACCCAGCGGCCAGCCGCCATCGGGCAGCTCGGCCGACAGGGCGGCATGGCCGGTGGGCAGGCTGCGGGCGGCGCCCCGGGCAAGCTGGGTAGCGCGCCACACGGCGGGGTGGATGTGTTCTGGGGACGGCATGGCGGGCGGACGACCCGGTTTTCCTGGGGTTTGGGGTAGGTGTTGCTGTATGAATATACAGTATTTTACCCCAGCGGCAAGTAGCGGAAAGTGTCCGAAAAATGCACCGATGTGGTGCATTTGAGATGGGTCCAAGGGTATCGTGACTGGCCCTGATAACCCCAGTCAGGGGCAGGCCGTGCGATTTGGCACAGGCAATTTTTTTGGGGCAGGGCGTGCTGGCTGCGCGCCCGTTGGCTAACCAGGTAGATCAGATGGCATCACAACTTCAATGCTTGCACGGCGGCATCATGACGCAAGCACTTTCGGTCCGGCCCGCCCAGGACGAAAAGCGTGACCGGCAGACCCAGGAAGCGTTAACCGACGTTGAGGGTGGCCGCGTTGTCGATCACCAGGCCGTGCAAGCCTGGGCGGATAATCTCGGCACGGGTCAGCCCCGCGAGAACCGCTGATCTCAGGAACGCACCGCCACCGCCGGCTCATCCTGCCCAATCCCCGCCGCGCGATCGGCTTCCAGGCCGTAGAACTGCATGTCCTGGTAGCGGATCCAGTGCGACTTGCGTACCAGGCGGTGGCCGATCCAGAACGCCAGGAACAACGGAATCGCCAGGTAGGTCGAGGCCACGCCGATCCAATCGATGCGCTCGTCCAGAAAGGCCTGGTAGTTCTGGCCCAGCGTGACCAGCAGGCACAGCACGAAGGCCAATAGCGGGCCGAACGGGAACAGGCCGGCCTTGTAGGGCAGGTTGGCCGTGTCGTAGCCGTGCTTGATGTAGCCCTGGCGGAAGCGGTAATGGCTGACCGCGATGCTCAGCCAGACGATGAATTCGGTCATGCCCGCGAAGTTGAGCAGCCAGATGTAGACCGCCTTGGGGCTGTAGACCACGCTGAACATGCACAGGCAGGCAAGCGCGGTGGTGGCCAGCAGCGCGTATAGCGGCACGCCGCTGCGCGTCAGGCGCCTGAAGAGGGCCGGCGCCTGGCCTTCGACGGCCATGTTGAACAGCATGCGCGTGGCGGCGTACATGCCGGAATTGCCGGCCGACAGCACCGACGTCAGGATCACCGCGTTCATCACGGTGGCCGCCGACAGCAGCCCGGCGTGCTGGAACACCAGCGTGAACGGGCTGACGGCCACGTCCGCGACTTCGTTGCGCAGCAGTTGCGGGTCGGTGTAGGGGATGAGCAGGCCGATGATCAGGATGGCCAGCACGTAGAACAGCAGGATGCGCCAGAACACATGGTTGATGGCGCGCGGCACGTTGCGGCGCGGGTTTTCGGATTCGCCGGCCGCCACCGCCACCAGTTCGGTGCCCTGGAACGAATAGGCCACCACCATGGCCACGCCCACCCAGGTGGCGGCGTTGCCCACGAAGGGCGCGTCGCCCACCGACCAGTTGCGCACGCCCACCGGCGCGTCGCTGTGGATGATGCCCGCCAGCATGGCCACGCCCAGCACGATGAAGCACAGGACGGCGACCACCTTGATGATGGCGAACCAGTATTCGGCCTCGCCGAAGCTGCGCGCCGAAAAGGCGTTCAGCCCGAAAGTCAGGGACAGGAACAGGATGCTCCAGATCCATCCAGGCGTATCGGGAAACCAGTACGCCATGACCAGTTGGGCGGCCACCACGTCCACCGCCACCACCGTGGCCCAGCTGAGCCAGAAGTTCCAGCCCAGCGCGAAGCCGAAGCCGCCGTCGACATAGCGGGACGCATAGGTGCAGAACGAGCCCGACACGGGCATGAAGGTGGCCAGCTCGCCCAGGCTGGTCATGATGAAATAGACCATCAGGCCGATCAGCAGATAGACCATCAGCGCGCCGCCGGGGCCCGCCTGCGCGATGGCGGCGCCGGACGCGATGAACAGGCCGGTGCCGATGGCGCCGCCCAGGGCTATCATGGTCAGGTGGCGTGCCTTGAGCACGCGGTGCAACTGGTTTTGGCCGGCCGGAGGATTTCCCGAGTCTGTCGTCGGTGTTTTCATGGAATGCGTCGAAATGCGTATGGCGCGCATTTTACAATGGGCCTATCCAGTGCCTTTGCGGAGCCGTTACATGGCTGCTTCTCCCCCGATTTCCCGCTCGCTTGAATTCTTGCCCGAGCCCGGCACCGATGTGCGCCAGCTGTTCATCCTGCTGCACGGCGTGGGCGGCTCGCCTGACAACCTGTTGCCGCTGGCCGAGGCCGTGCGCGCCGCGTTTCCCGCGGCGGCGGTGCTGATCCCCGAAGGCTTCGAGCCCTTTGACGGCGGCGGCACGGGCCGCCAGTGGTTCTCGGTGCGCGGCGTGTCCGAAGAAAATCGCCCCGAACGCGTGGCCCAGGCCATGCCGCCGCTGGAAGCCTACGTGCGCCAGGCCCAGGCCCGCTTCGGCCTGCTGCAGTCCGACACCGCGCTGGCCGGCTTTTCGCAGGGCGCCATCATGGCGCTGGAACTGGTGCAGGCGCACGACGGCATGGCCGGACGCGTGATCGCCTTTTCGGGCCGTTACGCGCAATTGCCCAAGACCGCGCCGATGTACACCACGCTGCACCTGCTGCATGGCGCCGACGACCCCGTGATGCACGTGTCGCACATCCAGGCCGCGCAGGCGCGGCTGGACGAACTGCACGGCGATGCCACCATCGACATCGCCACGCACGTGGGCCACGAGCTGCACCCGGCCCTGATCCAGCGCGCCATCGTGCGGCTGCAGACCTGCGTGCCGCTGCGCAGCTGGGAAGCGGCGCTGGGCCTGAACCAGACGCCGCCCGACGGCGCGACGCTGCATTGAGCCCGCGCGCCCAAGCGTCTTGCCGGACGAGGGCTGTCCGATGAGCCCCGCGAAATCCGCGGCTGCGCGCGATGCGGACTCCGTCGGCGGTGCGCAAAGCATCTTCCGGGTGCTGCGCATCTTGAAATACGTGGGCGCGGCGCCCGCGCGCGGCGTGGGCCTGACCGACGTGGTGCGCGAACTGGGTCTGACCCCGCCCACCGCGCACCGCATGCTGGCGGCGCTGCTGCAGGAAGGCTTTCTGTCGCTCAACCCCAAGCTCAAGACCTACAGCCTGGGGCGCGAGTCGTACATCCTGGGGCTGGCGGCCGAAAGCCGCCACGGCATCAAGGCCATCGCCGAATCGGCGGTGCTGCGCCTGGCCCAGTCCACCGGCGACACCAGCTTTCTATCGGTGCGCTCGGGCCACGAGGCCGTCTGCGTCGACCGCAAGACGGGCGATTTCCCCATCAAGATCCTGACGCTGGAAGTGGGCCACCGCCGCCCGCTGGGCGTGGGGGCGGGCAGCCTGGCGCTGCTGGCGTTCCTGCCCAATGACGACATCGAACGGGTGCTGGCGCGCTACGACGCGTCGGCCGCGCCCGACCTGCCGTCCACCGCCATGCTGCGCGAGGACATCGCCGCCGCGCGCAAGCACGGTTATGCGCTGAACCCGGGCCGCATCATCCCCGATATGCTGGGCGTGGGCGTGCCGGTGTTCGACCGCGCGCAGCACGTGGTGGCCGCATTGAGCGTGGCGGCGATCCGCTCGCGCCTGTCGGGTGCGCGCTTGCAGGAAGTGGTGGCATCGCTGCAGCGCGCCGCCACGGAACTGGCGGCGGAACTGGCGCCGCGGGCCTGACAGGCCCGGCAAGCATCTGGCTGGCATCGCTGACCGGCACCGCTGACCAGGCCTAGCCGGCCCCGCCGCGCAATGCGGCAAGCTGGCCGTTACCGCCCCGCGCAGGACTTGCCGCCGTCCACCGGCAGGCACACGCCGGTGATGTAGCGGGCATCGTCGCTGGCCAGGAACAGCGCGGCATGGGCCACGTCCCAGGCGTCGCCCATGCGGCCCATCGGGCTGGCCGCGTTGCGTCGGCGGCGCATGTCCTCGACATCTTCGAACTGGCCCGCGATCTGCGCGTAGATCAGCGGCGTGTCCATCACGCCCGGCAGCACCGCGTTGACGCGGATGTTGTCGGGCGCATAGCGCACCGCCAGCGCCCGGGTCAGGTGATTCAGGCCGGCCTTGGCGGCGTAGTACGAGGTGTAGGGATAGGTGTTGACCTGGATCGACGCCAGCGACGAGATATTGACGATGCTGCCGCCGCCCTGGGCCAGCATGACCGGCAGCACGTGCTTGCAGGTCAGGAACACGCCGGTCAGGTTGGTGTCGATGACCCGGTGCCAGCTTTCCTCGCTGGCCTCGATGGGGTCGCCCATTTCGGTGATGCCGACGTTGTTGTGCAGCACGTCGATGCGGCCGACCTGCTCGCGCATGGCCTGCACCGCCGCCAGGATCTGGCCGCCGTCGGTCACGTCGGCCGCCAGCGCGGTGCAGCGCCCGCCTTCGTCCAGAATGATCTGGCGGGTTTCCTCGGCCGATTCGGGCCGCAGGTCCACCGCGAACACGTGCGCGCCTTCGCGGGCATATAGCGCCGCGGCGGCGCGGCCGTTGCTCCAGCCTGGCCCGGACGAGCCGGCGCCAAAGACCAGGGCGGTCTTGCCCTGCATGCGCCGGCCCGCGCCCGGCCGGCTGCCTTCGTGGATCTCGGCCTGGCCCATGTCAGTCCGCCGAAATATGCGCGAAGTCGGCCACCTTCTTCCACTTGGCCACGTCTTCCTTGATCATCGCGGCAAAGGCCTGGGGCTGGTCGGCGACCACGTAGGCGCCCACGCCGGCGTACTTGGCCTGCACCTCGGGGTCGGCCAGGGCGCGGCGCGAGGCCTCGTTCAGTTTGGCCAGGATGGGCGCGGGCAGGCCGGCGGGGGCCAAGAGGCCGTTCCACATTTCGGCGTCGTAGTCGGGCAGGCCGACCTCGGCAAAGGTGGGCACGTCGGGCAGTTGCGGCAGGCGTGTCTTGGCGGCCACCACGATGGCGCGCAGGCTGCCGGACTGGATGTGCGCCATGGACGAGGCTGCCGTGTCCCACAGAATGGGCACCTGGCCGGCGATGACGTCGTTCAGCGCCGGGCCGGTGCCGCGGTACGGCACGTGCATCATGTCCAGCCCCGACAGCGATTTGTAGTATTCCATCGCCATGTGGGTGGCGCCGCCGTTGCCCGACGACGCATACGAATACTTGCCCGGCGCGCCCTTGATCAGCGCGAAGAACGCGGCGTAGTCCTTGGCCGGGAAGTTCTTGTTGACCACGATCACGCCCGGCACGCGGATGATCTGGGTGACCGGCGTGAAGTCCTTGATGGCGTCGTAGGGCAGGTTCTTGTACACCGCCGAATTGGTGCCGTTGGTGCTGGACGTGCCCAGCAGCAGCGTGTAGCCGTCGGGCGTGGCGCTGGCCACGGCGCGCGAGCCTACCGTGCCGCCGGCGCCGCCGCGGTTTTCCACCACCACCGGCTGGCCGATCTGCTTGCCCAGCGCTTCGGCAAAGATGCGGCCCACCACGTCCGACGTGCCGCCCGGGGGAAAGGGCACGATCAGGCGGATCGGGCGGTCGGGGTAGCTGCCCGCGGCATTGCCTTGGGCTGCGGCAGGGCCCGCCAGGGCGGTGGCCAGGGCCGTCGCCGCCAGGGTCAGCCAGTTGCGGATTTTCATGGTTTGTCTCCTCGCTTGGGGATTATGTTTTTTTAATGGCTCAGGCGATGCGGTCGCCCGGCTTGATCTTGGCTGCGCGGCTGTCCACGCCCGGCAGCATGTGCGCGGGGTCGCGCGTGACCACTACGTCCAGCACCGTCGGCCGATCGCGGCAGGCGTAGGCGGCGGCCAGCGCGGCGGGTATCTCGGCCGGGTCCTCCACCCGGATGCCGTTGCAGCCCAGCGCACGCGCCACGTTGGCGTAATTGGTTTCCGCCAGGTCCGACGACTGGTAGCTGCCGCTGCCGTACATCAGGTGCTGCAGCGCCTTGATATAGCCCGACGCGGCGTTGTTGACCACCACCAGTGTGAACGCCAGGCCCATGCGCACGGCCGTTTCCAGTTCGCCCAGCGACATGTTGCAACCGCCGTCGCCCGTCAGGCTGACCACCTGCCGGCCCGGGGCCGCGGCCGCCGCGCCGATGGCGCCGGGAATGCCGTAGCCGATGGACGCAAAGCCGCGGTCGGGCACGAAGCCGCGGCCCGCGCGCTTGGTATCGAACAGCAGGCCGCCCCAGTGCGCGGCAAAGCCGCCGTCGGCCACCAGCACGCCGTCTTCGGGCAGGCTGGCGTTGATTTCGTGCATCAGCCGCGCCATGCCGATGGGCCGGTCGGCCGACGTCAGCTTGGCCTGCACCGACTCGCGCCAGGCGTGCATGGCCTGGCCCACTTCGTCGGCATAGCCCTGGCGGCGCGCATCGCCGGCATCGGCCAGCGCCGCCAGTTGCCGGTCCAGGTCGGCCAGCGTGGCGCGCACGTCGCCCCACAGCCGCAGCGCGGGCGTGGTGGTGCGGTCGAATTCCTCGGCCACGATGTCCAGGTGGATGATGGGGGCGCCCGTGGACAGCAGGTCGTAGCGGCGCGTGGCCACCTCGCCCAGCTTGCAGCCCACCACGAACAGGCAGTCGGCCTTGGATATCAGTTCGTTGGCGATGCGGCTGTAGCGGCCGAACAGGCCTGCGTTCAACGGGTCGCTGCAGGCGATCGCGCCCTTGCCGCTCATGGTGTGGGCCACGGGAATGTTGTAGCGCCGGGCGAAGTCCTGCACGGCCTGCGCGGCATCGCTGATGTGCACGCCGCCGCCGCACAGCATCAGGGGGCGGTCGGCGCCGGCCAGCATGGCGGCGGCTTGCGCCAGGCCATCGGCGTCGGGCCGGCAGCGCAGCGCAGGCGCGCGGCGGTAGGTGTCCACGGCATGGAAGGCGGCGGCGTCGAAGGCGTGGACTTCATGGGCGATGTCTTCGGGCACGTCCAGCACCACCGGGCCGGGGCGGCCGCTGGTGGCGATGGCAAAGGCGCGCCGCACCAGTTCGGGGATGCGTTCGATCTTCTCGACCCGCAGCACGTCTTTGACCACCGGCCGCAGCACTTCCAGCTGGCGCGCTTCCTGGGTCATGTTCTTCCAGGAATGCATGCGGTGCGAATCGCCCACCAGCGCCACCATGGCGGTGCCGGCGTTGTAGGCTTCGGCCAGACCGGTGACCAGGTTGGTCGCGCCCGGCCCCAGCGTGGCATCGCACACGGCGGGTCGGCCGCTGACCTTGGTATAGGCGTCGGCCGCGAACACCGCGCAGCGTTCATCGTTGATCAGGTTGTGGTTCAGCTTCAGGCGCCGCACCGCGTCGTAGAACGGCAGCAGCTGAAAGCCGCCCATGCCGAACATCAGGCCGACGTCATGCGCCGCGAACATGCGGGCGATGGCTTCGCCGCCCGTGATTTCCAGTTTTTCCGACATGCGGAGGTTGCTCCCTAGTGGATTGCGCGCCCTGTCAGCAGGGCGTCGATAAAGGTTTTCAGGGCCATGCCGGGGCGGCAGCCCAGGTCGCGGGCGCGGGCGTTGGCCGACGACACCACGCCGTCTTCGAAGCACGAACGGGCATCGCCGATGCGGGCGCTGTGGGCCGATACCGTCAACGCTGCGATGCCGCGCTGCTGCAGCAAGGGCAGGCGGCCGATGCCGGCGCTGTCCTTGCCGATGCCGGCATCGTTGAAGGTCACCAGCCGCGGTTCGGCGCGCACGCCGTCGGTGGCAAGACCCGCCAGCCGCTCGCCATGCGAGGCGGTGACGGCGATCAGGCCGTTGTCCGCTGCGCCCAGCAGCGAGACCGAATCGGCGCCGATGACGAGCGGCGCGCCGTCGGCGCCGGTGGCCAGGATGCGGCGCGCTTCTTTCTGCGGTGCGGGGTGGGTGGGCGCCAGGTCGGCCCGGGCCAGCCGGGCAACCGCCTGCGCCACCGCCATGCCGGGCCGGCAACCCAGGGCATAGGCCAGGTCGTTGACGTGGCTGATGATGCCGTGGCGTGCCATGTCGGCGCCGTCGCCGATGCGGCAACTGCGGTAATCGGCCGTGGCGGCGGCCACGCCCCATTGCTGCAGGTCGTGCAGGCCCGCAATGCCGGCCTGTTCCCAGCCTACGCCGGCATCGTTCAGCACCACCGCGCGGACCCGGCCGCGGGCCGCGCAATACGCGGCGTAGCGGCCGCCGTGCGAACCGGCGATCACCACGCGGCCGGCATCTTCGGGCGCCAGCTTGGTGATGCTGTCCAGGACGCGGGCTTCCCGGATGTCTGTCTCGTATTCCATATTATGGATTTTTATCCCGGCACCCAAGCGGCGCAGATACGGCGCTCAAGGGCGGGGTTGTCTCCGTGCAGATATCAATGATGTTCTGCAGGCGATTCTACGAGCGTGCGTTTCCCTGGAGCAATGATGTCTCCATATTATGGAAATCAATTTCTGGAAAGGCGCCCGGGGCCGAGCGGCCCGCCCGCAGCGACGCTTACTTCTCCCAGCCGCCGCCCAGCGCCAGGAACACGGCGATCTGGTCGTTGCTGAGTTCGGCCTGGCTGGCGGCCAGGGCGCTTTCGTTGGCGGCCAGGGTGCGTTCGGCGTCCAGCACGGTCAGGTAGTCGGTCTTGCCGTACTGGAACAGCTGGCGCGCCTGCGAGGCGGCCACCGCGGCCTGGTCGCGCGCGGCGCGCAGGGACGCCTCGCGGTCCAGTTGGCGGGCGTAGACCACCAGCGCGCTCTCGGTTTCGCGCAGGGCGTTCAGCACCGACGCATCAAAGCGTGCCACGGCAGCCTTGGTGTTGGCCTGGGCTTCGGCAATGCGCGCCTGCACCGCGCCGGTGTTGGGCAGCGTCCAGGAAATCAGCGGACCGACGCTCCAGCTGAAGGTGCCGCGGTCGCCGAACATGGCGGCGGGGCCGCCCGACGCGCCGGACAGGCCCAGCGTGATCTTGGGGTACAGGTCGGCCGTGGCCACGCCGATGCGCGCAGTGGCGGCGGCCAGGCTGCGTTCGGCCTGGCGGATGTCGGGACGGCGGCGCAGCAATTGCGCGCCGTCGCCCACGGGGATGGTCTGGGTCAGCTTCGGCGCGGCGGCGCATTGCAGCAACGACGCGGGAATCTCGGCGGGCGTCTGGCCGGTCAGGGCGGCCAGACGGTACAGCGCGGTGCGCTGCTGCGCCTGGAAGGGCGGCAGGTTGGCCTGCAGCTGTTCCAGCTGGGTACGCGCGCGGGTCACGTCCAGCACGGTGCCGCGGCCGGCGCGTTGCAGGCGCGACACGGCGTCCAGCGATTCCTGCTGCACCTTGACCGAATGCTGCGCCGACGCCAGCTGCATGCCGGCCGCGCACAGGTTGGCGTAGGCGCGCGCGGTTTCGGCGGCGACGGTGACGCGGGTGGCGTCGTAGGCGGCCTGGGCCGATTGCGCATCGGCGTTGGACGCCTCGATGGCGCGGCGGATCTGGCCGAACAGGTCCAGCTGGTACGACATGCTGGCGCCGGCCGAATACGACCAGCGGTTGGGCGGATCGATGCCGGGCGCCAGTTCCTGGATGCCCGATACGTGGCCGAAGGTGGGCGAGGCATTCACGCCCAGGCTGGGCTGTTGCTGCGCCTGGGTCTCGCGCAGGGCTGCCTGGGCGCGTTCGAGGTTGGCGCTGGCCACGCGCAGGTCGGTGTTGGCCGCCAGCGCCTGTTCGACCAGCCCGTCCAGCGTCGGGTCGTTGTACAGGCGCCACCAGTGGCCGGGCACCTCGTTCTGCTGGAACACGCCTTCCTGCGCTTCGGTGAACGGCACCTGGGCGCTTTGCCGCGTGGCGACCGACCCGGCAGGCACCTGGTAATCAGGGCCCACGGTGGTGCACCCGGCCAGCGCGGCGGCCAGCATCAGCGGCAGGAAGAATTTGGTGTTCATGGCGGTTACGGCTTGGCGTTGTCGATAGGTTGAAAGGGTTGAAGAAGGTCGCGTGGGGATCAGGACGGCTGCTTGGCCGCGGGCTCGGCCGGGCGCGGCGCGGCGGCGTCGCCCACGGCCACCGTGGCGGTCTGGCCGGCGACCAGGCGCACGCCTTCGGGCACCTCGTCGATCTTCACGCGCACCGGAATGCGCTGCGCCAGACGGACCCAGTTGAAGGTCGGGTTGACGTTGGGCAGCAGGTTGGCGCTGGTGCTGCGGTCGCGGTCGGCGATGCCCAGGGCAATGCTCTCGACGTGGCCGCGGATCTGGCGGCTGTCGCCCATCAGCGTGACGGTGACGGGGTCGCCTTCGTGGATGCCGGGCAGCTTGGTTTCTTCGAAGTAGCCTTCGACGTAGAACGAGCTGGAATCGACCAGCGCCATCACGCCGCGGCCGGCGGTGGCGTAGGAACCTGCGCGCAGGTCCAGGTTGGTGATGCGCCCGTCGGTCACGGCCAGCACGCGGCTGCGTTCCAGGTTCAGGCGCGCGGTGTTCAGTTGCACTTCGGCCTGGGCCAGCGCGGCCTCGGTCTGCTGCAGCTTGGTCTGGCTTTGTTCCAGCGCCTCGGCGGCCACCAGTTGGCCCAGCGAGCGGTTGCGCTTGGCGTCGCGCATGGCTTGTTCGCGCGCCACCTGTTGCGAGTGCACGGACGCCTGCGCCTGGTCATAGGCCAGCTGGAAGCGCGCGCGGTCGATCTCGAACAGCAGGTCGCCGGCCTTGACGTCCTGGTTGTCGTGCACGGGCACGGCGGTGACCAGGCCGGATACGTCCGGCGCCACCTGCACCACGTAGGCCTTGACGCGGCCGTCGCGGGTCCAGGGTTCGACTTCATAGTGCACCCAGAGCTGCCAGCCGGCGGCGACGGCGGCCACCACGACGGCGGCCGTCAACGCGAATTTGCCGAGGGCGGCGGGGCGCAGGGCATTGGGGAGTTTCATACCTATCTCTGCAAAAAATAAGGGGAAATAAGGGATACGCCATACAGCAGCACCACGAACAGCGCCAGGTCGAACAGCGCGGGGTGCCACACCAGGCGGTACAGCCCGGCGCGCGCCAGCACGCGGCGCACGGCCCAGGCCACGCCCAGGGTGACCACGCCCAGCACCAGCAGCCAGGGGAAGTAAATGCCGTAGAGGTTGAATTCGCCGATCATGGGGTTTCCAGCGTGGGATGGGCGGGTTGATAGTCGGCCGCGTCCGGGAAGAACGCGCGGCGCAGCCCCACCAGGGCCACGACGGCGCGGTCGCGGGCGGCGGCGCCGGCCGGCGTGGCCGAGACGCTGGCCAGCGCGCGGTCGATCTGCGCCAGCATGTCCGGCGTCTTTTCACCGGCGCGCCACGTCGAGCGGGCGCGGAAGAACTGCGCCAGGCTGTCCAGCACCGGCGCGATGGTGGCGTCGGCCATGGGCAGGTGGCGGCGGGCGTGCTGCAATTCGGTGATGTCGCGGCCCACGCGCAGGTCTTTCAGCGCGTCGGCGGCGACCAGGTCGTCGGGCCGCTTGGCCAGCGCCAGGCGCGGCTGCAGCAGGCCGATGCGGTCCAGCATGCGGGCGGCATAGGTGTGGCGTGCCGGGGCGCGCGGCGAACTTGCCAGCACGGCCAGTTCTTTCCAGTTGGCGGCCTGGATGCGGCGGGCGCTCCAGTCGGCGCTGACGGTGCGGAAGATGGCGGCGATGATGGCGGCCGCGCCCACGCCCATGCACTGCGCCACCTGGGTGTCGATGAACGACACCAGGTCGGCGGTGTGGGTGTCTTGCAGCGCCATCGTGCCCAGAAACCCGAACAGCACGGCCATGGCCTTGCCGGTGGACGCGGGCCGGGCGATGAAGACGCCCAGCACGAAGGCGGTGGGCAGCATCGCCAGCGCCAGCATTTCGAACGAGTGAATCGCGGGCATGATGCCCAGCAGATACAGCGCCGACAGCGGAATGGAATACACCGTGTAGACCAGGAACTGCATGATGCCGGGCACGGGGTTGTCCTGCGAGGCGAAGAAGCAGCTGAAGATGGCGGCCATCATGGCCGCGGTGGCGCCGTTGCTCCAGGCCGTGCCGATCCAGAAGGCGCAGACGACCGAAATGGCCACGCCCGCGGCCAGGGCCGACAGCAGCGCCATGCCGTGGTCGCGGTGCAGCGTGCTGGTGTTGTTGGCGGCGCGTTCGGCGCGCGGTGCGCGCAGCGGGGCGCCGGCCAGGCCGGCGCGGATTTCCCGGCGCAGCGCCAGGCAGGCGTCGTAGGTATCGATCAGTTCGCGCAGCCGCGTCATCAGGCTGGCCAGCAGCGCATCGCGCCAGCTCGAGCGGCTGTCGATGTCGGGCGTCAGCTGGGTGACGGCGGCGCGCAGTTGCACGGCGGTTTCGTGGGTGGCCTTGGCGCCGGCGTTGATCCATTCCGAGATGTCGGCCAGCACCTGCGAGACGGGCTCGGGCAGGGGCTGGCCGTTGGCCTGCAAGGCCCGCATGCGGTCTTCGACGGCGGACACGGCCGGCGTCAACGCGGAAATCTGGTCCTGCATGGCGCGCACGGCGCCGGCGGTCCAGCGCAGGTTGCTGGTGTCGAACGGCACGTGGGTAGACAACAGGCGCAGCTGCGTGATGTCGTTGGCGAGCACGCGGCGGTCGCGGTCTTTCTGGTCGGCGTTCTGGCCGCTCAGGGTGTCGTGGATCCAGAGCTTGGCATCGCGCACGGCCTTGTCCAGCTGCAGGGTCAGGGCGGGCGCCAGGCCGCGCGGCAGCACGATGCTGTGGACCAGCGTGGCGCAGACGATGCCCAGGCTGATTTCCTCGACGCGCGCCAGGGCGGTATCGAACACCAGCGATGGGTCTGACACGCTGGGAAAGCCGATCATGGCGGCGGTGTAGCCGGCCAGCATGAACAGGTACGAACGCGGCGTGCGGTCCAGCACCGACAGGTACAGGCAGGCGCCGACCCAGGCCACCATGGCGGCGGTCATGACGACGGGGGAATTCGACAGGCGCGGCACCATGTAGACGGTCATGGCCGAGCCGCAGAAGGTGCCGACCAGGCGGTACAGGGCCTTGGACCGCACGGCGCCGGACCAGGGCTGGGCCACGATGTAGGCGGTGGTCATGGCCCAGAACGGGCGGGGCAGGCCGATGCTGTACGAGAGATACAGCGCCATGATGGCGCTGATATAGCTCTTGAGCGAAAAAATGGTCTCGCGGACGTTCGGCAATTTCATGGGCGCCGGTCCTCTTGGGCCCCGGCCGTGCCGCGGCCCAGCGCAGTCTTCAAGGTGTCGAACACGCGCAGGCAGGCCTGCAGGTCGGCTTCGCTGACGCCGTCGAAGAGGCGGCGGCGCAATTCCACCAGCACGTCTTCGACCTGTTTGCGCAGGGCATGGCCGGCTTCGGTCAGGTGCAGGGTCTTGGCGCGGCGGTCGTGCGCGTCTTCGCGCCGTTCCATGAGGCCCGCGGCCACCAGTTGATCGAGCACGCGCACCAGCGAGGGGCCTTCGACGCCCAGGGCTTCGGCCAGCGCGCCCTGGCGTACGCCGTCGCCCAGCCGGCCGGTCAGGATGACGGGCCAGGCCGTGGCTTGCGACAGGCCGTAGTCGGCCAGCGCCTTGTCGGCCGCGCCGCGGTAGGCGCGCGACAGCACGATCAGGTTTGCGGTGGTAGCCATGAGTTGGGAGTCGGTGGGCGGGTTCATGAATTCGATTGTATCCTATCTATTAGCTTACTATTAATTGAAAATGGCGAATATCTCCATAGATTTTTCCAATCGGAAGAATAGGGGGCGGGCTTTCCGTGGATGGAAAGCCGGGGACGCGTCAGGGGCGGGGAAGCGGCGGCGACGGGCGTGTCTGCGATGAGACAGGCGTCAGCCGCAGTCCGTGAAGGCCGGCAGGCCGGTCAGCCGGGGCCTGTCAGCAGGCTCCGGGCGGTGCGGCGTCAGCCGTTGCAGTCGGCCCAGCAGTTGGGCGTTTCGTACAGGCGCACGCGGGTCAGGCGCAGGTCGGCGCCGTAGTGGCCGTGGTAGTGCGGCGCCAGGGTGGCGAAGACGATGGCGGCCAGGTTTTCGGCGGTGGGAATGCGGTCGAGCACGACGGTTTTGTGGTCGGGCAGGGTATCGAGGAAACCGCGCACGGCGGCGTCGCCTTCGTAGACGAGGAAGGCGTGGTCCCAGACATCGACGATGTGGGTCTTGGCGATGTGCTTGATTTCGGAGAAGTCCATCAACATGCCGTTGTCGGATTCGCCGGGGGCCTGGACGATGTCGCCGGTCAGGGTGATTTCAAGCACGTAGCGATGGCCGTGCAGGTTGCGGCACTGGCTGCGGTGGTCGGGAATGCGGTGGCCGGCGTCGAATTCAAGCCTGCGGGTCACGGAAATCATGGAATGCCTATGTATTTATGGGTCTGCAGGCTGAGTCGCCATTGCGGGTGCTGCATGCAGTATTGAACGGCCTGTTCGGTGTTGGCGACGCGGGCGGGGCCGTCCATGGGCTGCAGGAAGAAGTGCTGGAAGTCGAGGTGTTCGAAGTTGGGCGGCAGGGCGTTGGGCTGGGGGTAGACCAGCTTGAGCTCGTTGCCGCGTTCGATGACGACGGGGGCGGTGCCTTTGGGGCTGACGCAGATCCAGTCGATGCCGGGGGGCGGTTTGACGGTGCCGTTGGTTTCGATGGCGACGGTGAAGCCGCGGGCATGGATGGCGGCAAGCAGCGGCTCGTCGAGCTGGAGCAGGGGTTCGCCGCCAGTGAAGACGACGTAGCGGCTGTCGGTGGTTTCGCCCCAGGCGGTGGCGATGGCGTCGGCGAGCAGGTCGGGGGTGGCGAATTTGCCGCCGCCGTGGCCGTCGGTGCCGATGAAGTCGGTGTCGCAGAAGTTGCAGGCGGCGCTGGCCCGGTCGCTTTCGCGGCCGGTCCAGAGGTTACAGCCCGCGAACCGGCAGAAGACCGCCGCACGGCCTGCGTGGGCGCCTTCGCCTTGCAGGGTCTTGAAGATTTCTTTGGCGGTGTAGGTCATGGACTTGCGGGGGGCTGGAATGGGGCAAAAGCGGATTATTTTAGTCTTTCTGGGGAATGGGTGATTCTGGGCTTGCTGGTGGTGGGGATTTGTTCTTGCTTGTTTTCTTGGGCGGGTGGTTGGTTTTGCTTGCTGCGATTGGTTCTTCGTAGGTCGCCCGCGGGGCTGGGCCTTGTTGTGGCGAGCGCCCACGATTGCGGTCCGGAGCCTTCGCTCCGGACTTCCCCGTTGTCATCCTCGTCCTCGCCTTCGGCGACTCCTACGGATTCCCTCGGGCGCATCGAGGTTGCTCGCCACAACAAGGCCCAGCCCCGCGGGCTACGGGTTTCGAGGATTGGGGCGCTGCTGCGTCGGGGCTTGCATAGAGATTTGCGGGGCCCGCCGCTTTCGGCCGCGCGGGCGGCCTCATCGGCTTACGCGGTGTCTTGCGTCGGCGAGAGTGCGCTGCGCGCGGGTGTCGGGTGTGCTGTTGTTGGGGCGATGACCATTCCGGCGTGGGGTGGGGCGGTGGCGGGCTTGTGCCCGCCCTTGGGGGAGGGTTGTGGCTTGCGGGGAATGGGGGCTGGATTGTGTTGGGCCCCGCAGTTCCTGGGGGGGCTTCGGGGCGGGAGCACTTATACTCTCGCGCTATGTTTCATGTTCAAGATTCTCTCTATATTGATGAGCGCGAGCTCGAGTTCTCGATGATCCGGGCGCAGGGCGCGGGGGGGCAGAACGTCAATAAGGTTTCCAGTGCCGTGCATCTGCGGTTTGATGTGCGGGCGTCGTCGTTGCCGGACGAGATCAAGGATGCCTTGTGTGGGCTGAACGATCATCGGATTTCGAAGGATGGCGTGATCGTCATCAAGTCGCAGTCGTTTCGCAGCCAGGAAAAGAATCGGGCCGAGGCGATCGAGCGGCTGGTGACTCTGGTGCGGGCGGCGGCGAAGGTCGAGAAGCCGCGGCGGGCGACGAAGCCGACGCGGGCGTCGCAGCGGCGGCGGGTGCAGCGCAAGGTGCTGCATGGCGAGGTGAAGCGGTTGCGGGGGCGGGTGCAGGGCGAGTAGGCGGCTTTGGGGGTGGATAGCCCCTTGGCCTGTAGGGGCATGACTATATATCGAGATGTCTCGATATAAGATTCGATAAATTGCGATATTTGAATATGACGACCCTTTCTTCTCCCGCTACGGCGGCCGCTCCGGTGATCGATGCCGACGCCATTCTCAAGGCGTTGGCCAATCCGGTGCGTCGCGAGATTCTGGCGTGGTTGAAGACGCCGGAGGCGCACTTCGAGGAACGGCCGGGGCATACCTTTGAAAACGGGGTGTGCGCGGGCCATATCGATGGGCGCTGCGGGCTGTCGCAGTCGACGGTGTCTTCACACCTCGCGGTGCTGCAGCGCGCGGGGCTGATTACGCCGACGAAGGTGGGGCAGTGGGTGTTCTTTCGTCGCAATGAAGCCGTGATTGCCGCGTTTTTGCAGCAATTGAACCAAGATATGTAGCCTGCCGCCGCTACCCAGCGCCCGACCGCCGGGCAAGGATTTGTTTGTATGAGCCAGTTGTTTGAACCCCTGCGCGTGGGCGATCTGACCCTGCCGAACCGTATCATCATGGCCCCGTTGACCCGCCAGCGGGCCAGCGAAGGCCGGGTGCCGAATGAATTGATGGCCGAGTATTACGTGCAGCGCGCCGACGCCGGGCTGATCCTGACCGAGGCGACCTCGGTGACGCCGCAGGGCGTGGGCTATGCGGATACGCCGGGGCTGTGGTCGCAAGACCAGGTGAAGGGCTGGCGCAAGGTGACGGACGCGGTGCATGCCGCCGGCGGCCGTATTTTTGCGCAGCTGTGGCACGTGGGCCGGATTTCCGATCCGGTGTTCCTGAACGGCGAACTGCCGGTGGCGCCCAGCGCGATTGCGGCGCAAGGCCACGTGAGCCTGGTGCGTCCGAAGCGCGGCTATGTGGTGCCGCGCGCGCTGGAAACGGATGAAATCCCGGGCGTGGTCGAGGCGTATCGCCGCGGCGCGCTGCTGGCCAAGGACGCCGGTTTCGATGGCGTGGAAGTGCACGGGGCAAACGGTTATCTGCTGGACCAGTTCCTGCAGGACAGCACCAATCAGCGCACGGATGGCTACGGCGGTTCGCTGGAAGGCCGCGCCCGCCTGATGCTGGAAGTGATCGATGCGTGTGTGAGCGTGTGGGGCGCGGGCCGGGTCGGCCTGCACCTGTCGCCGCGCGGCGATTCGCACACGATGGGCGATTCGGATCCGCTGACGACGTTCAGCTACGTGGCGCGTGCGGCGCGCCGCCGTGGCCTGGCGTTCCTGTGTGTGCGCGAGCACGAGGGGACGGACAGCATCGGCCCGCAACTGCGCGAGGCGTTTGGCGGGGTGTACATCGGCAACGAAGGCTACACGCGCGAATCGGCGGAAGCTGCCATTGAAGCGGGCCGCGTGGATGCGGTGGCGTTTGGCGTGCAGTACATCGCCAACCCGGACCTGGTGCGCCGCTTCGCGCTGAAGGCGCCGCTGAATGCGCCGGATTCGTCGACGTTCTATTCGTCGGGCGCGGCCGGTTATACGGACTATCCGGCCCTGGCGGCCTGAACGGCCGGTCGGACGCTGCCTGGGTAGCCAGGCCGTCCGGCCCGCTCGGCCGAGTCCTCATACGGGCTTGGGTTCCGGTTTGCGGCATGGCCGCAAGCGGGAACCCAAGCCCGTTTTTCAATTCAGCGTCACGCGTATTCTCAATGCAGAATCGCGCGCATCGGGTAGGTGAACAGCCCGTAGTGCGCGGCGTTCAGGCCGAGGTGGGCCAGCACGGCGGCTGCCAGGCCGCCATGACGATAGGCCACGCCGTAGCCAACGCCGGCAATGCCTGCCAGCAGCATCCACTGCCAGCCGCCCGCGTAGTGCGCCAGGCCGAACAGCAGCGCGGCGACCCCTGGCGCGGCCGTGGCGCCCCAGCGCTGGCCGCGCCAGCACTGCGCCAGGCGCTGCTGCACGTAGCCGCGGAACAAGGCTTCTTCGGCCAGGGTCACGAGCAAGGCGTTGTTGATCAGCCAGAGCCAGCCGGATTCGGGCCATTTCGGCGCCCATCCCACCACGCCCAACGCCAGGGCCAGCCCCAGGCAGACCACGATGGCGGCGGCGCAGGCGGCCAGGGCGGCGCCCAGGGTGGTGCGCGCGGTGGTTCCCGCCATGACGGGCGCGGCGGCCAGGATGACCCAGAACGCGACCAGCGGTTTATCCAGGTTCAGGTACATGCCGAAGGGTACGGCGTCGGGCGTCAGCGCGGCGCGCGGGATGACCAGCGGGTTGTGAAAGCCCGGCAGCCAATGCAGGAACAGCAGCACGGCCACCGCCAGGAACAGGGTATGGCCGGTGGCGCGCAGGGCGGGCGGCGAGGCAGGGCGGACCAGCATGGCGGCCAGGACCAGCAGCGCGGGCCAGGCCAGCGCCAGCGGCTCGATGCCGCCTTGGGTCCAGGCCCAGGCGTAAGCGGCAGCCAGCGGCAGCAGCGACCAGCGGCGGGTGGCCGGCAGCCACAACAGGGCGGCGGCCAGGAACAAGAGCGAACCGGGGGACACGAGCGGCATGAATCTTCCTGCGATGCATCAATGGGCGGCGGTCTGCGTGCGGCCCCGCGGGCGGGTGGCGCCACCCGAAAAAACGCGGCGATCCGCCAAGGCGCGCAGCCGCCGCCACGACAAGGTCGCCAGTGTAAGCGCCCCGGGCTTTTCATTTCCGCGCTTTCAGGCGACCATGCCGCAGCGGCGGCACGGGCTTGCCGCGCGTCGCGGGCCTGCCCGCACAAGGAGCAACAATGAAACTGATCGCCTGGTTGATGTTGGCGGCGGCAATCCTGCCCTTCGTGTCGACGATCGTGGCCAAGGCCGGCGGCAACAAGTTCGACAACAACGATCCGCGCGCCTGGCTGGCCCGCCAGGAAGGCTGGCGGGCGCGCGCCAACGCGGCGCAGATCAATACCTTTGAAGCGCTGCCGTTCTTTTTCGGCGCGGTGCTGTTTGCGCTGTACACCCAGGCGCCGCCCGCGCACGTGGCCACGCTGATGGCGTGCTGGCTGGGGGTGCGGCTGGGCTATCTGGCAATGTACCTGGCGGGCTGGGGCGCGCTGCGTTCGCTGGTGTGGACGATCAGCATGGGGTTCACGATCGCCATCCTGTTCTCGGGCGTGTAGCACTATGCGCAAACGGCGCATCGCGGCCGGCGTCGCCGTCGTGGCGGGCGTGCTGGTATACGTGGCCAATGCCGACCGGACGGTGCCCGAGCCGGGGGCGCAGCCGACGCTGCTGGCGCACCGCGGCATCGCGCAGCGGTACGACACCACCGGCATGCAGCCCGACACCTGCACGGCTACCCGGATCGTGCCGCCCGTCCATGGCTACCTCGAAAACACCATCGCGTCGATGCGCGTCAGCTTCGAGGCGGGCGCCGACATCGTCGAGATCGACGTGCACCCGACCACCGACGGCCAGTTCGCGGTGTTCCATGACTGGACGCTGGATTGCCGCAGCGACGGCCACGGCGTGACGCGCGAACATTCCATGGCCCAGCTCAAGGCGCTGGACATCGGCTACGGCTACACGGCGGACGGGGGCAAGACGTTTCCGTTGCGTGGCCGCGGCGTGGGGCTGATGCCGTCGCTGGACGACGTGCTGGCCGCCTTTCCGCGCCAGCGTTTCCTGATCAATGTCAAAAGCCGCGACCCGGCCGAGGGCGAGGCCCTGGCCCGCGTGCTCAATGCCATGACGCCCGAACGGCGGCGCGACTTCATGGCTTATGGCGGCGATGAGCCGATGGCGCGCCTGCGCCAGTTGTCGCCGGATGTGCCGACCTTGACCCGCTCGGGTTTGAAATCCTGCCTGCTGCGCTACGCCGCCCTGGGTTGGTCGGGCCATGTGCCAGAAGCTTGCCGCGGCATGCCGGTGATGGTGCCGATCAATGTCGCGCCCTGGCTGTGGGGCTGGCCCGGCCGCTTCCAGGCGCGGCTGCGCGACGTCGGCAGCACCCCGTTCCTGATCGGGCCGTATGAGGGCGAAGGCTTTTCAACCGGCATCGACACGCCGGACGACATGCGCCGCGTGCCCACGGGCTATACGGGCGGTTTCTGGACCAACGAAATCGAAGCGGCCGCCCATGCCTTCAAGGGCCGCAGCCCCACGGCGTCGTTTCCTTGACGGCCACGAGGCGCTGCGCGAGGCAGCGCCGGGCTGTCATGCCAGGTGGCTTCGTGGACCTTACTTCCACTCGAACACGGCGCGCGCCGTGCCGCTGTTCTGCACGGTCACGTCGCGGTCTTGCGTCTTGCCGTTGAAGGTGGCGGACACCTTGTAGCTGCCGGCGGGCAGTTTGACCAGCATGTAGGGGCCTTCGGATTCGGCCTTCAACACCTGCTTGCCGTGGGCGTCCTGGATGTGGACGGCGACGTTGGCCACGTAGTCGGCCTTGCCGTCGCGCTGGGCGGCAAAGGTCAGCGCCAGCGGGTAGTCTTTGGCCGCGGCCTTGAGGGCTTCGGATTCGTCCAGGCCGATGCCGCCGCTGACGTACTGCACGCTGCCTTGCTGCTTCACGGCAGGCAGGGCGGCCTGGGCGGTGGTCAGGATGCCGGCAACGGCCAGGCTGCCCAGCGCCATGACGGCGGCCACGGTGCAGCGTTCGATGCGTTTGTTCATGGAATGCTCCTTACGGAAAGGATCACGCGCAAAAAAAAGCGTGATGGGAAATTCGACCGCCCGTCGCGCGGCGAGTTCGCTTTCGGCGCGACGGGATGCCTACCGATTGTTTCCGCGGCCTATTTCAGGATATCGCTTGCGGCAGCGTCGCGCCAGGCAAAGGCCAGGGCGCTTTCGCCATTGACCGATCCATCGGGGGCGAAGCGCCTTTCGGTCAGTTCGGCCGCGCCGTCGTCGCGCAGTGCCAGCACGGTGGAACTGCGGGTGCCATAGTTGGGGCTGATGATGAACGGACTGCTCAATAGTCTTTCCCGATCCCGCGGCAGGCCGGTGGCGGGCAGGTCGGCATCGTCGGCGGGCTGGCGGTCGGCCAGGGCGGTGAACAGCGCCGGCAGGTCGGGCTGGGGATCGTTTTCCAGCACGCGCTCAAAGGCCGCCCGAGTGCGTGCCAGTTTGGGCCAGGGGGTGTCCAGCAAATGGTTGGACAGCGCATAGACGCCGGGCGCCAGCGCGCGCGGCGCGCCGTCGCGATTGCTGGTGTACCAGGCGCCGCGCGCGTCGCCCACGATCAGGTTGAAGCCGTTGTAGGCCTGGCCGGCGGCATGGACGGCGGCCACGTAGTCCGCGGGGGATGCCGTACCGCGCAGGAAGCCTTCGACCAGCGCGCCGCGCGACGGGGCGTCGGCAATCTGCCGGCCCGGTTCGCGAAAGTTGGTGACCAGCGCATAGCGCCCGCCCGTGGTCGCGTCCATCCAGGTGCCGCCGGCCAGGCCGTCGCGGCCGCCGTAGACGCTGGGCGCATCTGGCCATTGCGCCGCGGGCAGCGTGGGCCGGGCATGGAATTCGTCGCGGTTGGCGGCGATCAGGACGGGGATGCCCGGCACGGCGTGCAGGGCCAGGACGGCGAGACACATGGTTCAGACCTGGTGAGCGTTTGGTTGTGGGGGCGCGGCTTTGCCCGGCGTGGCCGCGAATTCCGGGCCGGCCAGCGTCGCGCGCAGGGATTCGATGGCGGCGGCCGCCTCGCGCAGCGCGGGCACGGGCGCGTCGATCGGGTCGACCGCCACGGGCGCACCCTGTGCCACGGCCTCGGCCATGGCGTGCAGGGCGCCGGCCAGTTGCGCCAGTTCGGCGGGCGTGGGCGGCGGCGCGTCGGCGGGCAGGGACCAGGCGGTGTCCGAGACGGCGTTGGCGACGCGTTCCAGCGCCACTTCCACCGGCCACCAGGCCAGCGCGCGGCGGCTGACCAGCCGGGGTTCGGACAGGCCGCGCTGCAGCGCGATGCGCAGGTCCGACAGCCGCGCATAGGCTTGCGCGCGCAGGTCGTGGCGGGTGGCGCCGTCGGCCTGGAACACGGCGTTGAGATAGGCGGCGAGCGTGTCGATGGCGGTGGCGACGGCCTGGTCCAGGTTGTGGCGTTCCAGCCGCATCCAGGGCAGGTAGCCCACGGCCAGCACGATGCCCGCGGCCACGGCCACATCCACCAGCCGGGCCAGGGCGATGGGCCAGCTGCCCGGTTGCAGCGCGCCGATCAGCAACATCAGGATGGGCAGCAGGATGGCCGAGAACAGGCCGTAGTTGCGGCGGATGGACCAGGGCAGCAGCGCCGCCAGCGCCGCCACGGTGACCAGGCTGGCGATGCCGCTGCGGTCCAGCGCCAGCACGGTGGCGCTGATGGCCACGCCCACGACGCTGCCGGCGCAGCTTTGCAGCGCGCGGGCAAAGACCGAACCGAAGTTGGGCTTGAACACCACCACGACGATCAGCGGCACCCAGTAGGAACGCGGCAGCGCGAAGGCGTGGGCGACGACTTCGGCGGCAATCAGGCACAAGCCCAGTCGCACCAGGTAGCGCACCGTGGTGGGACCGGGCCGGTAGGTGCGCGCCAGCACGCGCCACGGGGTCCGCGGCCGGGCGGGCGGCAAGGCGGGAAAGGCGTCGGGCTGGGCCGGGCCGCTGCCGTCCAGCAGCGGCTGCACACGGGCCAGCGCGTCGGCCAGGGCATCGAGCCCCGCGCCGCGCAACGTGGCGATGTCGTCGGCGGGCGCGGGCGGGGCGTCGTTTTCCACGCGGTCGGCCAGGCGGTTCATGACGCGGGCGCCTTCGTGCGGCAGCACCCGGCCGGCGCGGGCCAGCGCCAGCGCGGTGTCGGACAGCGGCGTGCAGGCCTGCAGTTGCGCGGCCAGCCGGGCCAGCCGGGGCGAGGGGCCGGCGGCGCGACCGCGGGCGGCCAGCACGGTGTCGTAGGCGGTGGTCAGCGCGGCTTCCATGTCGCGCCGCGCGGCCATGATGCGCGAGGTGCCGATGGCGGCGAACATGGCCGCCAGCTTGCGGTAGGCGGTGGCGACGGCGGCGCGTTCCGGGGCAATGGGGTTGACGACCCAGCCCAGCAGCGTGAGCGCCAGGCCGAACAGGCCTCCGGCCCCCACCAGCACTGACGGCAGCCAGGGCGGCAGGGTCGAGGTGAGGCTGGTGCCGACGATGACGTAGGTGGCAAATTGCAGCGTGGCGACGGCGGCGATGTTGTTGAAGGTGCCGACGAGGCTGGCGATGAGCACCAGCACGGTCATGCCGGCGGCGCTCCAGAGGCCGTGGCCGGCCAGCAGGTTGCCCAGCAGGTAGCCGAGCGCGCCGCCGAAGACGGTGGACCCGATGGACAGGGCGCGATTGCGGTAGGGGCCGCCGTTGTCGCCGGTGATGGCGGGCAGGGCGCCCAGGGCGACCAGCGCGGCGGCCGCGCTCTGGTCCAGCACCAGGCCGACGGCGGTGGGCAGGCCGATGGCCAGCGCGGCGCGCAGCGCCACCCAGCGGCTGACCGGCGACGGCTCCATGTGCGCCAGGCTCATGAGCCAGCGCATGTTGGAAGCGCGTGCGCGCGTCGGGTGGGTCGGGCGGGACAAGGCGGCCTCGGGGCGCGGGTTCGTGGGGGCTAGCCTTTGATGAGCGGGGCTTCTTGCGGCGCGGCGAGCCGGAAGTAGTCGTCGGTGCGCATCAGGATGGAGGCATCCAGCCGCCCGGCGTTGAACACGATTTCATCGTGGCGTTGGCGCAGGGTGGGGTCCACCATCAGGTGCAGGTCGGGGTTGAAGCTGAAGGGCGGGATGGCGCCGATTTCGCAGCCGGTGAGTTCGCGGGCGAGGTCCTGGGACGCCAGGGAAGCTTTCTTGCCGCCGGCGGCGCGGGCGATGGCTTCCAGGTCGGCCTGCTGGTCGGCGGGGAAGACGGCGAGGACGTTCTTGCGCTGGTTGGACGAGATCTTGACGCGGCAGACCAGGGCCTTGGCGCCTTGGCTGACGGCGGTGCCGCGGACGGCGGCGACTTCGACGGAGCGGCCGGCGGCCGGGTGGGAGATCAGGCGGAAGGTGGCTTGGTGATGGGTCAGTAGTGCTTGCAGGCGGGTGTAGACGTCCATGTTTGATGTCTGTTTGGCGGTGTTTGGGGGGCTGGGGGAATGATACGCCGGGTGGGGGCTTGGGCGGTTGGGGTGTCTTCGTAGGTCGCCCTGGGGG